>Ga0193726_1000785_pt1 | contig 29390 bp, 27 predicted proteins | sample H2c1metaG_FD_144928 | JGI IMG/M metagenome (GOLD analysis project Ga0193726, IMG submission 144928) | Soil microbial communities from a riparian zone of the East river system, Colorado, United States - H2c1 | ecosystem: Environmental > Terrestrial > Soil > Riparian zone | place: USA: East River...
CGATGACCCGTCCGACCGGGGCGGCTCATTTGGGCCGGAAATGGCCCCCGTTGGGCCGACCAGCATCGGCGGACTCATCTCAATATCAGGCAACTTGCCCGGTCAGCGGAGAACGACCCGTGAAGCGGACTTATCAACCCAGCAAACTGGTGCGCAAGCGCCGTCACGGCTTCCGCGCCCGCCTCGCGACGACCGGCGGCCGCAAGGTCCTCGCCGCGCGCCGCGCCCGGGGCCGCAAGCGTCTGAGCGCCTGAGCCGGGCTTCCCGGAGATCTCGCCATGGATCGGCTAAGGCAGCGGGCGGACTTCGTCGCTGTTGCCGATGGCGCGCGGGTCAACAGCGCTGCCTTCGTGGTACAGAGCCGCCGCCGCGACGATGACGGCCCGATTCGGGTCGGCTTTACCGTGACCAAGAAGAACGGCACCGCCACCGAGCGTAATCGCATCCGGCGCAGGCTTCGCGAACTGGTGAAGCGGCTGGACGTCATATCAATGCGACCGCACAGTGATTATGTGCTAGTCGGCCGACGTGCGGCACTGAACCGCGATTTTGCGACCATGCTCGACGATCTCCGCTCGGCGCTCCACCGCCTCGACCGGCAGCCCAAGAAACTTCGAGACCAAGCTTCGTGAACCTCGTGACGAGACCGACTAAAGCGTTTTCAAGCGAAGTGGACACCGGTTCGCGTAAAGAAAACGCCTCAAAACAAAAGACTCTTAGCGCAAGCCGCAAACCGAATTGAATGACGAGACCTGAACGATGACCGATAATCGCAACACCATCCTCGCCGTCATTCTGTCCGGCCTCGTGCTGATCGCCTGGCAATTCTTCTACAACATGCCGCAGATGGAAAAGCAGCGCGCCGCCGAGCGCGCGCAGAGCGAATTGGTGAAGCCCGCCGCGCAGGGCGGAAGCACGACCACCCCGACAGCCACTCCGCAGACCGGCGCGGCCCCCTCGCCCGCGGCGAACGCGCCGGCGGCGAATCAACCGGCGTCCGCAGCACCTGTCAGCCGCGAAACCGCCATTGCCTCGGCACCCCGAATCAGGATCGACACCCCGCGGGTCAGCGGCAGCATTTCGCTGAAAGGCGCGCGCATCGACGATCTGGCGCTGGTGCAGTTCCGCGAAACCGTCGATCCCAAATCGCCGGCGATCGTGCTGTTCTCGCCCTCGAACACGGCCGAGCCCTATTATGCGGAATTCGGATGGGTGCCTGCCAGCGGTCTAACGGTGAAGCTTCCGGACCAGAACACGCTGTGGCAGCAGGAGGGCACGAACCCGCTCACGCCGAACATCCCGGTGACGCTGAAATACGACAATGGCGACGGCCTCACCTTCCGCCGCACCATTGCGATCGACGATCGCTATCTGTTCACGGTCAAGGATGAAGTCACCAACGTCGGCAATACGCCGGTCACGCTTTATCCGTTCGCACTGATCTCGCGGCATGGCACCCCGCAGGTTGCCGGCTACTACATCCTGCACGAAGGCCTGGTCGGCTATCTCGGCGATCAGGGCCTGCAGGAGTACGGCTACAAGAAGATCGACGACGCCAAGGCGGTCAGCTTCAAGGTCACCAATGGCTGGCTCGGCATCACCGACAAATACTGGGCGTCGGCGCTGCTGCCGGATACCAACGCGCAGCTGCAGGCGCGGTTCTCGTCCAATCTCGTCGGCACGGTGCGCACCTATCAGACCGACTACCTGCAGGATCCGCAAACCATCGCGATCGGCGGCACCGGCAGCGCCAATGCGCGGCTGTTCGCCGGCGCCAAGGAAGCCAGCGTGGTCGGCATCAACTTTCCGCTCGGGGGCCTCGGCGGCTACAACAAGCAGCTCGAGCTCAATCACTTCGATCTTCTGATCGACTGGGGCTGGTTCTATTTCATCACCAAGCCGATGTTCCTGGCGCTGGACTGGTTCTATCATCTGGTCGGCAATTTCGGCGTCGCGATCCTGCTGGTGACGGTGCTGGTGAAGCTGTTGTTCTTCCCGCTCGCCAACAAATCCTACGCCTCGATGGCGAAGATGAAATCGGTGCAGCCGCAACTGGCCGCGCTGAAGGAGCGCTATCCCGACGACAAGGTGAAGCAGCAGCAGGAGATGATGGAAATCTACAAGAAGGAGAAGATCAACCCGATCGCCGGTTGTCTTCCCGTCGCCTTGCAGATTCCGGTGTTCTTCTCGCTCTACAAGGTGCTGTTCGTCACCATCGAAATGCGCCATGCGCCATTTTACGGCTGGATCAAGGATCTGTCGGCGCCGGATCCGACCAACCTGTTCAACCTGTTCGGCCTGCTGCATTTCGATCCGACGACGATACCGCTGTTCGGGCACTACCTCGCCCTCGGCGTCTGGCCGATCATCATGGGCATCACGATGTGGTTCCAGATGAAGCTCAATCCGACGCCGCCGGATCCGACCCAGAAGATGATCTTCGACTGGATGCCGCTGATCTTCACCTTCATGCTCGCAGGCTTCCCCGCGGGTCTGGTGATCTACTGGGCGTGGAACAACGCGCTGTCGGTGCTGCAGCAGAGCTTCATCATGCGCCGCAATGGCGTAAAGGTCGAACTGTTCGACAATCTCAGGGCGACGTTCGCTTCGAAAAAGGCCGAGTCGAAAACCTGACAATGCCCTCATCCTGAGGAGCGCGCTCTTGCGCGCGTCTCGAAGGATGGATCCCAGATCATGGTTCGAGACGGCGCTGAAGCAGCGCCTTCTCACCATGAGGACACCGGAAGCCTTCGCATGACCACCGACATCGATGCGAAGCTGATCGAACAAGGGCGAAAACTGTTCGCCGGCGACTGGCAATTCTTCTGGGCCTCGCCCTCGATCGAAACGCTGCCGCCGATGGCGGGCATGGAGGTCGCATTTGCCGGCCGCTCCAATGTCGGCAAATCAAGCCTGATCAACGCGCTGACCGGGCGCAACGCGCTGGCGCGGACCTCGCACACGCCCGGCCGCACCCAGGAACTGATCTTCTTCGAGGGTCCCGAAAATGCCGGCTTCCGGCTGGTCGACATGCCCGGCTACGGTTACGCCTCGGCGCCAAAGGCCAAGGTCGCGTCGTGGACCGCGCTGATCCACAAATTCCTGCAGGGCCGCAGCAGTCTGGCGCGGGTCTATGTGCTGATCGACGCCCGCCATGGCTTCAAGGAGGTCGATCTCGACGTCCTCAACACGCTCGACAAGTCGGCCGTGAGCTACCAGGTGGTCCTGACCAAGGCCGATCAGGTCAAGCCTGCCGAACTCGAGCAGCGCACCGCGGAGGTTCAGGCAGCGCTGGCCAAACATCCCGCCGCCTTTCCGGAGCTATTGGTGACATCCTCGCGCACCGGCGCCGGGATGGCGGAATTGCGCGCCGCCATGGTGCGCCTGCTCGGCGAGCGCAGCCGATGATGCAATCCCGCCTGTTCCGCATTCTGGTCATTCTGGCCGGCATCATGGGGGCCGACGGCGTCATCCTGGCCGCGGCATCCGCGCATCAACCCGACGCCGCACGACTGGCATCGGCGTCGTCGATGCTGCTGTTTCACGCCACCGCCGTGCTCGCGGTGGTGGCGCTGGCCGAACGCGGCGTCATTCATGCCCGAATCGGGATCGCAGCCGCATTCGGCTTTGTCATCGCAACCGGGCTGTTCGCCGGCGATCTGACGCTGCGGCAATATGCCGGCCATGGCCTTTTCCCGATGGCCGCGCCAACAGGCGGAACGCTGCTGATCATCAGCTGGCTGGCGCTCGCGGTGTGCGCAGCCTGGCCGCGGCGCGCCTCCTAAATGCAGCGGACATGCTTTGCGCCGCGTCGACCAATCAGATAGAACCCGCCCCACCCCGCTGACCATGAGACCAGCTTCATGACCGACGCGCCATATATCAGTCCGCTCGATCAGGCCCGCATCCTGTCCGAGGCGCTGCCACACATGCAGCAATATGACGAGGAAACCATCGTCATCAAATATGGCGGCCATGCCATGGGCGCCGAAGACCTCGCCAAGGCGTTCGCGCGCGACATCGTTCTGTTGGAGCAGACCGCCATCAATCCGGTGGTGGTGCACGGCGGTGGGCCGCAGATCGCGCAGATGCTGCAGCGGCTCGGCATCAAATCGGAATTCGCGGCCGGCCTGCGCATCACCGATGCCGCCACCATCGAGATCGTCGAGATGGTGCTGGCGGGTTCGATCAACAAGCAGCTGGTCGGCTACATCAACGAGGCCGGCGGCAAGGCGGTCGGGCTGTGCGGCAAGGACGGCAACATGGTGACGGCGTCAAAGGCGACGCGCAGCATGGTCGATCCGGATTCGAACATTGAAAAGGTGGTCGATCTCGGTTTCGTCGGCGAGCCCGAAAAGGTCGACCTGACGCTGCTGAACCAGCTGATCGGCCATGATCTGATCCCGGTGCTGGCGCCCCTGGCGACCTCGAAGTCGGGACAGACTTTCAACGTCAACGCCGATACCTTCGCCGGCGCGGTCGCCGGCGCGCTGAAGGCCAAGCGGCTGTTGCTGCTGACCGACGTTCCCGGCGTGCTTGACAAGTCGAAGAAGCTGATTCCGGAGCTGTCGGTGAAGGACGCCCGCAAGCTGATCGCCGACGGCACCATCTCGGGCGGCATGATCCCCAAGGTCGAAACCTGCATCTACTCGCTCGAGCAGGGCGTCGAGGGTGTCGTCATCATCGACGGCAAGACCCCGCACGCGGTATTGCTCGAACTGTTCACCAACCAAGGCACCGGCACGCTGATCCACAAGTGACCCGCGCGATTTCCCCGCCCCCCAAGATTACGCGCCGCTTCAGCGCAGCGGCGCGGCGATACTCGGCGCGCACGGCGTTCGCGCTACCTGCCGCGGTGATCTCGTTTCTGGTTTCATCGGCGCCGGCTTACGCCGACCTGAAACTCTGCAATCGCATGAGCTATGTGGTCGAGGTCGCGATCGGCATCGACGACAAGGCCGCCACCGCGACGCGCGGGTGGTTTCGTATCGATCCCGCCGCCTGCCGCGTCGTCGCGCAGGGGACGCTGACCGCCGACCGCATCCTGCTCAACGCCCGCGCGCTCGGCGTCTACGGTTCGTCGCCGATCCCGCAGAGCGGCGGCGACACGCTTTGCATCGCGCCCGACAATTTCGTGATCGCGGCTGCCCGCCAGTGCCGCAGCGGGCAAAGCCCGGCGCCATTTACCCAGATCAACCCGACGCGGACCGACGACGGCAATCTGGTGGCCTATCTTGCCGAGGACAGCGAGTATGATGACGAGCAGGCGAGGCTCGCCGGCATTCAGCGATTGCTGGTGGTGGCGGGTTATGATGCCGCGCCGATCGATGGCGTCGACGGTCCGAAGACGCAGGCCGCGTTGGCGGCGTTCCTCAGGAATCGCGGCCTGACGCCCGATATCGTGCAGGCGTCGAATTTTTTCGCGACCATGATCGAGGCGGTGCAGTCGCCCTCCTCGACCGGGCTTACCTGGTGCAACGACACGCCGCACAAGATCATGGCCGCCGTCGGCACCGACGACGGCAAGACCGTGGTCAGCCGCGGCTGGTATCGCATCGATCCCGGCAAATGCCTGCATCCCGACGTCACCGGTCAGCCCAAGCAGATTTTCAGTTTCGCCGAGGCTGTCGATGCCGACAACCGTGCCCTCAAGTTCAAGGACAGGCCGCTGAACTGGGGCGGCGCCACCCAGCTTTGCACGCGCGAGACCAAGTTCGAGACCAATGAACAGGGCGACTGCGGCGCCCGCGGCTTCGCCGCGACTGGCTTTGCCGCCGTCGACATGAGCAGCGGCGGCAAAACGCTGCGCTTTGCGATGCCATGATGAACGCCGCGCGTCATACCATGAGCCGTCATCATCCGCCAACGGGTCGGCCGAATGGCCGCCCGATGACAGGCTCCGGCGGATGATCCAGTATTCCGTGACTTCAATGCGTTCTCGCGGCATCACGGCATACTGGATGCCCGCCTGCGCGGGCATGACGAACTAGGAAATCGATGACCGCCGATCCTAAACAGTCCCGCCCGTTCACCCACATCGATACCTGGGTGTTCGACCTCGACAACACGCTGTATCCGCATCACGTCAATCTGTGGCAGCAGGTCGACACCCGGATCGGCGAATTCGTCAGTGCCTGGCTCAAAATATCCGCCGACGAAGCGCGCCGGATCCAGAAGGACTACTACCGCCGCTACGGCACCACCATGCGCGGCATGATGACCGAGCACGGCGTGCACGCCGACGACTATCTCGCCTATGTTCACCAGATCGATCATTCGCCGCTGCAGCCGAACCCCGCGATGGGGGCGGCCATCGCAAAACTTCCCGGACGCAAGCTGATCCTGACCAACGGCTCGACCGACCATGCCGACAAGGTCCTGGAGCGACTCGGCATCGGGGCGCATTTCGAGGCGGTATTCGACATCATCGCCGCCGGGCTGGAGCCGAAGCCGGCGCCGCAGACCTATCAAAAATTCCTGAGGGATCACGGGGTTGATCCGACGAGATCGGCGATGTTCGAGGATCTGGCGCGCAACCTCGTGGTGCCGCACCAGCTCGGCATGACCACGGTGCTGGTGGTACCCGACGGCACCAGGGAAGTGGTGCGCGAGGACTGGGAGCTGGAAGGCCGCGGCGCCGCCCATGTCGACCATGTCACCGACGATTTGACGGGATTTTTGGAGAAGCTGGCGCTGGCCTGGTGACGCCGCCCGCGCCACTCCTCGGCCGTCATGCCCCGCGAAGGCGGGGCATCCAGTATTCCGCGAGGTCCGAATTGCACTCCAGCGTCACGGAATACTGGTCATCCGCCTTCGCGGATGACGACGCCGCGACTGGATCGAACGTCTCGCCCCACCTTGACTCTCCGTCCCCAAATCCCGACAAAGCCCCTCGCCCGACGAAATCGCTCGCCAAGGAAATCTCGATGTCTCTTGCCTTCCTCGAAGCCACCGTCAACACCGCGTTCGACGCGCGTGACGGCATCTCCACCGCGACCAAGGGCGAAGTCCGCGACGCGGTGGATCATGCGCTCGACCTGCTCGACAAGGGCGAGGTGCGCGTGGCCGAGCGCGAGGCCAGCGGCAAGTGGAAAGTCAACCAGTGGCTGAAGAAGGCAGTGTTGCTGTCGTTTCGCCTCAACGACATGAGCGCGATCTCCGGCGGCCCCGGCCAAGCGTCGTGGTGGGACAAGGTGCCGTCGAAATTCGATGGCTGGGGCGAGAACCGGTTTCGCGACGCGGGCTTTCGCGCCGTCCCGGGCGCCATCGTCCGCCGCTCGGCCTTCATCGCCAAAAATGTGGTGCTGATGCCGTCCTTCGTCAATCTCGGCGCCTATGTCGATGAGAGCACCATGATCGATACCTGGTCGACGGTCGGCTCTTGCGCTCAGATCGGCAAGCGCGTGCACATTTCCGGCGGCGTCGGCATCGGCGGCGTGCTGGAGCCGCTGCAGGCCGAGCCCGTCATCGTCGAGGACGATTGCTTCATCGGCGCGCGCTCGGAAGTCGCCGAAGGCGTGATCGTGCGCAAGGGCGCGGTGCTGGCGATGGGCGTATTTCTCGGTGCATCGACCCAGATCATCGATCGCGACAGCGGCAAGGTCTACATCGGCGAAGTGCCGGAATACGCGGTGGTGGTGCCGGGCTCACGGCCGGCCAGACCGCTGAAAGACGGCTCGCCAGGTCCCGCGCTGTCTTGCGCCGTCATCGTCAAGACCGTCGACGAGCAAACCCGCTCCAAGACCAGCATCAACGAGTTGTTGCGGGACTAATACCGGTCCGGACCTGATCCGCCGGCACCGGCCACTTCACGCGACGATGTGATTCGTTCACACCTGCGTAGCGCGCAGAAATTTGTTGCGCGCAGTGCTGGCCCAGCGCTGCGACCTCATGTTAAGCGGGGGCATGACTGATGCTCTCTCCATTGCCCGCGATCTGCTCCGCTGTCCCTCTGTAACCCCGGCCGATGCCGGCGCGCTTGGTGTGCTCGAAAGTATCCTGAAGGATGCCGGTTTCGAGGTGCACCGCGTTACCTTCGGCGAACCCGGCACCGCCGATATCGACAACCTCTATGCCCGCATCGGCAACAGTGCGCCGCACATCACCTTCGCCGGGCATACCGACGTGGTGCCGCCGGGCGACGAGAGCGCCTGGAGCCATGGCGCGTTCGCGGGCGAAGTCAAGGATGGCTTTCTCTACGGCCGCGGCGCCGTCGACATGAAGGGCGGCATTGCCTGCAGCGTCGCGGCCGCGCTCGACTATCTCGCCGCCCATGGCGGCAAGCCCAGCGAAGACGGCAAGGGTTCGATCTCGTTTCTGATCACCGGCGACGAGGAAGACGTCTCCGTCAACGGCACCATCAAACTGCTGCAGTGGGTCACCGCGCGGGGCGAGAAATTCGACCACTGCGTGCTGGGCGAGCCCAGCAATGTCGAAGCGCTCGGGGATTGCATCAAGGTTGGCCGCCGCGGTTCGCTGTCGGGCACGCTTTACGTCGATGGCACCCAGGGCCACGTCGCCTATCCGCAGCGCGCATCGAATCCGGTGCCGGATATATCGTCGTTGATCGTGGCGCTCGGCGACGAGCCGCTCGATCATGGCAGCGCGCAATTCCAGCCGTCGAACCTCGAATTCACCTCGGTCGATGTCGGCAACACCGCCGGCAATGTGATCCCGGGGCAGGCGCGCGCGAAGTTCAATATCCGCTTCAACGATCACCACACGCAAGATTCGCTGCGGACACTGGTCGAGCAGCGTCTGACGCAAGCCGCCGGCAACCGGATCCGCGCGCGGATCGTCTGGGAGCCCTCCAATTCCAACGTGTTCGTGACAAAACCCGGCGCCTTCACCGATCTTGCGGTCGCGGCGATCGAGGAGATCACCGGCCGCCGGCCGGAATTGAGCACCTCTGGCGGCACCTCGGATGCGCGGTTTATCGCAAGCTATTGTCCGGTGATCGAGTTCGGGCTGGTCGGCCAGACCATGCACCAGATCGACGAACGCACGCCGGTTTCCGATCTCGAAAAACTGACCAGGATCTATCGCGGCGTGCTGGACCGCTATTTCGCATGAGCGGCAGGATTCTCGTTCTCACCGCGATCGACGACGAACTTGACAAGGCGCGGGCACCCCAGGGGGTCGAGGTGATTTACAGCGGCGTCGGCAAGGTGAACGCGGCGAGTGCCGCGACGCTGGCGCTGCTGGTGCTACGGCCGTCGCTGGTGATCAACTACAGCACGGCCGGAAAAATCAACAAAGAATTGCACGGCCTGGTCGAAGTCGCTCATGTCGTGCAACACGACATGATGGCGATGCCGCTGGCGCCGCGCGGCAGCACGCCGTTCTCGTCCAACCTCGACAAGCTTTCCTCCGGGTTTGGCGACGTCATTTGCGGCACCGGCGACAGCTTCGTCACATCGAGCGATCCGTGGCTGATTGAGAACAACATCGACATCGTCGATATGGAATTGTTCGCGATCGCCCATGTCTGCCAGCGCCACAGCGTGCCCTGGCGTGCATTCAAGTTCATCACCGACCAAGCCAACAACCTCGCCGCCGAGCACTGGACCGCCAACGTCGCCGCCGGGCAGGACCTGTTCTGGGACGCGATGAAGGGGTTGACGGGTTGAGTGTCTGGTAGCGGCGACCCCAGGCAGGACCGTCATCACCCGCGAAAGCGGGTGACCCAGTATTCCAGAGCGCCGATGGTCAACTACTGAAGCTCTGGAATACTGGATGGCCGGGACAAGCCCGGCCATGACGGAATCGCGAGATTTCTAATAATCCACCCGCACCAGATAGAGCCCATCGGGCGGTGCGACCGGGCCGCAGGCGGAGCGGTTTCTGGCGGCCAGGGCGGATGCGAGATCGTCGGCACTCCAGCGGCCCTCGCCGACCCAGACCAGCGAGCCGACCATCGAGCGCACCTGGCTGTGCAGGAACGAGCGCGCCGAGGTCACGATGTTGACGGCGTCGCCGTCCCTGACCACGTCGAGCTGGTCGAGGTTTTTTTCCGGCGACTTCGCCTGGCATTCGGTGTCGCGAAACGTGGTGAAGTCGTGCTTGCCGACCAGACGCTGCGCCGCGGCATGCATCGCATCGGTATCGAGCGGCCTCGGCAGCCGCCAGACATGGCCGATGTCGAGCGCGAGATTGGCGCGGCGATTACTGATGCGATAGCGATAATGCCGCCGCTTCGCCGAGAACCGCGCCTCGAACGTATCGGGCACGATTTCCGCCGAGAGCACGCCGATCGGATGCGGCCGCAGATGCGCATTGAGGCCGTCGCGAAAGCGCCCCGGCACGAAGTGCTTCGCAATATCGCAATGCGCGACCTGCGCCAGCGCATGCACGCCGGCGTCGGTGCGGCCCGCGCCGTGAACGCGAACATGCTCGCCGCAGATCGCCTTGACTGCGTTTTCCAGCGCTCCCTGCACCGAGGCGCCATTGTCCTGGATCTGCCAGCCGCAGAAAGGCGCGCCGTCATATTCGATGGTGAGTTTATAGCGGGGCATATCGATCCAATCAGGACGTCCCGGGAAGGGCGTCATCATCCGCGAAGGCGGATGATCCAGTATTCCGAGGCGGTCCCGTTCAATCTCCGGAGCCACGGCATACTGGATACCCCGCCTGCGCGGGGTATGACAGTGTCAGGTCAGCCGCATCGGCGGCTTCAGCGGCGTGCCGCGCAGAAAATCCTCCGCCTTCATCGGCGCCTTGCCGGCGCGCTGCAGGTCGAGGATCCGCAACGCGCCTTCCTTGCAGGCAACCATGAGGTGATCGTCGAGGACATCGCCTGGCACACCCGAGCCATCGGCCATGGCGCAACGCAGGATTTTCACGCGCACTTGCTCGCCTTCGATCCCCATCTCGCACCACGCGCCGGGAAACGGCGACAGTCCATGAACATGGCGAAGCACCGCGCGCGCAGGCTTGTTCCAGTCGATCCGCGCCTCGGACTTGTCGATTTTGGCGGCGTAGGTCACGCCTTGATCGCTTTGCCTGGTGAGTTGCAGCTTGCCGCGTTCCAGCGCGCCCATCGCACGCACCATCAGATCGCCGCCGAGTGGCGCCAGCGCGTCGTGCAGATCGGCCGCGGTCATCGCATCTGTAATCGCCAGGCGCTCGGCCATCGCCACGTCGCCGGTATCGAGGCCGGCATCCATCTTCATCACCATCACGCCGGTCTCGGCATCGCCTGCTATGATGGCGCGGTTGATCGGCGCGGCACCGCGCCAGCGCGGCAGCAGCGAGGCGTGCAGATTGAAGCAGCCGAGCTTTGGGCTGTCGAGAATGGCCTGCGGCAGGATCATGCCATAGGCGACGACTACGGCTGCATCGGCATTGTGCGCGCGGAATTCGGCCACCGCTTCCGCTGTCTTCAGGGTGGCCGGCGTCGCCACGGGGATGCCGAGCCGCCGGGCCTCCTGCTCCACCGGGGTAGGTTGCAGCTTCATGCCGCGCCCGGCGGGCTTTGCCGCCCGCGTATAGACCGCCGCGATCTCATGGCCATGGGCCACAAGCTCCAGCAGCGTTGGCACCGCGAAATCCGGCGTGCCCATGAAGATCAGTCGGAGCGGCATGACGTAGAGGTTACCCGCAATGGACATAGTTTACTCGTCATGGCCGGGCTTGTCCCGGCCATCCACGTCCTTTGCCTCCGTGAGAAAGAAAGACGTGGATGCCCGGGACAAGCCCGGGCGTGACGAACGAAAGGTATCCGATCAGCCGAAGACCTACTCCACCGCACGCTTGGCGGCTTTGGCAAACTTCTTCAGCACGCGGTCGCGCTTCAGCTTCGACAGATAATCCACGAACAACACGCCGTTGAGATGATCGATCTCATGCTGGATGCAGGTGGCGAACAGGCCCTCGGCGTCTTCCTCGTGCACCTTGCCGTCGAGATCGGTGAAGCGCACCCGCACCTGTGCCGGCCGCTCCACTTCCTCGTAATATTCCGGGATCGACAGGCAGCCTTCCTCGTAAACCGACAGTTCCTCCGACGACGACAGTATTTCCGGATTGATGAAGACGCGCGGCCGGGGCTTGCTCTCGCCGTCTTCGTCCCTCTTGGCGAGATCCATCGTGATCAGCCGCAGCGGCTGGGCGACCTGGATCGCGGCGAGCCCGATCCCGGGCGCATCGTACATGGTCTCGAACATGTCGTCGGCGAGCTTGCGAACCTCCGCCGTGACTTTTTCAATGGGTTTGGAAACGAGCCGCAACTGTTTGTCCGGCAGGATGATGATTTCGCGAATGGCCATGGCGGGCGATTTAAGCTGCTGATTTGCCGGGGTCAATCCGCGCCATGCGGCTCGTTAACGCGTGGTTAACCAAGAATCTTAGCTCGACGTTAACCACGAAAATTAACCCGGCATTCACCATAAATGTTCCCTCTTCGTTCGCGTCCAAGGCCGAATCGGCTACAAGGGCGGTCATGAACGAGATTCTTTTTGTGATCGACGACCTGCCGATACGCACCGGGGCTGCGCTGATCGGTTTTGGCGCGCTGGCGCTGCTGTTGCTGCTCATCATTGCGATCGTGATCGCGCGGTCCGGCCGGCGCGGCGCGGAAGTGGCGATGGCGCAGGCCATCCGCGCCGACGAACTTGAAGAGCGCCTGAGCGAGATGCTCCGCGCCCAGAGCGAGGCCACCGGCCGCGTCGATGCGATGGGACAGCAACTCGCCGGCCGCCAGGCCGACATGGCGCGCGCCGTCAACGAGCGGCTCGATTCGGTCACCCATCGCGTCGGCCAGTCGATGGAGCAGACCACGCGCAATACCATGGACTCCTTGCGGGTGCTGCACGAGCGGCTCGGCATCATCGACAATGCGCACAAGAACCTCACCGACCTCACCTCCCAGGTGACGACGCTGCGCGACGTGCTCGCCAACAAGCAATCCCGCGGCGCGTTCGGCCAGGCCCGGATGGAGGCGATCGTCCAGGACGGCATGCCGAAGGGTTCCTACGAATTCCAGTTCACGCTCTCCACCGGCAAGCGGCCGGACTGCGTGGTGTTTCTGCCCGATCAGCGCCCGCTCTGCATCGACGCGAAATTTCCGCTGGAGGCGATGACCGCACTGCATGACGCGCGCACCGACGAGGAAAAGAAGTTCGCCACCCAACGCCTGCGCGCCGACGTGCTGAAGCATGTCAGCGATATCGCCGAAAAATACCTGATAGCCGGCGAGACCCAGGATACCGCGCTGATGTTCGTGCCATCGGAATCGGTCTACGCCGAGATCCACGACGGCTTCGACGACGTGATCCAGAAGGCCTATCGCGCCCGCGTGGTGCTGGTGTCGCCGTCGCTGTTGATGCTGGCGATCCAGGTGATGCAGCAGATCCTGAAAGACGCGCGGATGCGCGACGCCGCCGACCAGATCCGCACCGAAGTGCTCAACCTCGGCGACGATCTCAGCCGGCTGCGCGATCGCGTGCTGAAGCTGCAGAAGCATTTCAGCGACGCCAACGAGGATGTCCGGCAAATCCTGATCTCCGCCGACAAGATCGACAAGCGGGCGGGACGGATCGAGGAACTGGATTTCAGCAAGAGCGAGCCGCCTGCCGAGGTTCCGCGCATCGTCAAGTCAGACGCACCCGAGCTGTTTCCGCTTCCCCGCAAGCTGCAGGCAGGGGAGTAGGCCTTCCGGTGGTGTAAGGCACGGAGGGCGACAAACCAAGCTATTGAACTTGGGCGTCACGGAATACTGGATCGTCCGCCTTCGCGGACGATGACGTCTACTTAGGCGTTACGCCGGGCGATGGTAGTGTCATTTGTTGCATCCGAATCTGCTAACACCTTCTTATGACCTCACCGCAAGCCGCTTCTACTGAACCTAAAAACCCCATCGCCCCCCGCGCCTCCTGGCGCGAAGGGCTGGCGGTGTATCTGCAGCGCCGGGTGCTGATCGTGTTGCTGCTCGGCTTTTCCTCCGGCCTGCCGCTGGCGCTGTCGGGGTCGACGCTGCTGGTATGGATGCGCGAATCCGGCGTCGACCTCGGCACCATCGGCCTGTTCGCGCTGGTCGGCACGCCCTACACGCTGAAATTTCTCTGGGCGCCGCTGGTCGATGCGCTGCATGTGCCGTTCTTCACCCGCCGGTTCGGCCGCAGGCGCGGCTGGCTGGTGTTCTCGCAACTGCTGCTGATCGGCGCGATCCTGTTGCTGGCGCTGACCGACCCGGCGCGCTCGCCGCTGTTCGTAGCGCTCGGCGCACTCCTGGTGGCGGCGATGTCATCGACGCAGGACATCGTGGTCGATGCGTTTCGCGTCGAAAGCCTGCCCGAGAGCGAGCAGGCCGCCGGCATGGCGTCCTATGTCGCGGCCTATCGCATCGGCATGCTGGTCTCGACCGCGGGTGCGCTGTTCATGGTGAGCGCTTTCGAGGGCACCGGCCTGGCGCGCTCCTCGGCATGGATGTGGGGCTATGTGGTGATGGCAGCGATGGTGCTGATCGGCACCGTCACCGCGCTGGCCGCCACCGAGCCCGAGCAGTCGGCGCGCGCCGAGGCCGCGACCATTGCCGACAGCGCGTTCACACGGGTGACGCACGCGGCGATCGGCGCGTTCTCGGAATTTCTCGTTCGCAAGGATGCCTGGGCCGCGCTCGCCTTCGTGGTGCTGTTCAAATTCACCGACGCGTTTTCCGGCACCATGACCGCGCCCTTCGTGATCGACCTCGGCTTCACCCGCAACGACTATGCCGCCATCGTCAAGGGCGTCGGACTTGCCGCGACCTTGATTGGCGGTTTTGCAGGCGGCTTCGTGGCGCGGCGTTATTCGCTGCCGGTGAGCCTGTGGATCGGCGGCGTGCTGCAGGCGGTCGCCAATCTGTCGTTCTCCTGGCTAGCGGTCGTCGGCGTCAACCAATGGGCGCTGGCATTCGCGATCACGGCGGAGAATTTCACCAGCGCCATCGGCACCGTGATTTTCGTCGCCTATCTGTCGGCGCTCTGCCAGAACCCGCTGCACACCGCGACCCAATACGCGCTGCTGACCGCGCTTGCAGCGGTCGGGCGCACCTATTTGTCCTCTGGCGCGGGCTACGTGGCGAAGGCGACGGGATGGCCGCTGTTCTTTGCGATCTGCGTCGTGGTCGCGGTGCCGAGCCTGATCCTGCTGGCCTGGCTGCAGCGGCGCGGACATTTTGCGACGCTGGGGACGGTGAAGGTTTAGCGCGCACCATGCAATCAATGCTTCGCCACCACGCTCCATTTCGTGACCACGGCTTCGCTCATCTGCCCGGCGTCCTGCGCGCAGGCGATCTCGTCGACCTTTACCGAGACTTCCTTGCCGATAAAACCCTTCAGCTGCGCCGCCTGGGCATCATTGCTGGTGACGATCTGAAATGTTTCCGGCCCGGTTTCCAGATTGCAAAGCCCGTTCGGCGGCGGCAGCCGGCGCGGCCCACTGACGAGCTGGAAGGTGTTGACGCGCTTGCCCTTGGCGCGGCTGCGCATCGCATTGAGTTGCCCGGTCAGCACGTCACCGTTCTTGATCGCCTGCTGCGCCTGCGCGTCGAACCCGCCTGCCACAAGGATGGTCAAAACAGCCGCGGCCAGCGTCGAGCATTTACCAAAGTCGCTTCTCGTCATGTGTCCTCTGATTCCCATTTTCAAAACAACGTACGCTGCCGCATCGCCGCGGACAACGTGCCTTCATCGAGATAGTCGAGTTCGCCGCCGACCGGCACGCCATGGGCGAGCCGCGTCACCTTGACGCCGGCCTCCTGCAACAGGTCGGTGATGTAATGCGCGGTGGTCTGGCCATCGACGGTTGCATTCAATGCCAGAATGATTTCCGTCACCCGCGGATCGTGGGCCCGCGCCACCAGCGCGTCGATGGTCAGATCCTGCGGGCCGACGCCGTCAAGCGGTGACAGCGTCGCGCCGAGCACGTGATAGAATCCATTGGTCGCATGCGCCCGCTCCAGCGCCCACAGATCGGCGACGTCGGCGACCACGACAATGATCGCGGGGTCGCGTCGCAGGTCGGTGCACACGGTACAGGGGTTTTGGGTGTCGATATTGCCGCAGGTCTTGCAAACCTGGATCTTGTCGATCGCCACCTGCAGCGCGCCGGCCAGCGGCGTCATCAGCGCTTCGCGCTTCTTGATCAGGTGCAACGCCGCCCGCCGCGCCGAGCGCGGGCCAAGCCCCGGCAGCCGCGCCAGCAACTGGATCAGACGTTCGATTTCGGGGCCGGCAACCGCAGCAGCCATATTAGGTGAGGCCCAGGCCCGGCGGCAGACCTAATCCGCCGGTCAGGGCCTGCATCTTCTCCTGCATCGCGGTTTCGGCCTTGCGCCGGGCGTCGTTATGCGCGGTGACCAGAAGGTCTTCGAGGATCTCGCGCTCGTCCGCCTTCATCAGCGAGGGGTCGATCTTCACCGCCTTCACTTCCATCTTCGCCGTCATGCGCACCGTGATGAGACCGCCGCCGGAAATACCCTCGACCTCGACGTGGCCGAGCTCTTCCTGCATCGCCTGCATCTTCGATTGCAGTTGTGCCGCCTGCTTCATCATGCCGAGAAAATCAGCCATGAATGCTTCCTTTGAGATTGCCTATTGATCGTCGCTGTCAGAATTCTCGGCCGGATCCTCACCGCTAACATCGGATTCCGGCGGCTCGGGGGCAAGCTTGCGTACCTCGACCACCTTGGCGCCGGGAAATCGCGCCAGCACCTCTTGAACCCGGGGATCGGCTTCCGCTGCGCGTTCGCGCTGGTTTTTTTGCACTTCGTTCTGCGAACGCAGCGTCGGCTGCCCGGCTTCGTTGGATACGATCACGGTCCAGCGCCGTCCGGTCCATTGTTCCAGTTTACGCGACAGATCGTTGATCAGGGTTCGCGCCGCGCTGCGCTCCATCGCAACCTCAAGCCGTCCGTCTTCGATGCGGACCAGACGGACGTCGGCTTCGAGCGCGGCTTTCGTCAGCAGGTCACGTTTCTCGCCGGCAAGCGCCACCAGTTCGGGAAAGCTCGAAATCGTCCGGGCTGCGGGCGCGGATTGCGCATCGGGTGCCGGCGCGACCATCTGCGGGCGTGCCGACGCCTCGGCATTGCCGCGCGGCGCGGAAGCACGGGCGGCCGAGGGTTGGATCGAGCCCTGGATCGAGGATACCGTCGAGGCCGGCGCACTGCGCGGTACCGCACTTCCTGCAACGATCGGCGAGGCGCCGCCATTCTGCTCGAGCATCCGGATTGCTTCATCCGGCGTCGGCATGTCGGCGACATAGGCGATGCGCACCAGCACCATTTCCGCCGCCGCCGCCGGGCGCGTCGCGGTTTGCGTCTCGGTGATCCCCTTCAGCAGCATCTGCCACATCCGCGACAGCACCCGCATCGAGAGTTTTGCGGCGAAGTCGCGGGCGCGTAGCCGCTCGGTTTCGCCGAACGCGATATTGTCCGCCGTCGCCGGCACGATCTTGACGCGGGTGACGAAATTGACGAATTCGGCGAGATCGCTGAGCACCACGATCGGATCGGCGCCGGTGTCATACTGGTCGCGAAACTCCTTGAACGCGCTGGCGATGTCGCCGCGCGCCAGCTGCTCGAACAGATCGATCACCCGGGTGCGGTCGGCAAGGCCGAGCATCTGCCGCACGGCGTCGGCGCGCACCACGCCGGCGGCATGGGCGATCGCCTGGTCGAACAGCGACAGCGAATCGCGCACCGAACCTTCCGCCGCGCGCGCGATGATGCCGAGCGCCTCCGGCTCAGCCTCGACGTTTTCCTTGGCCGCGATACTGGCGAGATGCGCCATCAGCACATCGGCCTCGACCCGGCGCAGATCGAAACGCTGGCAGCGTGACAGCACCGTCACCGGAACTTTTCGGATTTCGGTGGTGGCGAACACGAATTTGGCGTGTTCCGGCGGCTCTTCCAGCGTCTTCAGGAACGCGTTGAACGCCGCGGTCGAGAGCATGTGCACTTCGTCGATGATGTAGACCTTGTAGCGCGCACTGGCCGGCGCATAGCGCACGCTGTCGTTGATCTGGCGCACGTCATCGACGCCGGTATGGGAGGCGGCGTCCATTTCCAGCACGTCCATGTGCCGGCTTTCCATGATCGCCTGGCAATGCACGCCCGGCACCGGCATATGGATGGTCGGTCCCTTGACCGATCCGTCGGCCAGTTCGTAATTCAGCGCGCGGGCGAGAATCCGTGCGGTGGTGGTCTTTCCGACGCCGCGCACGCCGGTCAGAATCCAGGCTTGCGGAATCCTGCCGGTCTCGAACGCATTCGAAACGGTGCGGACCATCGCGTCCTGGCCGATCAAATCTTCGAAACTGGAGGGCCGGTATTTCCGCGCCAGCACGCGATAATGCTTGCCGGCCTCGGGCGGGCCGCCGAGGTCGAAGCCGCCGTGGTGGGCGCTGTCCGGCTCGGTCGCGGGTGACGTTACGGTAGTGCCAGCATCGGTCATCGATCGATCCGCAATTGATTGTCTCTCGAAGCCGGCTTGCGGAACTTGGCGCTACGCGAACCGGATGCGGGCCAAGTCACCGCAGTTTGCGCGATTCGCTCGAAAAAACAGGTAGGAGACTGACGAGCGACCCGATCCGGACCTCGTTAGGGCTGCTTCCTTCCGGACCTGACCCGGTTGGCGAGTGGCTCGTCCACCGCCAATCTCCCGGTCCTTATTTGGGGCCAAAAGAGGTGGAAAGCAAGCGTGGCGGCTGCCGTCATACCCCGCCACCGGGTCTCGCCTCGGCGAGCCCGATGACAGGCTCCAGCCGGGTATCCAGTACGCCGCGGCTTCTCGACTCCATCACGACCGGTCCGGCATACTGGATCATCCGCTTTCGCGGATGATGACGCCTTGATATGACACTGCGAGCGGTGTCCATTTCAGGCCACTTCGGACCGAAGCCATCGAAAAAACGATGGACGCACCTGGAACCCCCCATGCCTTCTGACGCTCCCGCCTGGTCGCTGCACTCACGGCTCAAGGAAGACACCATCGACATTGGCGACCTGCCGCTGTGCCGCGTGCTGGTGATCAAGGATGCGCATTACCCCTGGCTGCTGCTGGTGCCGCGCCGGTACGACGCCGTGGAAATTATCGACCTCGAAGAGGTCGAGCAGGCGCAACTGATGACGGAAATTTCCCGGGTCGCGCGTGCGCTGAAAGAGATCACCAAATGCGACAAGCTGAATATCGCAGCGCTCGGCAATCTAGTGCCGCAACTGCACGTTCATGTGATCGCGCGCCGCAGCGGCGATGTCGCCTGGCCGCGTCCGGTCTGGGGGGTGATGCCACCGCTGGCGCACGATGCCGAGGAAGTTCAGAATTTCATCAGCACGCTTCGGCGTAAAATCTGGCTTGGTTGAGAATTATGACCGCATTCGATTCGTTTCCACTGGGGCAGCCCGCTTTCATCACCAATATTCTCGATCGCGCCGCACATCTGCGGGCCGATGAGGCCAAATTGCTGACACTGGAAGGCCACCGCGACTCCCGCGCCTATGTGGTGTATCGCGACTCGCTGGTGGTGAAGCAGGAGGGCGGGGGCCCGCGCGCGCTGCTGAGCATCGACGAAGCGCTGAAATTCGGTGCCAATCCCGGCACGATCTTCTTGGGCCTGCGCGACGGTGCCGCGGTGTTCGGCATGGGCATCTCGGCAGCGGCGGTGGAAAAATTACTGACCCGCGACGACGCCGCCGTGACCGAATTGCGTGGCATGGCCATGCAGGGCGTGGTGCCGCCCGACCAGCTTTCGGCCATCGCGATGGCGAAATCGATGGTGAGCTGGCATCAGCGCCATGGCTATTGCGCCAATTGTGGAACCCGCACGGCGATGAAGGAAGGCGGCTGGAAGCGCGAGTGCCCCAGCTGCAAGGCCGAGCATTTTCCGCGCACCGACCCGGTCGTGATCATGCTGGTGGCCGCCGGTGACAAATGCCTGCTGGGGCGGCAGAAGCAATTTCCGGCCGGCATGTGGTCGTGCCTCGCGGGCTTTGTCGAAGCGGCCGAAACCATCGAGGACGCGGTCCGGCGCGAAATCTTCGAGGAATCCGGAATTCGCTGCACCGACGTGAATTATTACATGACGCAGCCGTGGCCCTATCCGTCATCCCTGATGATCGGATGCACCGCGCGCGCCATCAACGAGGATATCGTCGTCGACCGCGCCGAACTGGAAGACGCGCGGTGGTTCGACCGGGCGGAGGCAACCCTGATGTTGAAGCGGCAGCATCCCGACGGCCTTGCGGGGCCACACCCCTTTGCAATTGCACACCATTTGCTCGGCCGCTGGCTGCATGCAAGCCCGGACGCGCGCGCATAGCGGGAACTCTCCGATGACTCAATCGATTACCCCCGGACCTTGGTTCCGGCAATTGGCGGAGCCGGCATGACGGACTCCCGAATGAATTTCCACGATGCCTCCGCGCCGAAAATCCCGCCGCGTATTTTATGCATTGGTATGCCGGTGCGGGATTTGACGTTTCGCGTGCCGGGCCTGCCCGCACGCGGCTCCAAGGAACATGCCAGCCATTTCGAAGAAATCTGCGGCGGCAACGCGCTCAATGGCGCCATCGGAATCGTGCGCCTCGGCGGCCGCGCCTCGGTCTGCGGCCCGATGGGCGATGCCCGCGAGACATCCAGCCGCTACATCTTTGAAAAGCTCGCGCATGAGGGCATCGACACCAAGCACATCGTGCATATGCCGGGCCTGGTGACACCGATCTCGAACATCATGATCGACCCGAGCGGCGAGCGCACCATCGTGACGTTCCGCGATCCGGAATTGTGGAAGGTGCAGTTGCCCGACACCGACAAGCTGCTGGAGGACTGCGACGCCATCCTGACCGAGAGCCGCTGCGCGGCGTTCTGCACCGATCTCTGCGTCGAGGCCCGCAGGCGCGGCATTCCCGTGATCGTCGATGTCGACCGTGCGATGTCGCTACGGGAGGGGATGCTCACCGCTTCATCGCATCTGGTATTCTCCAGCGAGCCCCTGCAGGAGACCGCCGGGGTCGCCGACGACGGCGAAGCGCTCAAAAAGATTGCCAAGCTGACCCCGTCGTTTCTGGCGGGAACGCGGGGCGCGCAGGGCACGATCTGGCTCGACGAGCACCAGAACCTGCAGCAGACGCCGGCCTTCCCGGTGCACACCGTGGACACGCTGGGCGCGGGCGACGTGTTCCATGGCGCCTTTGCCCTCGCCATCACCGAAAAACAGGGTCTGCTTGAGGCCCTTCGGTTCGCTTCCGCAGCCGCAGCGCTGAAATGCACCCGTTTCGGGGGCGCTTTTGCTGCTCCGCAACGTCCTGAAGTTGATGAGCTTTTGAGCCATGGCCAAGCCTCCAGTCCGGCCCAGACCGGCCAATGACGGGCTTGTATTAGAAGAATTTTCTATATATGAGGGATATCGGCCCCGTAAATGGAACAAAGTTCTTCTCATGACCGATCTCGCCGCTCACGTCCTCGAACCCAACCGCCGCCTCGACGCCATTGACCGCAAGATTCTGATGGTGTTGCAGGAGGATGCCTCGCTGTCCGTCGCCGAGATTGGCGACCGGGTAGGACTCTCATCGACGCCGTGCTGGAAGAGGATCCAGCGGCTGGAGGCCGACGGGGTGATCCTGCGGCGGGTCGCGCTGGTCGACCAGAACAAGATCGGGCTCGGTATCTCGGTTTTCGTGTCGGTCGAGAGCGCCGATCATTCCGAGGCCTGGCTTCGGACCTTCGCGGATGCCGTCAGCGCCATGCCGGAGGTGATGGAGTTCTACCGGATGGCGGGCGACGTCGATTACATGCTGCGCGTCGTGGTCGCGGACATGCAGAGCTACGATGTGTTCTACAAAAAGCTGATCGGCGCGGTGCCGCTGAAGAATGTCACGTCGCGTTTTGCGATGGAGAAGATCAAGTCGGTCACCGCGTTGCCGGTGCCGGCGGCGTAACCTGATCGATCATATTGCCATCAACATCCGCGCAAGCGGTATCCGAGTATCCCAGCGCGCTTGCGATGCAAGCGTGACGCGGGCGCTCCCGTAATTTTTTGCGGGCCTGGGAAATTCACCTGCAATTAGTCTTGTTCCGATATTCCGTTCTGAATGGGGCGGGCACAGAACATCACGACGTCTTGGTGGCCGGCCTGGCTCAATGCCGCGGCTCTGTTGCTCGCAAGCGTTGGTGCGGTCGCCGCGCTGTCGCTCCAGGTTCCTCCCGGCGCCGCGGTTGTGGCGGTTGCCTTTCCACCGTGGTGGAGTTCCCAACAAATTTTCGAGGCCACTGCTTCGGCTGACGCCGCGATCGTGCGAACGACCGCCGTTACCGCCCTGCTTGTGGTCAGACCCAACGATCATGAAGGCCTGAGCCGTTTGCGCCAGGCCGGCGCGTGGCTGACCATCAATCCGCAAGCCGTCGCCGGCTGCTTCAACAATACCGACAAGGAAATCTGAACATGAATACCGGCAGCAAGGATCTCGACGCTCTACGCGAAACCGCCAGCAGAGCATTGATCGGGTTGCTCTGGTTGCATGTCCCGGTCGCGGCGGCGATCGGCATGGCGCGCGGCGCCGATTGGCTGATGCCGACTATCCTCATGGTCGCGTTCGCGGCAGCCGCTACGATTTCGTGGCGCACCACGGGCAATGGACTTTCGACCAACCTCGTCGTGGCCGTCGCGCTCATGGGCGGGGTTTCGGTATTCACGTTCCAGCTGTCGGGGCATGCCTGGCAGATCGACGTGCACATGTACTTCTTCGCGGTGCTGGCAAGCCTTGTCGCCTATTGCGATTATCGGCCAATCCTGGTCGGAACCGTCGCCGTCGCGCTGCATCATTTGGCGCTGAACTTCATCCTTCCGGCAGCAGTATTCCCCGGCGCGGCCGACTTCGGACGCGTGGTTCTACACGCGGGCATTCTCATCGTGGAGGCTGGCGTGCTGGTCTGGGTCGCTCATCAGCTCGCGCGCTTGTTCGAGACGACCGCGCGGAAGACAGCCGAGACCGGCGTTGCGCAGGCCGCCGAGGCTCGTGCCAACGCCAACCGTGCGGAAGCCGACCAGAAAGCCAAACAGGAAAGCGACGCGGCGCTGCGCCGGCTTGCCACCGAGTTCGAGCGCAAGGTCGGCCACATCGTCGAGGCCGTCGCCGTGGCTGCTCGCGAAATGCAGGGCATGTCCTCATCGATAAGCGGCATCAGCGGCGAAGCTGCGCGACAGACGGCTGCGGCCGCCACTGCATCTACTCAGGCCTCGCTCAATGTCGGAACGGTCGCCTCGGCGGCCGAGCAGCTGACAGCCTCGATCAGCGAGATCGCGCAACAGGCGATGCGCTCCGCCAAAGTTACCGGAAAAGCGGCCGACGAGGCCCGCCGCACCAACACCGTGGTCGAGGGCCTAGCAGCCGGCACCCATAAGATCGGCGAAGTATTGACGCTGATCCAGAACATCGCCAGCCAGACAAATCTGCTGGCCCTGAACGCCACCATCGAAGCGGCGCGCGCCGGCGAGCACGGCCGGGGATTCGCGGTGGTGGCCAGCGAAGTCAAGGCGCTGGCCAATCAGACCGCGCAGGCGACGGAAGAGATTTCGACGCAGATCCAGAGCATTCAGGCCGCGACCAGCGAAGCCGTCGGCGCGATCCAGTCGATTGGCGGAACCATCGCCGAAATCAACGAGATCTCCAACGCCATAGCAGCGGCCGTGGAGCAGCAGGGAACGGCGACACGCGAAATCTCCGGCAACGTGCAGCAGGCGGCGAACGGCACCAAAGACGTCAATGACAACATTGTCGGGGTCGCGAAAGCTTCCGGCGAACTCGGCACCTCCGCGTCGAAGCTGCTCGACGCCGCCAACGGACTGTCATCGCAATCCGAACGGCTGAAGCTCGAGGTCGACAGCTTCTTAGGATCCGTGCGCGCGGCGTAAGCAGCGTCATCACCTGCGAAAGCGGACGATCTTGCAAACAAGCACTGTTGTCGTCACCCGCGAAAGCGGGTGATCCAGTATTCCAGAGTGCTGGCGATGAATCGAGAAGCTGCGGCGTACTGGATACCCCTTGGGTTCGCGGGGTATGACGGCGGTATATGCCGTGCGCGACGCGTAGGGGAAACGCAGCTTTCGCGAGATCCTCAGATCTTCTGATTATATTCGCCGACCTCGGGATGGGTGCGCAGCACTGAATCCATTGCCTCGAACAGGTCGCGCATGCGCTGCTCGCTGACCGGACTCTCGACCACCACCACCAGTTCCGGCTTGTTGGACGACGCCCGCACCAGCCCCCAGCTGCCATCCTCGACCGTGACACGCACGCCGTTAACGGTGACAAGGTCGCGGATCGGTTGTCCCGCAACCTTCTCGCCCTTGTTCTGCATCGCCTCGAAATGCTTCACCACGCTGTCCGCGACGCCGTATTTGGCCTCGTCGGCGCAATGCGGTGACATCGTCGGCGACGACCAGGTTTTCGGCAGCGCGTCTTTCAGGTCCGCCATCGACTTGCCGGGCGCACGATCGAGCATCTCGCAGACCGCAATCGCCGAGATCAGACCGTCATCATAGCCGCGGCCGAGCGGCGCGTTGAAGAAGAAGTGGCCGGATTTCTCGAAACCCGCCAGCGCCCCCAATTCATTGGTGCGGCGCTTCATGTAGGAGTGGCCGGTCTTCCAATAGGTGGTCTTGGCGCCCTGCTTCTGCAGCACCGGATCGGTGACGAACAGCCCGGTCGATTTCACGTCGACCACGAATTGCGCGTTCTTCGTGATCGCCGACATGTCGCGCGCGAGCATGACGCCGACCTTGTCGGCGAAAATCTCGTCGCCGGTATTGTCGACCACGCCGCAGCGGTCGCCGTCGCCGTCGAAGCCCAGGCCCACATCGGCGTTGTGCTCCAGCACCGCGTCGCGAATGGCGTGCAGCATTTCCATGTCTTCGGGATTGGGATTGTATTTCGGAAAGGTGTGGTCGAGTTCGGTATCGAGCGGCACCACCTCGCAGCCGATCGCCTGCATCACCTGCGGCGCGAATGCTCCCGCGGTGCCGTTGCCGCAGGCGACCACCACCTTCAGCTTGCGTTTCAGTTTCGGCCGCCTGGTGAGGTCCGCAATGTAGCGCGCCGGAAAATTCTCGTGAAACTGATACGAACCGCCCACTTTATTTTTGAAGTCGGCATTGAGCACGATTTCCTTCAAGCGGTTCATCTCGTCGGGGCCGAAGGTGAGCGGACGATTGGCGCCCATCTTGACGCCGGTCCAGCCGTTGTCGTTATGCGACGCCGTCACCATCGCGACACAGGGAACGTCGAGTTCGAACTGCGCGAAATAGGCCATCGGCGTCATGCACAGGCCGATGTCGTGAACCTTGCAGCCAGAGGCCAGCAGCCCCGAAATCAGGGCATATTTGATCGATGCCGAATAGCCCCGGAAATCATGCCCGGTAACGACCTCCTGTTTGGCGCCGAGTTCCACGATCAGCGCCCCTAACCCCATGCCCAGCGCCTGAATTCCCATCAGGTTAATTTCCTTGCCGAACAGCCAGCGCGCGTCATATTCGCGAAAGCCGGTCGCCTTCACCATCGGCTCGGATTCATAGGCATAGGTATTCGGAACCAGCACGGATTTCGGCTTCGGAAACATTCAAATGGCCTCGTCGCGAAATTGATAAGGAAAGCACCGCAGCCTTAGCCAATGCGCAGCCGCAGCGGAAGGCGGGACAGCCGCTTTGTGGCGATTAATTGCGGCATGCTTAAAGGCTGCGAGGCAGCCTTACTGCTCCAGCACCATCTTGCCGTTGGCGTATTCGAACCGTTTCAGCTTCGACAGGAACGACAGGCCGAGCAGGTTTTCCGACAGCGCTTCGTCGGGCAGCACCATGGCATCGACATCGCGCACCACCAGTCCGCCGATATCGACCAGCGCCAGCCGCGTGCGCGCCCCCTTGATGGTTCCATTGGCGGTGGTGACCGTGGCGTTGTAATCGCCACGGGACGGGCGGAGCCCGAACTTCGCCGCCGACGTTTCGTTCAATGCCACCACCGATGCGCCGGTATCGACCATGAATCCGATGCGCTGGCCATCGATCCGGCCTTCGGTCTGGAAATGGCCGCGGGCGTCGCGCGGCAGGCTGATGCTGCGAACACCGTCCTGCGCAGAGGTTTCGGCGGGGGCGGCGTTATGGGACGCGGTATTGGCGAACGCGGGCGTTGCCGTCATCTTGTCCGCCACCTGCGCCATGATGGTGCCGAGGCCCGCTATGAACGCGGCAATAATCATTATGTTACGCATTACGCCACACTCGAAACAGAGGGTCCGCCGATATCACCACGTCGGCCACCAAACTGCCATGAACGGCGGCGGCGACGGCTACAAACTTGGCCAAAAGGGTGAGTGGGGGGTTAACAGAAGCCACTTTACCTCTCCCCGCAACGAGCGGAGCGAGGCGGCGACGGATGCCGACGGCCTGGCCCCTATGTCCCGCGCGGCTTCACGCGCCGGGTCGGCATCGCGCTCGCCGGATCCTCCGGCCAGGGATGCCTCGGATAACGCCCGCGCAGATCGGAACGAACCGCCGCATAGCTGCCGCGCCAGAAGCCCGGCAGATCGCGCGTCACCTGCACCGGCCGGTGTGCGGGCGAGAGCAACTCCAGCACCAGCGGCACCGCGCCCTTGGCAATCGACGGATGGGTGTTGAGCCCGAACAATTCCTGCAATCTGACGGCAATCGTCGGGCCCTGCTCGGCCTCGTAGTCGATCGCGAGCATGGTGCCGGTCGGTGCCTCGAAATGCGTCGGCGCCTCACGCTCGAGCCGCGCGCGCAATTCCCGGGGCAGCAGCGTCATCAGTGCATCCGACAGGTCGCCGGCGGAAAATTCCTTCAGCGAAGTCTTGTCATAGAACGTCGGCATCAGCCAAGCCTCGCGTTGCGCCGCGAGCGCATCGTCGGACAGATCGGGCCACGGACTCTGTGACACCTCGCGTTCCGCCTTGCGCAAGAACATCACCCGATCGCGCCATTGCTGCAGCGGTTTTGACCACGGCAGCTTGTCGAGACCGGAGCCGACCAAGCCATCGGCGAGCACCCGCGCGGTCTCCGCTGAAGGCGACAGCGCCAGCGGTGCCTCCGACAGCGTGATGGCGTGCAGGGTTCGCTTGCGCCGCGCCCGCAGCGCCATCGCGGCGCGATCGAACGAAATCTCGTCCGCGGTCTCGATCTGATCGGCGAAGCGCAATTCGATGTCCGGGAGCGTAATCGGCGCCGCCAGAAGAATGCGCCCGCTCGCAGCGGTGCCGGTCAATTCGGCCACCGCGATATAGGGCGCGCGCGCCAGCGCGGAGGTCTGGTCCACAGCAGCGCCACGCCCATTGGCGAGCACGAAGCTGCCATTGCCGCGGTTGCGCGCGACGCGGTCGGGAAATGCCAAGGCGAGCATGACGCCGGTGGAGAGTTCTTCTCCCCCTTGCGGGGGCTGTTCTCTCTTATTTGGTTGGGAGCCTCTCTGCTCCCCTCCCCCTTGCGGGGACGAGACGGGTGAAGACACCCGCTCTGAGGGGTCGGGGGTGGGGGTAGCTCCAATGGAAGCCGTGCTTGGAGCCCCCCCTCCCCGACCCTCCCCCGCAAGGGGGGAGGGAGAAGAAGGCCCGACTGCTCCGACATTGCCCGCGTCCGCCGACCTCGCCGTCACGCTCTCACTCGCCGCTACCTGCGACGCCCAGCGTTGCGCGAGGTTGCGTGCGCTGCTGGCGCGCGGCGAGCGGTCGCGGCGGAATTGATCGAGCCGTGCGTCAAGGTCCACGCCGTCGCCGCCGAGCCCACGCTCGGTCAGCACGGCGGCAATTTCGGCGGCGTCCTCGCCCGCGCTCAGGCGGTGCGAGTCCACGATCATGCGCGCCAGCCGCGGTGGCAACGCCAGCGCGCGCAGGCTCTTGCCCTCCGCAGTAATCCGGCCATCGCCGTCGAGCGCACCGAGTTCACGTAACAGACTTCGCGCTTCCTTCAGCGCAGGTGCGGGCGGCGAATCGAGAAACGCCAGCGCGGAGGGATCGCTGACGCCCCATTGCGCAAGGTCAAGCACCAGCGAAGAAAGATCGGCGCTGAGGATTTCGGGCTGGGTGTAGGCCATAAGCGACGCCGTCTGCGGCTCATCCCACAACCGGTAACACACGCCGGGCTCGGTACGTCCGGCGCGGCCGCGGCGCTGATCGACGGCGGCGCGCGAGGCACGCACGGTTTCCAGCCGCGTCAGGCCGATGTCGGGCTCATAGCGCGGCACCCGCGCCACGCCGGAGTCCACGACAATGCGAACGCCCTCGATGGTCAATGAGGTCTCCGCAATCGACGTCGCCAGCACGACCTTGCGCTGGCCTTGTCGCGCCGGCGCGATGGCGCGGTCCTGCACCGCGGCGTCGAGTGCCCCGAACAGCGGCACGATCTCGATGGAAGCATCGTGGACCCGTTCGCCGAGAAAGTTTTGGGTGCGGCGAATTTCCGCCGCTCCGGGCAGAAAGGCGAGCACCGAGCCCGGATCGGCGCGCAGCGCCATGGCGACCGCATCCGCCATCTGCCGCTCCAGCGGCGCATCGGCTCGCCTGCCGAGATAGCGGGTCTCGACCGGAAAGGCGCGGCCTTCGCTGGCGATGACCGGCGCCTCGCCGAGCAGCTTGGCCACCCGCGCGCCGTCGAGCGTCGCCGACATCACCAGGATGCGCAGGTCCTCGCGCAGGCCCACCTGCGCGTCCCGCGCCAGCGCCAGCCCCAGATCGGCATCGAGCGAGCGCTCGTGAAATTCGTCGAACAGGACAGCGGCGACGCCGGTCAGCTCCGGGTCGTCGAGAATCTGCCGCGAGAAAATGCCTTCGGTAACCACTTCGATTCGTGTCGCGCGCGACACCTTCGAGCCGAACCGGACGCGGTAGCCGACGGTCTCGCCGACCCGTTCGCCCAACGTGTGCGCCATGCGCTCGGCGCTGGCGCGGGCCGCGATCCGCCGCGGCTCAAGCACGATGATTTTCCTGTTTTTAAGCCAGGGCGCATCGAGCAGTGCCAGCGGCACCCGCGTGGTCTTGCCGGCGCCCGGCGGCGCCACCAGCACCGCCGCGTTGCCGCCCGCGAGCGTACGCACCAGTTGGTCCAGCACCGCGTCGATGGGCAAAGGGGTGTCGAAGGTGCGCGGCAATGTCTCTCATCCGTCATCACCCGCGAAGGCGGGTGATCCAGTAAACGCTGGCATTGCTGATCACACAGACCGGGAGTACTGGATACCCCGCATGCGCGGGGTATGACAGCAACACTTGCATCACTTCCGCGGCTCGGACGGGCGACCAACGCTCTCGTAGGTAAAGCCGAGCGCCGCCATGTCCTCGGGGCGATAGATGTTGCGCAGATCGACGACCACGGGTTGCGCCATCTCGCGTTTCAGCCGCTCAAGATCGAGCGCGCGG
>Ga0193726_1000786_pt1 | contig 29284 bp, 29 predicted proteins | sample H2c1metaG_FD_144928 | JGI IMG/M metagenome (GOLD analysis project Ga0193726, IMG submission 144928) | Soil microbial communities from a riparian zone of the East river system, Colorado, United States - H2c1 | ecosystem: Environmental > Terrestrial > Soil > Riparian zone | place: USA: East River...
CTTATCGAGCTTTGTTTGAAAAAGCTTGTTCCTATCGAACGGCCAAGGGCGTTGTGGAGAACCATCGCAAATCTGATTGCCTAGGCGAAGAAGAAGTATCTGAAGAAACGGAAACACGTCAGGCGTTTGCCCAGGCATACAAAGCCTTTGCCGACGAACACGAGGCGGCAGCATAGCTGGCCCTTATCCTGGCCCTTCACTCGCCCGCGAATGTGCCCATTTGTTCCCGATTGTTCGCAACGAACAAAAGCCAAGCGGCTGAAACCTATGCCGCACAGCCGAGCGGCTGCGGTTTCGTTATCGGCAGGTCACTGGTTCAAGTCGGCTCGTCGGCTCCAGTCTTTCAACATGTGACACTTCCCTGTACTTCGCCGGCTGGCTGGTTTCGCCGCCGCTTCGCCGCATTGCTAAGATGTTGAGTGTAATATCGGACCATTCTTACTCACGCACGGTTGCGACGACCGTCGCTGAGCTCTTAGTGCCGTCGCTCCCAACCAGATAATAGGTAAGTCGGTGAGCCCCCGAAGGTAAGTCGAGCTTCGTATCCAGGGCCTTAGAGCCGAAGGTGGAAAACTTTTTCACGCCATCGACCCAGACTTCCATGCGCAAAATACTTGTCCGACTCAGGTTCCCAACCGCCCAGGCGCGCACTGGCGACGTGAGCGTCGCGTCGTTGAGCGGGCTGCACACGACAATGCCGACGCCGCCCGGACATGTGCTTGACTTCACGGTCAAGGGGAACGTGAAACCCGGTCCACCGGTCCACATGTATTGCTGAACCAGGTTGTCCCAGCCAGCGGTGTAGATGCCAACACGGTGAGTGCCCGGCGCCAACGTGAGGGTAGCGTCGAGAAAGCTGTAGTGCGAGAACCCTCTGAGGTTCTCGACCTTCTTCTGTCCGTCGATCCACAATTCGACCTTGCGGCCTGGGGTCTGGTTCGCAGCTCCGACGCTGAACCGGACGGAAGTCGATCCCGAGACCGTTTTGGTTGGACTGCATAGATTGAACCCCACGGCTCCGTCCGGGGGACTGCACTTTGGAAACTTGCCCGCGGTTGTATTCGTAAGCAGGACGGTGGAGCCTGAATTATCATTTACGCCGAAGAATTCCATGTCGGGCTTGCTGTCGCGATTGATGCGCATCACATTCAGACGGGAAGGCTGCGGAACATCGGTCGAATACACGGTCCGTTCTGCCTGGTAGAGACCATCCCCTTTGCCCAACATCACCTCCACCGAGTGAGGCGCGGAGCCATTGCAATCGGAGGCTTCGACCACTGCGATGTCATTGAGACCGTCACCATTGAAATCGGCAACTGCGGGAAAAATACCACCTGAGTCGCATTGCCCGAGAGGGATGTCTTGCGCGGTGAAAGTCCGATTGGCGTTTCCATGCAGTACTTTTACGACCTTGTAATAGACGCTGCCATTGACCGAAAAATCAAAGGGGATGCCGATCAGATCTGTCTTTCCGTCCCCGTCCACATCAAAGGGTACGTATTGCACGTTGCCGCCAAAACTGGCTGTGGCCAAGAAATGACCCTGTCCGTCACCGTAAGCCACCTGGACACCGGTGGAAAACATCGACTGCTGGCCAACAACGTCAACCTTCCCGTCGCCGTCAAAGTCGCCGATGGAGATCCTTCCCGGGACGTTCAGCGGAGAGGTCGGGCCAACCCGGAAGCCACCCGATCCATTGCCGAAATAGACATAGAGTTTCTGTTCGTTGCCGCCCGTACAAAGAAGGTCGATTGCGCCGTCGTGGTTGGCATCGGCGGTCGCGATGCTGGAGACGGGCGCGCTGCTGACGAAACTCGCCTGGAGATGAAAGCTCCCATGTCCGTTGTTGAGATATTCGTAGATGGTGCTCGTGCCGTTGACTACCGCCAGATCGAGACTGCCATCGCCATTGAAATCACCCACAGCAATGCTGAAGGGCTGGCCGGTAGGAAGGGAATAGCAGGTCTGCGTACCGTAGATTCCATCGGCAGTGGACAGGTTCACAGCAAACTGTCCATTGCCATTTCCGTCTCCGCAAGCGGTAATCAGATCCTCGCGGCCGTCGTTGTTGAAATCAGCAGGGGTATAGAAGGTAAAGCTGTCGTTGGTGAGAAGGTCGTGAGTGAAGGTTACCGTTTGCGCCAAACTGAGAGCCGCCGCAAATACGCAAAAAGATCGCAACGCATTCCGAAACCAGCGGTACATGGTCTGCCTCCCGGAGGTCAGTCAGCTTTGCTTAACCCGTTGATTGCCCCGAGGGTAGCTCGCTGCGTCCGGAATAAAGATGGTCCCCCTGACTCCTGGGTTGTTTCCCAAAGCAAAACCTCACGCAACGCCCAGCCAAGAGAACCTAGAACCGCTGGGAACCTAGGTGACAACGCCCGCTGCCAAACCTCTTGGCTGCGCCCTATCCCAAGCCGCGGGCCCGCCCACGAGCTGCCAAGCCCTGCGGCGCGCAATTTTGGCCATGCCTCGCCGGGAGGCCGATGCGGCATGAAATGAAACCCAAAGTCTGTGGTCGCTGTCCCAATGAGCCCGGCGCTAGCCTCCAACAGAGCGTAGGCTTAAGGCATGTACACTACGACCCGAAACATTACCGGCGGCACTTTTATGACATGCAGGGACTGTGGGGATACGATCAGCATGAACGAGATTTGCAAGACACCCCTTCAATCAGCAACGGGCATGTTGAAACATATGGCCGTCCACAATGCCTCCCGTGCTTTCGCAGTCCTTGCGAGCGTGCAAGAACCAGAACTGGAGGCAATCCCCTCAACTGAATTACTCCCTATCCTCTCGGCATTTCAACAAGAGGAGATCGCTTTGGTCGCCCAATTACCCGACTGAGTCGGTTCTAGGAAATGCTTAACCAGCCCAGGCGAGTGCTTCGGGGAAGGTTCTTTTGACTGCGTACCATGACCCATTGAGTGCGGAACGCTCTCCTCTTTCAAGGCGAAAGTCCGTGCCACTTGCATGGCGAAGTTCCAAGGGTTTAACGTTGGTGGGGTGATCTTTCCCCGATCTAGCGGAATTCTTCTCCATGTCACTTCTCTGCCCGGCAATCACGGGATCGGCGATTTCGGAAAAGCCTCTTACGATTTTGTGCAGTTCCTATCTGACTCTGGACAGAAAATCTGGCAGGTCCTGCCCCTGAGCCCAACCGGATATGGCGATTCACCGTACCAGTGCTTTTCGGCGTTCGCCGGCAATCCTCTGCTGATCGATTTGACGGCACTTCAGGAACAAGGTCTCTTGTCCCGCGAAGATCTGGCCGGTGCCCCATTCCAGCCCACAGACCAGGTCGATTATGTGAGCGTCAGCGCCATTAAACAGAGTTTGCTTCAGAAATCTGCGCTAAATTTCTTTTCAAAAGCTTTCCCAAGTGACCGCTCCGCATTCGACGTCTTTTGCCGGGACAACGCTCCTTGGCTCGACGACTATGCGCTGTTCATGGCGTGCAAGGATGTCTACAAGGGAATCGCCTGGATGCATTGGGATCCGGCCATCAGAGGCCGGGAGCCGTCCGCGCTAGGGCAATGGCGCGAGCGCTTGAAGGAACAGACAAGCATTCACAAGTTTGCGCAGTTCGAGTTTTTTCGCCAGTGGCAAAAGCTTAAAGCGCACTGCAAGAGCCACGGAATAAGCATCATGGGCGATGTCCCGATTTATGTCGCTCACGATAGCGCGGACGTCTGGGCTCATCCTGAATTGTTTCGCTTAGACGAACATTCCAGGCCCACCGTAGTGGCCGGCGTTCCGCCGGACTATTTCAGTGCGACCGGGCAGCTCTGGGGAAATCCGCTCTATCGCTGGGATGCGCTGGCGGCGTCCGGTTACCGGTGGTGGATCGATCGCTTTCGAGCATCGTTCAAATTGTTCGACATGGCACGCTTGGATCACTTCCGCGGTTTCGAAGCTTATTGGGAAGTTCCGGGCACGGCTTCGACGGCGGCCGAAGGCAAGTGGGTCAAGGGCCCCGGGGCGGAGTTTTTCCATGCCGTCCAGGCTGAATTGAAGGATCTGCCATTGGTCGCTGAAAATCTCGGTGTGATCACTCCCGAGGTGGAGAATCTTCGCCGGCAATTTGGATTCCCCGGAATGAGTATTCTTCAGTTTGCATTCGGGAACGATCCCCAGGGGCCTTCGTTCCGGCCTCACAACTATTCGCACGAACTGGTGGCATACACGGGCGTACACGACAACGACACAACGGTTGGATGGTGGACAAGCCCGGGATCAGGCGAGAGCACCAGAAGTGCGGAAGACATTCGCAGGGAGCACGCATTCACGCGTTCCTATCTGGGATTCGAAAACGAGCAGATTCACTGGGTTTTTATCCGCACCGTGATGGCATCCGTGGCTGCAGTCGCGATTGTCCCCTTGCAGGATGTTTTGGGACTGGGCAGTGAGGCCCGCATGAACTTGCCGGGCACGGTCACGGGAAACTGGAAATGGCGCTACCGCCCGCAAGCCTTGAAAAAAGAAATCAGTGAGCGGTTGCGAACCCTGGCGCTGCTTTATGACCGTTAAAGCCAGACTCGCATTTGATTTTTTCTAGAGACCTAGCTCGCTAGTTCTGGGACCATGAACGCGGGAACGCCGCGCCCAAGACGTACCCATCCGCGCCTGCTAGAGCGGGGACAGTTCGTCTTCATTCTATTCACCATTGCCGCCGGCGAATCGCTTTTCCAGGAAACGTCGCGCCAGATCCCGGCCGCCCAGGCCGAACGCGATGGCGAAGCCCAGCATCAATGCGCCGAAGGCAATTCCGAAGGCGACCAGCATGGTCTGTTCTGCCAGACCCAGTTCTTCAAACACCACCGACAAGACGAAGACGATGATGAGAGCGCGAATGGAAATACTTAAGAGGCGGGGTGAGGGCAAATTCGCGTTCACCGCAGCCAGGAGAGCAGCCCGGGAAAAGAAGCTGGCGGCCAGCAGTCCGAAAAATAAGATGAACAAAGAGACGAACAAACGCGGTAGGAAAAGAAAGAACCTGGCGATTTGATCTTCCAGGCCGAAGATCCCGAGAATGCTCACACCCAGCAGAATGAAGCCGAGCCACGCCACCCAGAAGGCGAAACGGCTCAGGAGTTCCGACGAAGAAGGTAAGGCAGCCTTGTTGAGCAGTTGCGAAGCGCCGGCATTTTCCGACAGCTTGTCGAATTTGATGAGCCGCAGGATGCTGCGCAGGCCCACTTTTACGACAAAAGCAATCAACCATCCAAAAAAAGCCAGAACAAGCATCACGATGAGGCGCGGAAGGAAGTGGGCGAAGCCTCTGGCCAGCTCGTGCATCGCCTGCACCAGTTCGTTGATAATCATTTCTCGCATTGTTACCTCACTTTCCAACGTTCCACATTTCTAGCAAATAGGGCTTTAATCTCTCGAATTCCAGGCACAGGCTTTCGATACTATTTTCCAGCTGGTCGGCGGAGGAGTTGCGGTTTTCCACTACGAAAGTGAACGCCCTCCCGCGGAACAGGGGAGCCAGAGCCTGGATAATGTGATCTCGACTGATGACAGACTTCTGATACGCGGCGGCAAACTCGTAAATCGTTCTGACCCACAGTTCTGCGGGGTAGCGAAAATCCTCTTCCTCGAGGACGGCGATTCGCTTTAGCTCTTCCAGAGTGGAAGGAGAAAGAATGGACTGGAAAACAGAATCCAATTCAACCACGCCGGACGAAAACATTTCCCGCAGGCGTTTTCGGTTCACTCGAAGCGGCTCCAGATTGAAGCCCGGATCAGACCCGCTGGTAGGAACGGACTTGGAACCCGATGCCGCGCTCCAGAAAGCAAAATCTGGCTCTAGCGCCGAAAACAGGCTGCCCACGGTTTGGCGCATTGCCGGAACCAGGTCGGCTGTGCGTCGCTCGACATGCTCCTTTCCTCCAAGGAATGCCTGCGACACCCGGCATCCTCCGGTGATCGCAGCAAGAGTGAAGCGAAGGTCGAGGTCGGTAGATTCTTTTCCGCCATCCCAGCCGTTTTGTCCAAGGAATTGACTTCCGAGGTGCCCCGAAAATCCGAACTCCGAGGCGTACGGTTCACGAATTCGCAGCCCGTAAAGCGCACGGGTCATCGGGTACAGTAAATTTGTAATGAGGAGGCCCTCGAACTTATGCCGGCGGTATGTGGGGGTCACAAGATCGAAGCCATCTTTATAGATGGGCATGAGCAGCTTTGAGAGCCATTCGGGTTCCGCATTCGACGATTCGGGAGACATCACCACGCAAGCCTTGGCGCGAAGCAGCTCGGCAGCAGAGAGAATGATCCGTAAGACACCCCCGCTCGCGGTGTCGCTCGAGTATTGAGTGCTTATGGAATGCAGAGTGCGAAGGGCATAGAGGTTCGAAACGCGATGAACATCGTCGATAGAAATACCCGTCACCAGCTCCGGAGTGCCATCCCGCGATCCAGCGTCCACATTGATGATCGCTGCTCGCTCTCGAGGAAACCATCGTAGAATGCCGCTCTGGATCTGCTGAACGACCGCCCCCACGGTCTTGATATTATTCTGAGTCGGCAGACCCACGAGAATATCGACTTCGCCAATGTTGATGAGCTGGCGAACCAGATCGTCGGTAAGAAAGCTTTCCTCTGCCAACTTGATCTCCGGGTGAAGTAGTAGCGGGCGTTCTCGCACGGTCACGTTCGGCGACAGCTCTTCACGATCTAGGCATTCAGATCCGTCGCAGCCGGAACCAGTAGAACTGGTAAGGTCCCATGGTTAGAAGATAGGGTAGTTCTCCCACCCGCGGGAAAACATTTTTGCCGAACATCTCGATCAGAATATTCCCCTTGTATCGTTTGAGGTCCAACTCTACGGCCTGCGCGGCGTTCGAAAGGTTATTGACCACCAGAGCGGTCTCGTTGCCGAATTGCCGCACATACGCCAGGACCCTGTGATTGGCCGGATAAAGAAATTCAATCGAACCATTGCCGAACACTCGGGTCGATCTTCGCACAGCTATGATGCGCCGCATCCACGAAAGAAGCGAGTGTTCGGTGCGTTTTTGTGACAACACGTTGACGGCCGGATAGCCGTACACCGGGTTCAGGATCAGCGGTGCATACAGGCTCTCGGGATCTGCGATGGAAAAGCCGCCATTCCACCCGCCGCTCCACTGCATCGGAGTCCTCACACCATTGCGGTCTCCCAAATTGATGTTGTCGCCCATTCCAATCTCATCGCCGTAGTAGAGAATGGGAGTACCCGGCAGGGACATCAAGATTCCGTTCATTAACTCGATGCGCCTTCGATCGTTGTCCAGCAAGGGAGCAAGGCGGCGGCGAATTCCGAGGTTCAACCGCATACTCTTGTTTTGTGCGTAGGTGTCGTACATATAGTCGCGCTCTGAGTCCCGAACCATTTCGAGGGTCAGCTCGTCATGGTTCCGCAGAAACAGGCACCACTGGCAGGAGGATGGAATTTCCGGAGTCTGCTGAAGGATTTCGGTAATTGGCTTGCGGTCTTCCAGTTTCACTCCCATGAACATTCTGGGCATGAGCGGGAAGTGAAATGCCATGTGGAATTCATTGCCATCGCCGAAATATGGACGAAGATCCGCCGGCCACTGATTGGCCTCGGCCAGCAGCATCCTCCCGGGAAATTCCTCATCGAGTTTTTTGCGCAACTCCTTCAGGATTTCGTGGGTCTCGGGCAGGTTTTCGCAATTTGTGCCTTCCCGCTCCACCAGGTAAGGAACCGCATCCAGACGGAAACCGTCTACACCCATCTCCAGCCAAAACTTCCATATGTTCCACATCTCAGCGCGGACGGCGGGATTGTCGTAGTTGAGATCGGGCTGGTGACTGAAGAAACGATGCCAGTAGTACGATTTCGAAATCGGGTCCCATGCCCAGTTGGACATCTCGGTATCGAGAAAAATGATCCGAGCCCCTTTGTATCGAGTGTCGGTCTCGCTCCACACATACCAATCACGGCGCGGATTGGCCTGTGAACTTCTCGATTCCTGGAACCAGGGATGCTGATCGGAGGTGTGATTCATCACCATCTCGATGATGACGCGAATCCCCCGCTCGTGGGCCGTTCCCAGGAACTTTTTGAAATCCTCTAGATTCCCGTAGCTGGAATGGACGGTCCAGTAATCGGCAATGTCATAGCCATCGTCGCGAAGGGGGGAGGGAAAAAACGGCATCAACCAAATCGCATTCACGCCGAGTTCCTGAAGGTAGTCGAGTTTCTGCTCCAGCCCGGGAAAATCACCGATACCATCGCCGTTGCTGTCGTAGAAGGTGCGAACGTGAACCTGGTAGATGATCGCGTCCTTGTACCAGAACACATCCTGCTTAAGTGACAAACGCACCCCCTGGCGGTGGCGCTCCGAAGAGCACCGCAGAATTGAAGTTTATATGAAGCAATGACCGCTCCACCGGGTCAACCGCCGATTTTTTGGATAGCCGGAGCGGCACTGTAACCGGATGCAGCATCTTACGGGGTGCCGCGGCCGGTTGAGGCAGAAACGGTGTTTATCATGAAGAGAGCTATCAGCCAGCGCCTCTGGCGTGCCTCGATTGCGGTTCTAGTGGGCTGCGCCGCGCTGTTCCCTCCGGCAAGGATGGCCGCTGAACCGGTGCCGACTCGCCACACCGAGGGCTTGGTCCACGGGTTTCTGGTGCTGCGCACGTTGGATGGAGACACCATCGCCAACGGCGATTTGAGCCAGGTCGTCCATGGCGATCGCGTCACCAACCGGCTCGTATTTCATTTCAACGATGGCTCGGTTCACGAAGAAACCGCGGTCTTTTCGCAGCGCTCACACTTCCGCTTGCTGACCGATCACCTTGTGCAAAAGGGGCCAACGTTCGAGCACTCGCTGGACGTTTCGATCAACGCTTCGGCGGGCCAGATCACGGTTCATAGCACCGACGAGAAGGGAAAAGAGAAAGCAGTCACCGGGCATCTCGACCTGCCCTCGGATCTGGCGAATGGTTTGGTTTTCACGCTGCTGAAGAATATCCGACCGGAGGCGCCACAGACGACGGTATCCATGTTGGCAGCCACGCCCAAGCCGCGATTGGTGAAGTTGGCGATTACTTCTCAAGGCGAGGAACCTTTCTCGGTCGCTGGTTCCGGTCGCAAAGCCACGCATTTCGTGGTGAAAATTGAACGCGGAGGTGCTGCCGGGATTGTCGCGCCCATCATCGGGAAACAGCCACCAGACATTCACGTTTGGATTCTCGAGGGAGAGGCTCCGGCGTTCGTCAAATCTGAGGGTCCATTGTTTTTTGGCGGCCCGATCTGGCGCATCGAGTTGGCGAGTCCTGTCTGGCCGCGACTCCCGGCCGCTGATTCGAAGCATTGACGTTTCTTAACCTCAGCAACTTACTTCCACGCGAGTGTCGCCTCGCCGAGGGCGTGATTCGAACCAGTTCACGAGGGACACCAATTGCGAGGCGCTGCAGTGGAATGTCCGTCCCAACCGGTCCGATTCGTGGCGAGGCGGGGGCGGGTGAAGTCGGGACCGCAATCCGTCCCAGGCCCTGCCGGCGCCGGGATGAGCGTGGACTTTGGACCTTCTGCCGGCTGAACCGGCAGCGCCTCACTGACTGCACCACCGCTGGCCCGGCCGCGGACAACCTTAAAAAACCTCGTCTGGTGTGGTCGTGGACACCTTGCCTCCCGGCGACTCTGCAGACAGTCGCGGCAGAAGCAGTCTCCAATCAGGTCAGGGTTTTGAAAACGGCTTCGTGTTCGTGCTTCTTCGGCCCGGCTGCTCCAGCTGCTCATCCGGCTGCTCACCTGGCTGCTGCTCACCCGGCTTGACACACCCAGCCGATCACTTGAGAATGGCCGCTTGTAGGCGAGCAGGCCGAAGCCCCTGGGCAGGTGCGGGCACCCGCTTTTAGTTGGGCATTTCAGGTGACCAGGCTGGCGGGAGGCGGGGATGTCATTTCGACCTGAGCGTCGTGAGTTTCTGGGAAGAATGGGAGCGTTCGCGGGCGCAGCGGCGGTTTCGTTTCCGGGCCTTCCGGCGTTTGCATCTCAGGCATCCGATAGCATTCGGATCGGATACGCAGCCATCACCTGGGGCGGCAACGACAAGCAAGCCATCGAAGATATTGCGGAACTCGGCTTCCACGGAATTCAGTTGCGCGCCAACTGTATTCAGGAGTTCCAGGGTCCATCCCAGCTGCGCGACCTGCTGGCGAAGCATCACTTGAAATTCGTGGCTCTTTCCAGTGGCAGCTTGAGTGTTGATCCCGCCGCCGAGTCAGAAGAGATTGCCAAACATGTCGCGAATGCAAGGTTTCTTCGCGATGCCGGGGGACTTTATTTGCAAGTGATCGATGAGCGCCCGAAAGGCCGCGGAGCCAAGGCGGAGGATTACCAACGGATGGGGAAGCTGCTCACAGAACTCGGCAAGCGCACCGCCGATCTGGGGATTTCGTTGGGCTATCACAATCACATGGGGGCTCTCGGCGAGGCTCCGGAAGCTACCGACGCCATTCTGCAATCGGCGGACCCGCGCTATGCCAAGCTGGAGTTGGACGTGGCGCATTATTTCCAGGCCGGCGGCGATCCGGTGAAAGCGATCCGGAAATATCACGATCGACTGCTTTTTCTTCACATCAAAGACGTAGAAAAACTCCCTGGCTCAGATGCGAAACCCTACCGGTTTGTGGAACTCGGGCGGGGGCAGGTGGATATTCCGGGGATTTTTGCCGCTCTCGACGAAGTGAAATTCCGCGGCTGGGCGGTCGTCGAATTGGACGACGTGACCGCCAAGACTCGCACACCTCTAGATTCTGCGGCGATCAACAAGAAATATCTTGAAGAGAACATCAAGATCACGATATGAAATCGCCCTCCCATCACAAGGGGAAGATTCAGAAATTGTTCAACGACACCGAGGAACGCGGATGAAAATTAGAGACGCCAAAGTTTTCGTCTGTTCTCCGGGGAGAAATTTCGTAACCCTCAAGATCGATACGGACGAAGGCATGTACGGTCTTGGGGACTGCACCCTGAACGGGCGCGAACTGGCAGTGGCCAGTTACCTGACCGATCATGTAATTCCTTGCATCCTGGGCCGCGACCCATTTCAGACGGAAGATATCTGGCAATATCTCTATCGTGGCGCTTACTGGCGTAAGGGGCCGGTGACCATGAGCGCCATTGCTTCCGTCGACATGGCCTTGTGGGACATCAAGGGTAAGGCGCTCAACACTCCTCTTTATAACCTGCTCGGTGGCAAAAGCCGGACTGGCGTCATGGTGTACGGACACGCCAATGGCAAGGACATTCAGGAGACGGCGGATGAAGTCGGCAAGTATATTGACAAGGGATACCTGGCGGTGCGGGCGCAGTCCGGCGTTCCGGGGCTGCCCAGCACCTACGGCGTAGCCAAAGAGAAAATGGCCTACGAGCCTGCAGAGAAGGGACTGCCGCCGGAGAATGTGTGGTCGTCCGAAAAATACCTCAATCACGTACCCAGATTGTTTGAGGCGCTGCGTGTAAAGTTCGGAGATGACGTACATTTGCTGCATGACGCACATCACCGGCTGACGCCGATTCAGGCGGCGCGCCTGGGGAAGGAACTGGAGCCATATCATCTCTTCTGGCTTGAAGACGCCGTGGCGGCGGAACTGCAGGAAGGGTTTCGCATCATCCGCCAGCACACCACAACGCCGCTGGCGGCGGGAGAAATCTTCGATACGGTTTGGGATGCGAAGACTCTGATTCGCGAGCAGCTTATTGATTACCTGCGCATGACCGTGGTTCGCAGCGGAGGCATCACGCCGCTGAAGAAGATTGCCGCTTTTGCCGACATGTATCACGTGCAAACCGGATGCCACGGCGCAACCGATCTTTCGCCGGTGACCATGGGGGCGGCCCTCCACTTCGACATTTCCGTCAGCAATTTTGGAATCCAGGAATACATGCAGCACACCAAGGAAACCGACGATGTCTTCCCCCACGCTTATTCCTTCAAAGATGGATATTTGCATCCCGGAGACCGGCCGGGGCATGGCGTGGATTTCGATGAGAAACTGGCAGCCAAGTTGCCGTATGAACGAGCGTACCTGCCGGTGAATCGCAGGCTCGATGGAACCATGTGGAACTGGTAGATGGCGTCTCAGAACCCACCAGCAAAGGAAGGACACCCCATGTCAGAAAATACACGAAGAGATTTCATCAAGCAGACGGCTTTGGGAGCGGCAGCCCTTCTGGCTTATCCCACCGCCAAGGTACTCGGCGCAAATGAGCGGATTCGCGTGGGCATGATCGGCGTTGGCGGGCGTGGGCAGGATTTGCTTCAGCAGGTGCTGAAAGTCCCCAATGTCCAGCTGGTGGCGGTTGCCGATATCTACACCCGGCGTCACGAAGAAGCCAAGAAGATGGCGCCCGGGATCCAGACGCTGGATGATCACCGCCGCCTCCTCGACATGAAGGACCTCGACGGAGTCATTGTGGCCAGTCCTCTGCACATTCATGCTCGCCACTTTCTCGACACCCTGGCCGCGGGCAAGGACCTTTATTCGGAGAAGACGATGACATGGTCGATCCCCGAAGCCGAGCAATGCCGGGCAGCCGCAAAGAAATCTGATCGCATCGTCCAAATTGGATTGCAGCATGAGAGCTCTGGTGCGCTCGCGGATGCGAAGACCTGGATCAAGGACGGGGCGGTGGGAAAAGTGACACAGGTGGAGTCGTGGATGAGCCGCAATACTCCCCATGGCGAGGGCCAGTGGGTGCGTCCGGTGCCGGCGGACTGCACTGCGCAAAACGTCAACTGGAGCGCCTTTCTCAACGGGCGGCCCGAGCAGCCCTTCGATCCCTTCAAATTCATTAACTGGCGGCTGTACTGGGAATTTTCCGGTGGGAACATCACCGAAAACATGGTGCATCAGATCGCATGGATCATGAGCGCTCTTGATCTTCCGGTTCCGGCCAGCGCCTACATGTCTGGCGGTGTGTTTTCAGAAAAAGACGGACGCCAGGTCCCCGACACAATTGCGGTCACCTTCGATTACCCCGATGACACGGTGGTCACCTGGCAGTCCACCTTTAGCAATAGTCGCTACGGACTGGGCGAGCGGATTCTAGGCAGCGACGGCACCGTCGAACACTCCTGGGGAGTGACCGACATGGTGAAAGGGGAATCCGAACAAAATACGCAATACTATCCGGAAAAAACCAATCGGCCGCAAGGAACCGCGCTGCTGGGAAAGACCCCTGATCAGAATCACATGGCCAACTGGATTGACTGCATGCGCAGCCGGAAAACTCCGAATGCGCCCGTCGAGATCGGCTATCGCTCCGCGGTTGCCGCCCACATGGCAAACCTGTCGTACCGGCAGAAGCAGCGGATTACCCTTGAGGCTGCGAAGTTAGTTGAACCTCTCTCGTTGAAAAGCTGAGGCATTGATCCGGGCATGAGATTGATCATTCGTCCCCGGCCTCCAACCCAGGGAGATCCATGGGTTCGAGTCGCAGGATCCGATCTTCCGATTGTGGTTTGCGAGAATCGTGTCAGGGGCACGGGTTTTCAGCCGTGCCTTTAAAAAACAAATCGAGACCGGCTCTTAGCCGGCCCGCTACAGCGGATTGGAAAGCCGAAACCCGCGCTGCAGCGCTTTCGCGGCTGGGCCGCTCGACCCCACGGGTCACGGGCCTCGCTCTGATCCGAAGCAAAACTCTCGAACGCTAAATTTCGAAGGCTGCCGACTGCGCGCGGTATCGTGGGCGTGTGCAAACCACTGCGTGAGCCTGCTGAAACGTTTAATCAGGCTAGTTTTTCAGGAAATACCGCAACCGCCGGCGTGCTACAATTCCTCCACTTTGCGCTTCGTGCGCATCCACCGGGCGCATTTCGCGCTCAGCCCGCGAACCTGTCCCAGGAGGCCCTCGCAATGAGTTGTCGCCGCGGTTTCTCAACATGCCTGGCAGCCTTGCTGCTCTTCGTTGTCACTGCGACAACCATCATCCAAAACGCGCAGGCGCAAACCTCCGATCCACCGCCGCGGCTCACCAAACGAGTCGTGGCAGACTACGATTTATGGAGCAAATACCTCGATCCGCCGTTCACCTACGGCGCAGAGCAGATCCCCTACAACAAATTAACGCACATCATTCACGCCGGTGTGCCCTTCAACTCTGACGGCTCTCTTGCCGTGCCGGATGGATTCCTCGAACCGGCACTCCTCGAGAACGCGCACGCCGCCGGCGTCAAAGTGATCCTGTTAATCGGCGGCGACGTTCCCGCGCTCGAGCACAATCCCGCTGTTCTGAAAACGGTTGTATCGAATGTGCTGACGATGGTGACCCGGTACGGGTACGACGGCGTGGATCTTGACTGGGAATATCCCGAAACACCCGCCGATCGCAAGGTGCTGGTTGAGCTGATGACCGCGTTGCGAGCGGTATTGCCGAGTCCGACCTACAGCCTTTCGATCGACTACGCTCCGTGGGGTGGTTATGGATACGACCTCGACCACTTGAAGACTGTCCTCGACTTCTTCAATGTCATGATGTACGACTGCGCAGGGCCGTGGACCGATGACGCCCAGCTCAATTCACCAATCTTCTGGGATTGGCACGATCCCGAGCCATGGGAATGCAACCCCGGGGGCAGCGTACAGTCGGCGGCCGATATCATTCTGCGGCATGTGCCGCCGTCTCAGGTGAACATGGGAACGCCGTTCTACGGCTATTACTACCGGAAGGTAAGCCAGCTCTTTGGAGTATGTCCGAACATCGGCCATACCGATGATCAAAGCTGCGATAACCTGGTCCACACGGAAAACTACGGCTCCTTCATCAAGAAGCGCATCAACAAGGCGGGATGGCAGACCTACTACGATCCCATCTCCTGGGTGCCCTACATGTTGAGGCGGGATGGAGGGCCGGGCTTCATCACCTACGATGATTCGTTCTCCACTTTTGCGCGAGTGTCCTACGCAGACTGGACACGCGGACTGGGTGGCAGCTTCATGTGGTCGCTGGACGCAGACTACGACGGCAAGTCGCAAGACCTGCTGGACGCCATGTACAAGGCGAGCCTGCAACCCGCAAACTAAGAACACTTTGGACCGATTCGCGGTTTTATGGGCCTCCCCGGCCCCATCCGGGCCGGGGGAGCAGCCAGACGGAATGGGTATGCCCCATTTTAAGGATGAAATGGCAGGGGAAAGAAGAGCGGCGGGATGGAATATCGCCCTTGTTTTCAGCTTCGTGCCCCTCCTGTCTGTTTCTGCACCACAACTGCTGCAGGTTGCCGACTCAGATTCCTTCTGGCACCACTTTCCTATTGCCAAGCACGAACGCACTTCCTGATAATCTTGGTAAGATAGTTCAATCCACGTGTATCGATACAGTCGAATAGATTTACTTCGTATTCTTCGGCTCACGGCGCGTCAGTTGTCAGCCTGGGAAAAGGCTGAACTCGTAGCGGCCGCGGAGAGCTATTCTTTTTTTGATCTCCTGCAAGTCAAGAAGGTACGGGACCTGTGCGCCCGTAAGGTGCGCCCGGCCGTCATCCGGCAATCGCTCGATGCCATGCAAAAACAAGTAGCCGGCATGGAAAATCCGCTTCTCGAAGCCGGCTCTTTCACCACGGGACGCCGCGTCGCCTTCCGGCATCAAGGCACGGTGGTCGAACCGATCGCCGGCCAGTTCCTGTTCGATTTCGCTCCCGGAGAGAAGGTCGTGACCAGTACGCCCATCTCGCTCCCGCGCCCCGAACGAGAGTCGGATGACGTCAGCGAACTGTTTGCCCGCGGAATCGCACTGGAAGAGGATCCGGGAAGTCAAATGCAGGCGATTTCCACCTATGAGCGGGTGCTGGAACTGGATCCCGATCACGCCGCCGCCCACATCAACCTGGGAACGCTTTACTACAACCGGCAAGATTATCGGGGCGCAGAGGAGCACTACCGTCGCGCCATCGAGATCGATCCGCGCTACGCTCTCGCATACTTTGATCTGGGCAACGTCCTTGACGAAACTGGACGTGTGACGGAAGCCATCCAGACCTACCATGCAGCGTTACAACTCGCACCAACCTACGCCGACGCCCACTATAACCTGGCCCTGGCTTACGAGAAGATCAAAGAACCCCGCAAAGCTCTTCGCCACTGGCGCGCGTATGTAAAGCTCGATACGACCGGGCCATGGGCCTTGCACGCTCGCAATCAGATTCAGCGCATCCTGCAAGCGGATGGGCTGAGGCTGGTGCAGGGCGGCAAGCAGTAGGCATCTGTGATTTCTCGACGCCGAAATCCCAATCGGCAAAAATACAGAAAAATGTGAACGGTCAAACGGGCGGAGTGAGTCGCTAGAAAACCAAGTTTCCGAGAGCGATCCAGCTTCGCCCAAGGCGAAAACCCCGGGTAGGGGAAGCGGGACGCAAACGCCCGGAGGGCGGTCGATGCAGTTTTCCACGCCTGCGATTGTGCAGACGATTCGTGCCCCATGCAAAATTCTGGCCCGCAACCGCGGCGTGCGATCCGTTTCCGCGTGGGCCGGGCCTTCCGGCCTGGGCAAAGCCGGATCGCCCATGGAACTGCCTGTGCGGAGTCCTCGGCTCCCGGTGCTAAACTTCTAGGTTCGCATTTCCCTGCTGAAGGTGCTTTCCATGCCCGAGACTTCATCGCCCCATCCGCTAACCAGCTTCACTGACGACGAAATTCTCTTTCGCGACAACATTCGCCAGTTCGCCGACGAAAAACTTCGGCCACTGGTGAAGGAGATGGACGAAAAGGGCGTCTTCGACAAGGACCTCATTCGCCAGTTTTTTCAGCTCGGGCTGATGGGCATCGAAATCCCCGAGCAGTACGGGGGCGGTGGTGGCAAGTTCTTCGAAGCGATTCTCGCGGTCGAAGAAATGTCACGCGTGGATGCTTCGGCGGGCGTGATCGTGGATGTGCAAAACACGCTGGTCATCAACGCTTTGGTGCGCTGGGCATCCGATGCGCAGAAAAAGCGCTACCTTCCCCGCATGGCCGCGGACACCTGCGGTGCATACGCACTGAGCGAAGCCGGGTCGGGATCCGATGCTTTCGCATTGCAGACCCGGGCTGCATTGCAGGGCAGCGACTACGTTCTGAACGGGCGCAAGCTGTGGATCACCAACGCCAAGGAGGCCGGACTCTTCATTTTGTTTGCAACCGTCGATCCGGCGGCAGGATACAAGGGCATCACGGCGTTCCTCATTGAGAAAGACTTCCCCGGATTTACCGTCGGCAAGAAAGAAGACAAGCTTGGGATTCGGGCTTCGTCCACCTGCGAATTGATTCTGGAAGATTGCCGTGTCCCGGCGGAAAACGTGTTGGGCGAAGTCGGCAAAGGCTACAAAATCGCCATTGAAACTTTAAATGAAGGCCGCATCGGCATTGGGGCGCAAATGGCTGGAGTCGCTCGCGGGGCATGGGAGTACGCCGCAAAATATGCTCAGGAACGCAAGCAATTTGGCAAAGCATTGAGGGAATTTCAGGGCATCCAATTTCAGATCGCCCAGATGGCCACTGAAATCGAAGCCGCGCGCCTCATGGTCTATAACGCCGCTCGCATGAAGGACGCCGGCGTGCCTTTTGTGAAAGAAGCAGCCATGACCAAGCTGTTCTGTTCCCAGGTGGCCGAACGTGTGACCTCCCTGGCGATTGAAATCTACGGCGGTTACGGCTTTACCAGGGATTATCCCGTCGAGAAGTACTGGCGGGATGCCAAGATCGGCAAAATCTACGAGGGCACTTCGAACATGCAATTGGCGACGATTGCCAAACTGCTGCTAAGCGGCAAGTAAGCTCGACCCACCGAAGCTTGCCGGGAGGGGCCCTTTGGGCTCATCAAGTGACAGCAGTAACATCGCGGCAGTTACCAATAATGTGCAGCAAGTTGCCACCTCCGGCTCCGCTCCCGCAGTCCGAAATTCGACTTAAAGCACGCATCTACAATAAGTTAAAAACATTCTCCTAGCTGGCGTTCAAACTGCATTTCCCGTTACGCCCGCTGATGTGGGGCTCGGATCGGGGTGCACCTTGTTGAGCGTGACGGCCGAAAGCATACTCGTTGTCCCCAAGAAGAAGCAGCACATGCTTCCTACCCTCGTCGTGCTTTTCCTTATTTCCTACGGCTTGATGGCCCTGCTGGTCGTGGAACAGGGGCGCACGATTGACAGTCAACGCGGCTTGATCCGGGATTTGTTTGGTGACAGCTCGCAATTGCATTCCATGAAGAGCAGTGCGAATCAGAAGCGCAGCGCCGAAGCTCGTGCGAAAGCTCCGTCGTCCCAGGTTCCCTCGCAAGACAGTAACAAGTCCGGCCGGAAGCTTCGGAAGTCAGTCCCGCAAAAACCGCCGACTGTAACTTCCGACACATCCGATTCGCGTCGGATGGTGGTCACGATCTAGATCTGCCTCTCAAGATCTCGATCCAAGGTCAGGTGGGTTATGAACGGTCTGGCGAGCCTGTTGTTGCTGCTGTCCCTTCCCGGCGCTCGATTCACTCCTCCGGCGAAGCCGCCAGTGGAGTCGAAAGTCACGCAGCGTCCTCATAAGGGCGGACAGTGGTATTTTGCCCAGACGGGCCACGCCGTCTATTGCTATGGCCCGGTCATGTTCGTAACGAATCCTCGCGGCGAGCCGCCAGTGGAGTCGAAAGTCACGCAGCGTCCTCATAAGGGCGGACAGTGGTATTTTGCCCAGACGGGCCACGCCGTCTATTGCTATGGCCCGGTCATGTTCGTAACGAATCCGCGCGGCGACTTGCAACGAGTTGCCACTTTCTGCCAGAACGATCAGGCCATCGTACCTCTCAAGGAATAGGTCCCTGGCCGGCTCCTGGTGTGAAATCTCAACAATCTGCGCCACAGGCTTTCGCCTGGTACCAGGACATCCCCTTGAGGCATGCCGTTGACGGATCTGAAACGCGCTTCGGCGCCTGCGGTTCGCTTTCAAATCCTGTACATTTTATTCATGCCAAAATTTGAAAAACACATCTTCATCTGTGGGAACCAGCGCCCGCAGGGACATCCCCGGGGCAGTTGCGATCCCGAAGCCAAAGGCGAATTACATGCCAAGTTCAAGCTGGCGCTCACCGGACACGGAATTGCTGGCACAAGAGTCCGAGCCAATAAATCCGGTTGCATGGAACAATGCGAACACGGCCCCACGGTCGTCGTCTATCCCGATGCAATTTGGTATGGACGCGTCACACCCAACGACGTGGAAGAAATCGTCGCATCACACATCGTGGGCGGCAAGGCGGTGGAAAGGCTGGTGCTGCCTGACGCCTGCATCAACACCGCGACCTGCGAGCACAAGCCGCGCAGAAATTAATCTGCGGGTCCAACTCTGCTTAGCACCTCAGAAACCGGCAGGTCTTTCCAGAAACGCCCCAGATTCTCAACCGTGGTCAGCGTCCGGCTATGCATGCGATCGATATAGAGCGTTCCATGCAGATGGTCGATCTCATGCTGAAGAATCCGAGCGTACCAACCGGACGCCTCGATCGTCTTCGCAGCCCCGTTCTCGTCCAGGCATTCGACTTTCACGGAGGCGTATCGCGGCACCACGGCGGAAAATCCCGCAACACTCAAACAGCCTTCAAAAAAGTCCGCCGGCCCGCCGGTTGACGAAACGATCTTTGGATTAATCAGCACCTGGAAAGGAACCGGCTTTCTTTCTCGCTCGGCCAGTAATTGCGGGGGAACTTGCGCCTGGTATTCTTCACGATCTTCAACCACGACCAGTTGAACAGAAAGACCCACCTGGGGCGCAGCCAAGCCCACTCCGGGGGCGTCTTGCATGGTCTCGCGCATGTGACCGATGAGTTCGCGAATTTCCGAATTCAGAATTTCCTGGGGAGACAGCGGCCGGGCCCGCCTTCGCAACACCGCTTCGCCAGCCTGCACAATTTTCAAACGCAAGAATAACCCCTTCCCAAGACCACATTAGCACGGCGCCAGCCTCAGCCTGCAGTTGGCACGAAGAGCCGGGTCCGTCGTTTGTCGTCAGATGGGTTGAACCCTGGTTCCACCGGGCGGATGCCGCCGTGCGCTGGCTCTCAACCTGTCCCTCCCTTCTTAAGATATGGCGTTGTGATCGGAACTCAAGAATGGCTGGGCAAACGGCGGGTAGACCCAGCAGTCGACTCTCAAAGCCTTTCGAGACCGAACGATACCTACTCTGGTCCACGTCACCACACAATGGTCCCAGTTCTGGCACATCGATCTTGATCTCACCGTGCGGCTTTTGCTTTCTTCGCGATAGAGATTGTCGCCGTCCCCGAAGATACAGCGATTTGTACCTTGACATCGCAGCGGTTCCGATGAAGAATTGCTGATCCATCCTTCATTCCTCATTTTTAGTTTGCAGAACTCAATCCAAGACTTCTTCACTCGAGGTTGCACCTCACGCTCATAACCGTCCAAACCGGTCCACCTTAGAGATAGCGCCAAAGGCCTTATGCGGCAGGAAGTATTCTCGCTAGAGTATTCGGCGGCGACCGCTGAAATCGCCAACTTCGCGATGAAGCGTTTAAGGGTCTGGCTTGTGATCTTGCTGCCGGTTGCGTCCTGGACATTCCATCCCCAGTTGGCCCCCGCTCAAACCAGCGTAGTCACGTGGCATTACAACAACAGCCGGAACGCGGTAAATGGCAGCGAAACCGTTCTGACGCCTTCCAACGTAAACGTGAGAGGCTTCGGCAAGTTGTACACCCAACCGCTGGACGGATTGGTTGTGGGTCACCCGCTGTACATGCCGTCGCTTCGCATTCCTGGGAACGGCACTCACAACACGGTCTTTGTGGCGACCATGGAAGACACCGTCTACGCTTTTGACGCTGACGCTCCGGCCGCCGGTCCGCTGTGGACAACCAGCCTTCTCACTTACAGCGCGGCGGGAGCGACTCCTGTCGCTGACAGCTTGAAGGGGTGCCAGGGCACCACGGGTTGGACGAACGTCGGAGTCATCTCCACTCCCGTGATCGATCCGTTGACCAATACGATCTATCTCGTGGCGGAGACTTACGAAAACAAGAAGGTTGTGCATCGGCTGCATGCGCTCGATATCACTACCGGAGGTGAGAAGCTGGGTGGCCCGGCCACCATTGCCGCGACCTATACGCTCAACGGAGTGACCAACACATTTGTGGACACCCACCAGATGAATCGTCCTGCCTTGTTGCTGGCCAATGGGAATGTATACATCGGATTCGGCGGGGCCAGCTGCAACGGCGGTGATTCGGGTTGGATCATGTCCTACAAGGCCACCACTCTGGCTCAGAACGGTGCTTTGGACATTGAAGCAGGCGAGTACTTCGGGTCCATCTGGCAGAAGGGTGCAGGGCTTTCAGCCGATGCTTTTGGAAGGATTTACGCGGAAAGCGGCGAGGGACCGGTGTCGGCTCCGGGTACGCCCGGGGAGGACCTGGGACTCAGCATATTCAAGGTGAGCCAGGTGGGAAATACCCTCGCAGTTGCCGATTGGTTCACCCCGTACAACTGGTCGTATCTGTACGCGAACGATCTGGATCTGCACAATGCGGTGCTATTGCTCCCGGATCAGCCCGGCCCGCATACTCATGAGGCCATCGGAGTGGGTAAGGAGGGGACAATCTACTTGCTCGATCGCGACAACATGGGCCATCTCTGCACGAGTTGTACGACAAGCGACACGCAAATTGTGCAGGAGCTTCCAGTCGCCGCCGGTAAATCGTCGGGCACGCCTTTGGTATGGAACGGGGTAGTGTATTTCACCGGCGGGCACGTGGTCTCTGCATTTTCTCTGAACAACGGCCTGCTGGTCACCCCGCCAGTTCAGTCAGCCTCATTTGCGGCGGGCGGCCATCCGATGATCACAGCGAATGGGACGGTCAACCCCATTCTCTGGGGCGGGAGTGGCGGCATTCTCTGGGCCATGGATCCGACGACGATGCAGGTCTTGTGGACCACTGCCATGGCCCCGCAAAGAAGAGATGCCTTGCCGGTTCTGGCCCACTTCGCGACCCCGGTGGTTGCTGATGGAAAATTGTTCATCGGAGCGCAGAGGGCCTTGGTGGTCTACGGATTATTGCCAGTCTTGGCGGGCGGGGATGGAAACAACCAGTCGGCGGTGGTGGGTACAACTCTGCCGACCAAACTCAGCGTTCAGGCTATCGACACGTTATCGGGCAAAGGTCTTTCGGGTGTGGCCATTAGCTTTACTGACGTGGAAACGGGAGGTGGATTTTTTTCGCCTGCGTCTGGAGTTACCGACAGCACGGGTGCGGTTTCGACTACCTACACTCTGCCATCCAAGTCGGGAAACTACATCGTGACCGCTTCGGCAACGGGATATGCCCCGGCTTCGTTCACCGAAACCGCGACAGCGGGTGCTGCAGTCAATTTGACCCGAGCATCCGGGAGTGGACAAACCGTCCCCCTGGCAACTGCACTTCCCAAACCCCTGGTTGCCAAGGCTAGCGATCCCTACCTCAACGGCGTGTCTGGCATCAGCGTAACTTTCGCTGATGGAGGGATGGGCGGGACTTTCTCCGCCAATCCGGTCACCACCGACAGCAACGGATTGGCGAGCGTGCGCTACACCACGTCGACCAAGGCGGGGACCGTGAGGGTCACGGCTGCAGCCGCTGGATTGCCTGCTCTGACTATCTTTCTGACGGTGACGCCGGATCCAGCGTTCGGCATCGTCGTTGTTTCTGGAAATAATCAGACCGCCCTTCCATCAACCTTGCTGCCCAAACCTTTGGTGGCAAAAGTGACCGACCAGTACGGCAATCTGATCAAGGGTGCGACCGTGACTTTCAGCGATGGCGGCAAGGCAGGAAGTTTCTCAGCCAATCCGGTCAACACTACAGTCGGCGGGACCGCCAGCGTGAACTACACAACTCCGCCCCAGGCAGGGAGTGTGACGGCGAGCGCGTTCGCAACCGGAGTGAGCACTCCCGCAAATTTCGCGGTGATTGTGCAGTAGCCCTTGTTCATCCAGTTGGGCCACCTCCGCGCCTCGATGACATCGATGGGAGACGTTCCTTCCCGCACAGGAAGTCGTCCATGCTCTGCACGGGTCAGACGCCTGAACCGGGTATCAAATTTCGCGGTTGCCGCCAAAGGATCAAGCATTTCGTTGCCAAGAGGCTACCGCAGACCCATCTTGACTGTCGAGACATAACCTGCCTAACCACGAGCCGACTCTTTCCGCACCCTCCTAATCTAACTAAAGGGCGATTCCTTGCCGAATGCAAAGGAAACAACAGGTCAGATTGCAAGCACAGATTTGGGCCGCGAGAACGTCTATACTATGCGGCGTGAAAGATGCGATTTGGCGAGCCGTCGGTCGATGGTTGCTTGTACCTCCAGCATTTCTGTTCGGCTTAGTCCTCGGTTATATCTTCCTGAATCTTTCTTTCCTGTTTGAGCAAGCCTGCATTCGATGGACGCGAACCCTAACCTTATCGCCAAGCAGTCTTTTGGAATTTCTTGGCCTAGCTTGCTTCATTTTCGCATTGGCAATCTGCACTACGCCGATTGCATGGACTGCTGGATTCGCGTTGCGTACGAAGCAGGCGCCCCGCTTCGAGTGGGGACTGACGCTCGCCCTTCTGCTCGGGGCGGCCTACGTTTGGACGAAACCGTATTCGGGATCAGCTACATTCACCCACCTCGCGGCAGGTAGCGGGGTTGCAATCCTCGTCGGCGGAATCATTTTGTCCTTTCGTGTCAACCATTCGGTGCGAACACACTTCGTTGCCAACGCTCTTGCCTTGATGATGTTGATGCTTCCTTACGTTGTTGCACTCGCTCGGACTCCCAAATTGCCCCCGGCTGCACAGAGAGTTTGGTCAACTGTATTGGCAAAGGGTACATGGCAAGCGATGAACACCGGCTCTTCGTACGCCGCAACCCGGCAAGTGGCGTTCGCCAGAGATAAGGTCGTCGCGATTTTCGATGCAGGATACCCCACATACCAAGGCAAGCAACCGATGTCCAAGTATCGTTTGCTGTCTCTGGATGCTGGAACAGGCGAGATTAAGGACTCTCGCGAGATTGTTGGACGCTGGGGAGACATGCCGTACTTGTTCGCCACCGATGACGGTCATATCCTCTTGGATGACCGCGGAACATTGAAGGCGCTGAATCCCGATCTGACGGAGACAGGACCTCACTTTACACTGGATCACGGACGTGTGGGACGAATCTCCACTGACGGGAGTACGCTGGGCTGGGAAACTGGCCCCGGTACAACCTTACTCGATTCTCACACGCTGTTACCTGTGGGGAAGCACCTTGCGGAGTCTGTCCCGGCATCAGTGAGCAGGACTGCAGTTCTGACGAGTAACACATACTGGTACCGCGACTATCCCAAGGATCACGCATTCGTAGGGATCACGGACGAGCACGGACAACGACTATTGTTTCATGGCGAATGCGGACGCAACCCTACGTTCGTAAACAATGAGACTGTACTAGTCTTTGGGTGCGGGAGAATGTGGACGCTCAACCTCGATGGAACGATTCTCAGGGAAGCCGCCACACCCGGAAGAAGGTCAACTCTAGCGGGTATCTCACAAAACGGACAACGTTTTGCGCTACAGTTCAGCGATGAAAAAGGCGATCCCTCGATACTGCTGTACGAGTACTTCATTATCTTCGACGTTGCGACCCTGAAGCCCCTGACAACGGTCCGAATCTCGGACATGCCCGAACATCAGTCGTGGTCAGCATTTTCGCCAGACGGGCGCCACTTTGTAACTGGCAACCCGGATAATCTCAGCCTGTACCAACTTCAATAGGCGTTTAACGCGAGATGCGGGTGCCGAACTCCCAAAGCGGTAGTTGGCGTAACAGTGCGCCGTGGAAAAGGCGCCGGACTTCAGCGGGTGCAACTCCCGCCCGGGAACTGGTTCGCTCCATGCAGCATGGACTTTTTCAGCCACGCCTGGGTTCTCCAACTATGAGCGCTTGTTTCGACATTGCCTCTCGGCGGGCTTGGAACGCAGTCGGGCGACCGCTGCGATACAGTTGGCTTGGCCACACGCTGCACCTCGGCTATCCCATCGCTTCGCGGCGCGTAGGTCGCGGTTGATACCCTCGCCATTCTCTGCCATGTAGCCAAGCCAGTAGGACGCGGTTCCGCGGTATGAAAGGTTTTCTGCGATCTCAGGGGTGTCTGGCTCAGCCAAGGATTTCAAATACAGATCATGGGAGAGAGAATCGTCCCGCTCCACTCCAAGGCCTTTCTTGAACATGAAGCCAAGGTGATTCGCCGCCCGAACCGAACCGCGCTTATAGGCAATCAAATATAAGACCAGGGCACGATTCAGGTTTAGTTCGACTCCCAGTCCCTTCTGATACATTCGGCCCAGTTGCAACAGTGCCAACTCATCTCGTTGTTGCGCTGCCCGGGTGTACCACTCGACCGCACGTTTTAGATCTTTTTGCAGTCCCTTCCCTTCGTAATAGAGGCCTCCGAGATTGAATTGGGCCGTTGCCAGGCCCGCTTGAGCGGCGCGACGAAACCAAACTGCGGCTTCCTCATAATTCTGGGTCGTACCATAACCTTGCTGGTAGCAAAGGCCGAGATTGCTCTCCGCTTCACGGTCTCCTGACTCTGCTCTCTTCGTTAACTGAGTAAAAACCATTTCGGGCAGCCGGAGATGTGCTTGGCCAAGAACATGCTGGACTAGGAGGTTTCCTTCCGCTGTATCATGGCCTTGGCCCGCAGCTTTGGCGTACAAGTCAGATGCTTTTTCGAAATTCTGCTCGCCATCATTCCCATAGTCGAGAGCGATGGCCAATTCAAATTGCGCGAAAGGGTCGCCGGCCTCGGCTGCCTGTTGAATCTTCTTATGGAGATCGAAGTCCGTCACGGAAGTGATTCTATCAAGCACTGATTGAATCTCTCAGTTGGCGAGAAATCGGCATTATTCCGCCTTACGGGCGGGGATTTTCAAGGCATGAGGGTCTACCGATCCGATGACGTCTTTTGAGGAGCGCAGAAGGAATGCCTCTGGCCCCGTCATCGTCTCGATGAGAAATCGGGCGGCGCTGCCTCATGAAGCCCAGGCCCAGCGCTCGGCAGCTGCAGCTCCTTGTCAGGCCGCAGAGAGCGCACTGATCGTAACGTAATATCCGTCCGGATCGCGGAGCGAGAACTCCTGGGTTTGAGTGTTCGGATTCACGTGCGGCTCCTCTTCGAGCCGAGTGACGAGAGAGCGTGCCCTTTGAAGCGCCAGGTCGAAATCATCGACACGGAAGAACAACAGGAGGCCGTTGCCGGGTGTCCCGTGATCTGGGCTCATCAATGAGGGATGCTCGTGGGCGCCCCACTCGTGGAGGCAGAGCAAGACAGTTCCATCTGAATCGAGGATTTGTCCAAAATAATCATGGGCAGGAAGGGTAGCCGGCTGACCGAACAACGCCCGGTACCATTTGAAGCTGTCCGGCACGTCGCCTACCCCTATGATCGTCCACGTGCGCTTCATCGCGTCCCCTTCTGCGATCTATTTCTTGTTTAGACCGACCTGGATACAACGAAGTCGTCGCTGCCAGCCGGGCCGACAACCCATGTGCTTACGCTCGCTTCTAGCATATCCCAGAACTTGCCGTATGGTTTCATGCCGACGGGCGAGTCAGGCTAAACCTGCCATCGCCTGAGGTAGGTTCTCTGAGACTGGCGGATCGTCGGCAACGCTGTTGCGATACCGGAAGAATGCAGGCAACGCGAAGTCGGTTCGTAGAGATCGTTTGAGGACGACCCAATCTTTTGCGACTGATTCCTCTGTGCTGCTAAAGGCGGCGAATGGCGCGCAGGCTCTTTGACTGTACTATGTGTTATAGTACGCAACCATGATTCCGTTTCGCGTGGGTTTGCGGCCAGGTGTCTCGCTCTATGAGCAAGTCGTATATGCCGCGAAGAAAGCAATGATCTCCGGACAACTGCGTCCTGGTGATCCATTTCCATCCGTGCGTGCGCTCAGCAAAGCACTCAAAATCAATCCTAATACCGCCCATAAAATTGTCACGCACTTGGTGACTACGGGTCTGTTGGAGACTCGACCGGGCGTCGGGACCGCAGTTGCGATATTGCCGAAGGCGAGTAGCGCGGAGCGGACTCACTTACTTGGAAACGAGATTGAACAACTCGTAGTAGAAGCAAAGAAGCTTGGAATCAGATTGGAAGACGTTATGGAGTCACTCTCGACACAGTGGGAACGGTTGAGCGGCGATGAGCGAGAACGGAAGTTCGATCGAGGAGGTCGCGGCGAACGATGAGCAGCGTAATCCGGACCGAGAATCTTACAAAACAATTTGGCAGGGTGGCAGCACTGAGCGGCTTGAACCTCGACGTGTCCGAGGGCGCAACCTTTGCGTTCGTAGGGCCAAATGGTGCGGGTAAGACGACCGCAATCAAGATTCTGATGAATATTCTTAAACCGACGAGTGGCCATGCACAAGTGCTCGGTGTGGACTCGACCCGGATCGCGGGGGCCATGTTCACTTCGATTGGCTACGTATCGGAGAATCAAGAGCAGCCGGAGTGGATGCGGGTGGATGGGTTTATGTCGTATCTGCGTGCGTTTTACCCGTCGTGGGACCGGGACCTTGAAAACCAGCTCGTGAAGCAGTTTGAGTTGCCCTTGGAACGAAAGCTTAAACATCTATCGCGCGGCCTGCGAATGAAGGTTGCGCTTGCAAGTTCTCTGGCTTATCACCCTAAGGTCATCGTCCTGGATGAGCCTTTTAGCGGTCTTGATCCTCTGGTGCGCGATGAATTGATTGAGGGACTACTGGAGAGAGCGTCGGAAGCAACTATTTTTGTTTCTTCCCACGACTTAGCAGAGGTCGAGAGTTTTGCCAGCCATGTGGGCTATCTGGAACAGGGGCAGATACGTTTTTCAGAAGAGTTGGTTGCACTAGCGGCGCGTTTTCGAGAAGTTGAGGTCACGTTTGACGATCATCCCCCGATGCCAGAGAAATGGCCTGAGACATGGATGCGACCCGATAGTTCAGCGGCGGTGATTCGTTTCGTCGAGAGTCGTTTCGATCCGGAACGGACGAAGGCTGAGATCAGAAACTTGTTTGGCGAGGCGCGTGACGTGACCTTCACTTCCATGTCGTTGCGGTCCATTTTCCTTGCCATGGCCAAATCCGGGCGGAATGCCACATGAGAGAGTCACACTGATGAAACAGACCGTCCATATTTTTCGAAAAGATCTTTGGCATCACTGGCCGGAGGTTCTGGTTTCGCTGGCATTATTGATTGCGTTCACCTTGGACGAACCGGGCCGGTGGGTGCCGGAGCATGAGGTCTCGGAGAGTCGAGTTCACGCAATCCTGTACGGTTTGCTGATCGTACTGCTTATACTCAGTTGGGGCCTTTTGATTGTGCGCGCGATCCAGAGCGAAAGATTGGCGGGCGATCGCCAATACTGGACAACACGACCTTTGGAATGGAAGAGGCTGCTGGCGGCGAAAATTATGTTCGTTGCCTTTTTCGTGAACGCTCCTCTGTTGATTGCTCAAGTGGTCTTGCTGACAAGAGCAGGCTTTAGGCTGCGGTCATCCTTCGTTCCAGGGCTGTTTTGGATGCACTTGGAGTTGATAGTGTTCTGCATGCTGCCAGTCGCGGCTTTGGCGACGGTGACCGCAACCATTGCCCAGGTACTGCTCGTTCTGCTAGCCATTGCGGCGTACGTTGCGGGTGTTGCAGCGCTGGCGTCGTACATACCGAGCGCAGGCTTTTCGACCGGTTCCGATGCACTTCAGGCAATGATTCTGATCGGAGCCTGCCTGGTCACATTCGTCTGGCAATATGCGGAACGCGAGACCAACAGATCCCGCGCACTTCTGGTGATCGCCGCAGGAATGATCTTCATTGTAGTAGTTGCCACTCCATACCGTACGCTTGTCGCTTACCAATATCCGCGGGTGGGCACTGCGATGCAACAACCCGTGCAATTTGTGCTGGACCCAGTAAAGCCTTCGGCAGCTGCGGTTGAACCAGACGAGAAAAAAGACGTGGACATCCGAATACCAATACTTGTCTCGGGAATCGCGGAAGGCTCCATTGTTTCCGCGGATGGTGCGATGCTCACGATCGAGGCCCCAGACGGCCAGCGGTGGAACTCAGGATGGAAGCACGCTGGCTTGCGTCTGTTGCCGAATCAGCAGCGCGCGCTAATAGATTTTGAGGTGAAGAAGGAGTTTTTCGATAAAATAAAGTCGAGTGATGTCAAAGCTCGTATTGCTTTCGCGCTGACGACGTTCCACGACAAAGACGCGAAGCAAGTTATTGCGACAGATAGTGA
>Ga0193726_1000787_pt1 | contig 29266 bp, 26 predicted proteins | sample H2c1metaG_FD_144928 | JGI IMG/M metagenome (GOLD analysis project Ga0193726, IMG submission 144928) | Soil microbial communities from a riparian zone of the East river system, Colorado, United States - H2c1 | ecosystem: Environmental > Terrestrial > Soil > Riparian zone | place: USA: East River...
TCAGGTCCCAATACCAGGCGGTCGTGAGGTACAGGCCTTGCGCGGTCTGCAGGGTCAGCGCGTGGATGTCGCTGATGAAGGCCAGCAGCGCCGCCGGTTTCATGGTCTTGGTGATGCCGAATTCATTCGCGGCCTTGAGCGAGTTCGAGAAATCGGTGCCGGCGTTCGCCAGACCGAGCACCTGCGCTCCCGAGGCCTGCGCCTGCAGCAGGAAGGACGAGTAGTCGGTGGTGCCGAGCGGCGCGCGCACCGCGCCCAAGATCTTGCCGCCGTTGGCGAGAACGACGCGGGTGGCTGCTTCCTGCAACTGCGTGCCGAACGCGTAATCCGCGGTCACGAAAAACCAGCTCTTGCCGCCCTGCTTCACGATGGCGCTCGCGGTGCCGTTGCCGAGCGCCGTGGTGTCATAGGCATAGTGCACGGAGTAGGCGGTGCAATCGGCGCCGGTGAGCGAGGCGCCGCCGGCGCCTACGGCAAAGACAGGCACCTTCTTCGCCGCTGCCACCTTGGCCATGGCAATGCTCACGCCGGTGTTGGAGCCCCCGAGCAGCATGTTCAGGCCGTTCTGATCAGCCCACTCGCGAAACTTGGACGCGCCGATGTCGGGCTTGTTTTGATGATCCGCGCTCAAGAACACGATCTTCTTGCCGAGGACCGTGCCGCCGAAGTCTGCGATCGCCAAATTGGCCGCCTCGATGGCTCCCTGACCGGCCGCATCCGCGTAAACGCCCGACAAGTCATCGATATCGCCGATGACCACCTGGTCGCCGGCGGCGCCGGCCTGCGAGGCCACTGAGAGGCTGAGAAGCGCGCCGAGCGCCGCCGCCGTTGATTTGAGCACCATGTTGTTTCCTTGTCGGTTGTTTCAAACGCCCAGAAATTCGTGCAGCAGTCCCATTTGCGATGCGAGTTCGGCTTGTTCGAATTGTTTCACGATGCGGCCGCTCTCCATCACATAGAAGCGGTCCGCCAGCGGAGCCGCAAAACGGAAATTCTGTTCGACCAGCACCACCGTAAAGCCCTTGTCGCGCAGAATGCGGATGACCTCGCCCAGTTTTTGCACGATCACCGGCGCAAGCCCCTCGGATATCTCATCCAACAGCAGCAGCCGCGCCCCCGTACGCAGGATGCGCGCCACCGCCAGCATCTGCTGCTCTCCGCCCGACAAATGCGTGCCGGAACTTGCGGCACGTTCGGCCAGGTTGGGAAATATGCCGTAAATCTCCTCCAGAGGCATCCCTTCGGTGCCCTTGATCCGCGGCGGCAGCAGCAAATTCTCCTCGGCCGACAGCGCCGCAAAAATACCCCGCTCTTCGGGGCAATAGCCCACGCCGATCCGGGCAATCCGATGCGGCGCCAGGCGCACGGTCTCGATGCCCTCGATCTGCACCGAACCGCGGCGCGCGCCGACCAGCCCCATGATGGCGCGCAGCAAGGTCGTGCGTCCGGCACCGTTGCGTCCCAACAGCGTCACGACTTCGCCCTGCTGCACGTTGAGTTCGACCCCGTGCAGGATATGCGATTCGCCGTACCATGCCTCGAGGCTGTTGATTTTCAATACCTCTCGCCCCATCAGGCAGGCTCCGCGGATAGGCTGTCCGGCGCGCCCATGTAGGCCTCCAACACCAGAGGGTTCTTCGAGACGTCGCCATACGGTCCCGCGGCGATGACCCGGCCCCGTTGCAGAACGGAAATGGTGTCGGCGATGGAGGCGACGACGCTCATATTGTGCTCCACCATGAGCACGGTTCGGTTGGCGGAGACTTGCTTGATCAATTGGGTGACGCGCGACACGTCCTCGTGACCCATGCCCTGCGTCGGTTCATCCAGAAGCATCAGTTCCGGCTCCAGCGCCAGCGTCGTGGCAAGTTCCAGCGCACGCTTGCGCCCGTAGGGCAGGTCCGCCGCCGCGGTGCGGGCCGAGGTGTCCAGCCGCACCTCGGATAGCAGCTGCATCGCCCGATCATCGAGGCTCGTCAGGCTCTTCTCCGAACGCCAGAAATAAAATGACGTGCCGAGGCTGCGCTGCAGGGCCACGCGGACATTTTCGAGCACCGTCAGGTGCGGAAACACCGCGCATATCTGGAACGAGCGGACGATGCCGCGGCGCGCAATGTCGGCGGGATTCTCGCCGGTAATGTTCTCGCCGCGAAAATAAATGGATCCGGAGGTTGGCTGCAGAAACTTGGTGAGCAGGTTGAAAAACGTGGTCTTGCCGGCGCCGTTAGGGCCGATCAGCGCATGAATTTCTCCGCGCCGCACCTGCAGCGACACGCCGTCGACCGCCACGAATCCCTTGAAGGTCTTGACCAGTTCGCGCGTTTCGAGGATCACCTCCTGGCCTGACGCCATCGGGCGCCGCCCGGGCTCATCGGTCATTGATCATCCTCGTCGTCGCGATCTTTGCGCCCTCCGGCCGCGGTATTCTTGAAGTCCTCGGGATGCAATCGATAGCGCGCCAGAAGATTGTAGAAATCAGTCCGGCTGCGTTTCGCAAGCCGCGCGGCCTGCGCGACGTTGCCGGACGTGCGCCGCAGGTTCTGCGCGAGATACTCGCGTGAAAACGTGTCCCGCGCCTCATCGTAGGTCGGTATCTTCCCCGGCTCGCTGCCCAACGACTGCTGCACGAATTCCTCGGTGATGATCTCGCCGCGCGCGAGCGCGATATTGCGCTTTACCAGGTCGAAGAGCTGCCGGACGTTGCCGGGCCAGTCCGTGGTCGCCAGCAATTCGATGGCTTTGGGCGAATAGATTTTCTTCTGGCCGCCGGGTTCGGTGGCCTGCTCCAGGAAATGCGACACCAACAACGGGATGTCCTCACGGCGCCGGCCCAATGGGGGAATTTCGATCGGCAGTATGTTGATCTGGTGATACAGATCTTTGAAAAATGCGCCGGTACCGGTCAGAACTTTTAGATCACGGGACGTGGTGCAGATCAATCTGACGTCGCTGCGCGCCGCCCCCAGACCCATACTCGGCGGTATATGGTCGGCGGCCAGCGATTTGGCCAGCGCAACCTGCAGCTTGACGGGCAAATCGCCGATCTCATCGAGCAACAGCGTGCCGCCGCGCGCCCGCTGCAACGCCCCTTCCCGCTGCGTCTGCGGCGCGCCCGATTCATCGGACTCAGTGCCGAAGATATCGGACTCCAACTCATCGGGCACCCGGCCGCGGCAGGCAACCACGATAAAGGGCTTTTCGCGGCGCACGCTTGCCGCGTGAATGGCCCTCGAAAAGAGTTCTTTGCCGGTGCCGTTTTCGCCGGTGAGCAGGATGGGCACGCCGCTCGCCGCGGCACCATTGGCGATTCTCAGCCGGTCTTCCATGAGCTGACTGCGCGACAGGAGATTCGCACGCCAATCGCCCTCGCCCGCCGTAAAGCTCGACTCCGCCGTGGCACGCTCTACCTGCCCCAGCAATTCGTCCCTGCCGACCGGCTTGACCAGGTAGCCGAATGCCCCGAATTGGGTCGCCTTTACCGCCTCGGAAATGGTTCCGTGGGCCGTCAGAACGATCACCGACAGCTGCGGCCAGCGGCTCTTCAATTCCTGCAAGAACACCAGGCCGTCCATGTCGTTCGGCCGCAGGTCGGTGACCACGAGATTCGGCCGGGAGCGCACGCAGGCATCGAGGGCAGCCTGGGCCCCGTCCGCGGTTTCCACGGCGTATTTCGCCGCACCGAGCCGGGCCACGAGCAGCCGGCGCAACGCCGGGTCGTGATCGACAATGAGAATCTTGGCCTTGCGGACCGCCGGCGCCGCCTCGTCCTCGCGCCGGTGCTTGGTGTCCTTTTGCTTGGGGGTAATGCCGAACCCGAGCGACGCCGTCGGCGGAGTTGAGCGGCGCTTCATTGGATCATCCATGAGCTGCACATCGAGGTACTTTCGGGCGGCCAAAGTCATTCGTCAAGCGAATGGGCCAAAAGCGTGCCCGGAAGCGCCATGGCACCGGCGGTGCAAGGGGCGTGGGGCCCCGGTTTCACTGCTTTCTGAGGGATTCGAGTTCATCCAAGGTCCGCGGCCAATCGGCGCCGAGCAGCCGGGATAGGGCGCGGTCCGCCAGCAGCTTGCCGCCCGTCTGGCAGCGCGCGCAGTAGTTCGTTTCGTTGTCTGCATAGCGGATGCGCTGGATTTCATCGCCGCATCGTGGACACGGCCGGCCGAAGCGCCCATGCACCGCCATCTCGGCCCGAAAAGCCGTCACCTTGTCGGGAAATCCGCGCTGCGCCTCGATGCGCAACCGCTCAATCCACGATTCCAGGGTGATGCGGGCCGCCGAATGCAATCGCGTCCACTCCTCGGGCAGCAGCTTTTGGGTCAGGGCAATGGGGGACAGGCACGCTGCGTGCAAAATCTCATCCGAATAGGCATTGCCTATCCCACTGACGATTCGCGGGTCGGTGAGCGCGCGTTTGAGCGTTCGATTCTGCGCGGTCAGCGCGGCGCGAAATTCTTCCCCGGTGCAGGACAGCACTTCGATACCGCCCGGATCCATGGCGCGCAAGGCCGCCTCGCCGCCGACGATATGCAGCGACGCGCGCCGCTTGGTGCCCGCCTCGGTGAGTATCAATGAACCGTCGTTGAAGTCGAACGCCGCCAGACTATGGCGACCCGCCAACTTCGCTCCCGGCGCCCGCCAGTGGAGCCTGCGGGCGATCATGAGATGGATCACGATCCACAGGTCATTATCCAGCCCTAGGCCTATGCGTTTGCCGATGCGCCGAAGCTCACGGACCTCATGGCCGTGAACTTCGGCGATCGGCGGCTGCGCGGTGCGTAGCACAAAGGCGCTCGCCACCCGAACTCTTTGCAGCGTCCGTCCTATGATTCGCGCATCGAGCGCGCAAAGATAGGCGTTGATGTCGGGGAGTTCAGGCATCTCCCCTCTCTCTTCGCTACTCCGTCAGGCGCGCGTAGATGTTCTTGAACACGATGGCGAGCGCGACTCCGGCCAGCGCGATACCGACGTAGCCGATGAAGGTGCCCACATAGGGTCCCGCCCCCGGAATGGTGTCAAAGGCGTGGCCGAGTGTGTTGACCGCGATCGCGGATACCAGCACTCGCACGTGCGCATCGCCGGGCACCACCAGTCCGACCGGAATGCCGAGCAGCGCGAGAATGAGCGCGGCGTAGGGAAAATTGACGAACGTCGCCACCAAGGCAATCGCAAGCAATGCGAGCATCATGATTTTTCTAGCGTTCATGGGATACCTCTTGTCTGTTGTTTTGATTGTATGACCCGGCCCTGCCCCACAGGACCGAAGCGCAGACTAGCTCATCACCGCAGTCCCGTCGACCATCAACAACAGCGGCTCACCCCGGTCCACTTCTGCCGTTGACTCTCAGTGAAAAAGTCCTTGCGGGACAGGGTGGGCTCGAGGGCGTGATGCGCAGCATGATGGGCAAGATAGCGTTCATACGCATCATCCCCCGAGACCGCCCGCAGATAGCGCCAGGCCGCCCGGGCCCAGCGGACCACCCCCCAACCGCCGGCGGCCCAACCCATCAATGGCTCCCCTGCACGGCATCCCGCAACCCGGCCGCCACCCCGAGGTCTTCCAGCCTCGTCGGTTGATAAGGCGCCTCAGAGCTCTTCGCCACCGTCTGCTTGCTCAGCCGGCGGACACAGACACGGCACATATCGAGAATCACGAACCACAGAATCGCGGTGAACAGGACGGTGAGCCAACCGTCCAATCTCTGATTGAAAATCAGCCGCGCCGCGACCGCCGCCCGTTCCGGCGGCAATACCCCGGCGGCGAGCTTGGCCGCCATGTCGGCAGCCCCGGAAAAGAAACCGAGTTTCGGATTGGGGCTCATGACCTTCTGCCAGGCCGCCACGGTCGTGACCAGTGCGAGCCACGCCAGCGGCAGCGCCGTCACCAGCGCGTAGCGCGCCTTGCCCGATTTGATGATGATGCCGGTCGCGACCGACAAGGCGATGGCGGCCAACATTTGATTGGAGATGCCGAACAGCGGCCACAGAATATTGATGCCGCCGTTCGGATCGATGACGCCGATGTAGAGGAAATAACCCCACCCCGCAACGACCAGGGTGCTCGCCAGCACCACCGACGGGTACCACGACGTTCGGCCCAGCGGCTTCCATAGATGGCCGAGAAAGTCTTGCAGCATGAATCGTCCGACACGGGTTCCGGCATCGACCGTGGTGAGAATGAACACCGCCTCGAACATGATCGCAAAGTGATACCAGACGCCTAGCAGGCCGCGGCCGAACGCCGAGCCGAAGATGCTCGCCATGCCGACCGCCAGCGAGGGCGCGCCGCCGGTGCGCGCAAACAAAGTGCTCTCGCCCATGTCGTGAGCCAGTTTTGCCATCTGCTCCGTCGTGACCGGAAATCCCCAGCCGCTGATGGTATGCACGGCCAGTTCCGGAGCGGCGCCGGCCACTCCCGCGCCGACGTTGATGGCGAAGTACACACCCGGATCGAGCAGCGTGGCGGCGATCATTGCCATGATGGCCACCAACGACTCGAGCGCCATGCTGCCGTATCCGATGAGGCGCACGTCGCGCTCGTTGGCGATGAGCTTCGGCGTCGTGCCGCTCGAGACCAGCGCATGGAATCCGGAAATCGCGCCGCAGGCGATGGTGATGAACACGAACGGAAACACCTTGCCGCTGAACAGCGGACCCGTGCCGTCTACGAATTGCGTGATGGCCGGCATCTTGATCTGGGGATGCATGAGCAAAATCGCGATGGCGAGCAGAAAGACCGTGCCGAGTTTCAGGAACGTGGACAGGTAATCGCGCGGTGCGAGCAGCAACCACACCGGCAGAATCGCGGCCAGCCAACCGTAGCCAATGACGAATCCAGCGAGCGAGAGGCCGGGATAGTCGAATACCGTCCGCAGCCACGGCTGATGATCGACCCAGCCGCCGCCGAATACCGATAAGAAAATCAAACTGACGCCGAGGACGGTGGCCTCGAGCACGCGCCCCGGCCGCCAGGAGCGCATATAGAAACCGACCAGGATGGCGACCGGGATGGTGGCAAACACCGTCGATGTCGCCCAGGGACTGTGCTTCATGGCATTGACGACCACCAAGCCGAGCACCGCAATGAGGATGATCATGATCATCAATGTGCCGATCAATGCGGCGAAGCCGCCGATCGGCCCCAGCTCATCGCGGGCCATCTGACCGAGGCTGCGCCCATCGCGGCGGATGGAGAGCATCAGCATGGTCATGTCCTGCACGCAACCGCCCAACACCGAACCGATGATGATCCATAGCGTTCCCGGCAAGTAGCCGAACTGCGCTGCAAGCGTCGGCCCCACCAGAGGTCCCGGTCCTGCGATGGCCGCGAAATGGTGGCCGAACGCGACCCACTTGTGCGTCGGCACGAAGTCCCGGCCGTTATTCAGCCGCTCCGCGGGAGTGGCGCGGGTCGGATCGACCACGAGGACCTTGGCCGCAATCCACGCGGCATAGAAGCGGTAACCCAGCATGTAGATGCACACGGCCGCCACGACGATCCACAGTGAATTGATCGGTTCCTGCCGGTACAGGGCGATCCCCCCGAGCGCGAACCCTCCGACGACTGCCAGCAATACGCCCCATATTCTTTTCACGAGCATCCCCTCTTCCCGGACCACCCGATGGCTCACCTCTTCCGAGAGAGATTAGCGCAAATCGAGTGTCCTTTGACATACCGGTGCCCGAGGCGGTAGGCCAACCGGAGGGTGATGCGGCCCTGACGCTAGGACCTGGTTTTACGAGGCATCAGATTGAGGAAAGGGCCGCGCGCAGCAGCGCGGTCGAGGTTGGAGAATCAATGCTGCCGCCCGCGCCGCCGGTCAGTAGCAAGGAGGCCTTGACCCGTCCCGGCAAAGAGTCGGTCCCGAGTCTTGGGGTACGACTACCGTCGTGGTTCCCGAGCTTGGCGGCACGACCACCGTGGTGGCTCGCGCGGGAGGATTGGTGCTGACGCAACCCGAGAGCATAGCGCCCAGAATCAAAAAACTTGCTACGACCTTCATCTTCGTCTCCTGGTTCATTCGAGATCGGACTTTCCGAGAGCAGATTGTCGGCCCAAGACCGTCAAGGCCGATATGGGCTTATCGCGCGTGGCACGCGCGGTTATCACGCATATGACTGTCGTCGGCTGTCCTACGCCGCGAACTAACGGCTACGATCCAGTTCGTCAGTGCTCCCTAAACGCCGTCGTCTTGCTCTGACTTCAGCTCGTCCCGGGCGGTGCGCCGCATCTCGATGGGTCGCCCATAACAGCGCTGGTACGCCGGGGCATAATCCATGCCAGTATCCCGAAATGGCTCACGCAACAGCTTGCTGCCATAGATTGCCACGCGGATACGCTCACGGCGCTTATCGGCGCTCGATCCATTGATCAGTTCTCCGCCCACGGCGAACTCCCTGATGAAATCCAGCTCCAATTCGCGATCATAGTGCGTGAGCATGCGGTCGGCTCCATTGTGCGTATAACTGCTGCAGTCGGTGCAGAGTGACCCAGCCGCAACGATACGTCTGTCTGTTACCCCACCTCGTCGTTGATTTGGGTTCGCAGCGTAGGCTAGGCTGCGATGGCGAAGGACATCTCCCATTCAGGAGTGGCGAACTCATGCTGATTTTTAGACGTCTCGTGGCCGTACTGACGTTGTGTTGCGGCTCGATGCAGTCGCAGTCGCAAGCGCCTGCGCCTCTGAAAACCTTCGTGAAGGAAGATGCGCCGCTGCTGGTGCTCGCGCATGTGCGTGTCATCGATGGCACGGGCAGCGCCGCGAATGATGATCAAACCGTGGTCATCGACCACGGAAAAATCGCCTCGGTGGGGCCGGCCAAGACCGTCAAGAACCTGCCGCACGGGGCGAAAGTCCTGGACCTGACCGGGAAGACGGTATTTCCAGGTTTGGTCGGCATGCACGAGCATCTTTTCTACCCGCTGCCCGATGCCCGGGCCGGCCTGCTGCCTCTGTACGGAGAGATGGCCGACAGCGCTCCGCGCCTCTACCTGGCCGGCGGAGTGACCACCGCGCGCACCGCCGGAAGTCTCGAGCCGTACACCGACATCTCGGTGAAGCAGGCCATCGATGCCGGCAAGATTCCGGGGCCGAAGCTGTTCATCACGGGGCCTTATTTGGAGGGCGATCCGGCGATCGGCCCGCAACTGCATACGCTCACCGATGCAGAGGATGCGGCACGCACGGTCGGCTACTGGGCGGCGGAAGGCGCCACGTCGTTCAAAGCCTACATGCACATCACCCCCGAGGAGCTGAAGGCGGCGATCGATACGGCGCACGCCCGCGGACTGAAAGTGACGGGACATCTGTGCGCGGTGGGATTCAAGGAAGCGGCGCTGCTCGGCATCGACAACTTGGAACACGGACTGCCGACGGATACGGAATTCTATGCGGATAAGAAACCGGGAGTCTGTCCGGGCCAGAATCCGAGCCGGGCGGCGGCGGCGGCGCTGGACGTGGCCGGTCCGCAGATTCAGTCCACCATCAAGGAACTGGTCGCCCATCACGTTGCCGTGACGTCGACGCTGGCCATCTTCGAGACCTTCGTTCCGAATCGGCCGCCGCTGAGCGTGCAGACGCGCGTGCGGCAGGCCGTGGCGCCGGGAGGCTGGGCCGACTATGCAACGACGCGGGCGGAGATTGCGGAACGCGGCGATGCATCACAGTGGCCCCGATTGCTGCAGCAGGAGATGCAGTTCGAGCGCGAGTTCGTGAGGCAAGGCGGCCTGCTGATGGCCGGCTGCGATCCGACCGGCTATGGCGGTGTGTTGCCGGGATTCGGCGATCAACGCAACGTCGAACTATTGGTGGAGGCAGGTTTCACGCCCGAACAGGCCATTCACATTGCCACCGAGAACGGCGCCCGGTGGTTGGATGAAGGCGCGCACTTCGGCACGATCGCCGCCGGCAAGGCTGCCGACCTGGTGGTGGTGGATGGGAACCCGGCCGCCAGGATTGCCGATGTGGAGAAGGTGGAGATCGTGTTCAAGGACGGCGTGGGCTACGATCCGCGCAGTCTGATCGAATCCGTGCGTGGGTTGATGGGGATTCGCTAGAGATGACGCGCCCAAGCGCAATTCCTCAGGCCCGCCGAACTTTGATGCCGCCGGCGCGCAACTCTCGAACGATGTTCTCGGGTGTCTTGGACGGAACCACCAGCAGGCTGATTTCCGTGAACGACGTCACCAAGAACGGTGAGGCCGCCATGAGCTTCTCAGCCGATGCCAGAACGATGGTATCGGCCGCACGGTCGAGGAGCGCGCGTTTGACCGCCGCCTCCTCGGCGTCGCCGGTGCTCAAACCGGCCTCGGGGTGCACGCCGGTCACGCCCATGAAATAAAGGTCCGCTCGCAGGCGAGAGGCCGCATCAATGACCGCCGCGCCTACATTGACCATTGAATGCCGGAATAGCCTGCCGCCCAACATGATGATTTCAACGTGAGGATGTTTGGCCGCTTCCACGGCCACCGTGGGACTGTGGGTGACGATGGTGGCGTGCAGATCAGGCGAAAGATGCCGCGCCACCTGGAGCGCGGTGGTGCCCCCATCCAGAATCACCACCTGCTTCGGCTGGATCATCGCAGCGCCGGCGCGGCCCAGCTCGATCTTGTCCTTGGGCGACACTTGTTCGCGCGCCTGTAAATCACCGACTGCCGCCGAGGCCGGCATGGCGCCGCCATGCACGCGTTGCAGCTTGCCGCCGCGAGCGAGCTCGCGTAGGTCACGACGAATCGTATCCTCCGAAGTGCCGAGTTCCTGCGCCAGTTCCTTGGCGACGACTTGGCCGTTGGCGGCAATGCGGGCCAGGATGAGTTTCTTGCGTTGGGTGGTGAGCATGCTGCGTCAGTATTGCACGATATTGCACGATAGTGCACACTATTGCCATGTTCATCACTCCGACCCACCCGGCCCCGCCCGCTGACCCAACCAAGCCCCTGCTGGTACTCATAGCAGGGCCCTATCTGTCGGGCACCTTGGGTGATCCCGAGAAAATCGCGGCCAACCGCGCACGGCTGGAGAGCTATGCACTGCCGATCTACGAACGCGGGCACTTGCCCATGGTGGGTGAATGTATGGCGCTGCCGATCATACGTTCAGCGGGTGGACGAACGGAGGGAGACGATGTGTTCAAGATGTACCAATACCCGGTCGCCCACCGCCTGTTGGAGTGCTGCGGCGCAGTGCTTCGTATCCCCGGCGAATCGCGCGGTGCCGATCTGGATGTCGCTCGGGCGCGTGCGCTCAGGCTGCCCGTGTACTTCGAGGTCGGCGAATTGCCATTGCGGCGAGGCGAAACTGGGTCACCTCAATGACGGAATCCTCGGCAGAAACGCGCGACGATCGAATACGCATCATCGAGGAGCGCCTGCTCTCCGATGATTGGTACGTGCTCAAGAAGACGACTTTCGAGTATCGGTGCCGCAATGGCCGGTGGCAACGGCAGAGCCGCGAGACCTATGACCGGGGAAACGGCGCCGTGCTGTTGCTGTTCAATGTCGAGCGCAGGACCGTGGTCTTGACGAGACAATTCCGCTTTCCGGCGTACGTGAACGGTTGTGCGGACGGCCTGCTGATCGAAGCCTGCGCGGGGCTGCTCGACGGTGAGGATCCACACACCTGCATCCGCCGCGAGGCACAGGAGGAAACGGGGTTCGTGGTGCGCTCGCCGCGCAAGATCTTTGAGGCCTACATGAGTCCAGGATCCGTTACCGAAATTCTGCATTTTTTCGTCGCTGAATATGACGGACGCGACCAGGTCTCGGCCGGCGGCGGAGACGTCGCCGAAGGCGAGGATATCGACGTGATCGAACTGCCGCTGAAGGATGCGATGCGGATGATATCCACAGGCGCCATCCGCGACGGCAAGACCATCATGCTGCTGCAGCATGCCGCGCTGGCCGGGCTGGAGACATTGCGCGACGCGGCGTGAGGGGCGCAATGTTCATCGACGTTATGTCACTGATTCGGATGGATGGGTGGCGTATTACCCGGCAATACGCGGGCAATCTTGGGTTATGCCCAAAAACCGAGAACTTGGCCGTATCAATCCGCCCGGTCAATCACTATGGTGATTTAGTCGTATTACGGACCATCGCCTCACGGACGCCGCCATGTTCCTCTCCCGCCTAAGCGTTTCGGCTCGATTCCTGCTGGTATTGGCGATCGGCTTTACGTTTCAGGCCGGCATTTCCATCGTCTCGCTGCTGGATCAAAAAAACGCATTAATGCAGGACCGTGCAAGCGAGGTCAAGCATCTGCTCCAGGTTGGGTATAGCGCCGTGGTTTTCTACCACGCCCAGGCAGTCAAGGGCGTCATGACCGACGCGCAGGCGCGGCGGGCCGCCGCGGATGCCCTGCGTGCCATGCGCTACGACGGAAAGAATTACTTTTGCGTGTGGGACTTGAAAGGCACCGGCATTGCCCACGGCGGCAGGCCGGAGCTGGAAGGCCGCACTTTCTTGAACTCGCCGGATGCGAAGAATAATCCGGTGGTCGCCAGCATGGTGAGCACGCTGCTCGAGGTGGCCAAGGTCGACAAGAAGGAAGGCGCCGTCTCCTATCGCATTCCCAAAGCCGGTCAGACGACACCGCTGGAAAAGATCGCCTACACCCGGGTCTTCGAACCCTGGGGCTGGTCGATCAGCACCGGCGCCTACATCGACGACATCGAAAGCGCGTTCAGGGCCCGGGCGGTAGCCGCCCTGTGGGTATTCATCGGCCTGATTGCCTTGGCAGGCGGCATGACCTTCATCATCGGCAGCGACTTATCGCAGGCGATGAACCGCCTGTCCCGGCGGGTCACCAGCGTCGCCAAGGGCGAATTGGATGATGAAGTGCCGGACGTTGAGCGGGCCGACGAGGTCGGCGCCATGGCGCGCGCGCTGTTGGTGTTGCGCGATACCAGCCGGGAGGCGGCGGAGCTCAAACTCGATCAGCTCACAGGGTTGCCGACGCGCAAGCTACTAATGGATCAACTGAAGCGCGCCAAGGGCATCAGTGCGCGCAACGGCCATTACGGCGCGCTGATGCTGATCGACATGGATAAGTTCAAGGAGCTCAACGACACGCATGGCCACGATTGCGGCGATCTGTTGTTGCGGGAAGTGGCGCGCCGTCTGACGGCCAGTTTGCGCGATGGCGACACCGTGGCGCGCCTCGGCGGCGACGAATTCGTGCTGGTCGTGGTCGATATCGGCCGCAGTGCCGAGGAAGCCGTCGCCGCCGCCGAAGCCATCGGCAAGAAATTGTTGGACTTGCTCAGCGAACCCTACCATCTCGGCAACTTGACCCACGCGAGCGCCGCCAGCATCGGCATCACGCTGTTCCGGGGGGATGAAGATTCCGCCGATGATCTGCTGAAGCAGGCCGATCTTGCCATGTACCAATCCAAGGATTCCGGCCGCAATAACTACCGGTTCTTCAGCCGCTACATGGAAACCTCCATGATCGAACGCGCGGCCCTGGACAAGGAACTGCGGCAAGCCCTTGCCGAGCAGCAGTTTCATCTGTACTACCAACCGCAAGTCGGTCCCGACGGTGAACTCATGGGCGCCGAAGCGCTGGTCCGTTGGGAGCATCCGCAGCGAGGGTTGGTGGGACCGGGCGAGTTCGTGCCCGTCGCCGAAGAAACCGGATTGATTCTGCCCTTGGGGCAGTGGGTTCTGGAAACGGTGTGCAGGCAGCTCGCGGTCTGGGCCAAGCAGCCGGCAACCGCCGACCTGAAGATTGCCGTCAACGTCAGCGCCCGTCAGTTCCAGCGGCCGGAGTTCGTGGAGCAAGTCATTGCCACGGTGCGCAGCACGGGCGCTGATCCGAAGCGCCTGACGCTGGAATTGACCGAGAGCCTGCTGGTCCACAACGTCGAGGATGTCATCGAAAAAATGTCGCAGCTCAAGCGGGAGGGCGTGAACTTCGCGCTCGACGACTTCGGCACCGGCTATTCCTCCCTGTACTACCTGAAGCGCCTGCCTTTGGATCAGCTGAAAATCGACCGGTCGTTCGTTCGCGACGTGCTGACCGATCCGGACGATGCGGCGATCGCAAAGACCATCGTGGTCCTGGCCCAGACTCTGGGATTGAAGGTCATCGCGGAAGGCATCGAGACGGCGGCGCAGCGGGCGTTTCTGGCCAGCGCCGGGTGCCACTGCTATCAGGGCAATTTCGTCAGTCAGCCCCTGCCGATGCCGGCATTTGAACAATTTGTTCTCTACCGGGGCCAATTCAAGCCGGCGCAAGCGGCCGCACCGGCCGCCACCCTCTGTCCGGAGCCGGTAGTCTAACTCGACGGCGGCCCGGACTTGCGCGCCGGCGGCGGCGGCGTATGCTTTGCTGCGGCCGGCGGGTTACGGCATCGCACCGAACCCTACAATCAAAAAAGGGAGCGACAATGAACAAGAAATTCCTCATCGCCTGGGTCGTGATATTCGTCGTGTGGTTCATGGGCAGCTTTGTCGTCCACGGCTTGCTGCTGCAGTCCGATTACATGCAGTTGACCGGCCTGTTCCGAACAGACGGCGATCAACAGAAGTTCTTCCCTCTGATGATACTGGCGCACGTGATCCTGTCCGGCTCCTTCGTCTGGATCTATGCACGCGGCGCCGAATCCAAACCCTGGATGGCGCAGGGCCTGCGCTTTGGCATCGCCGTCGCGTTGCTGACCACCGTGCCGACCTACACGATCTACTACGTGGTGCAGCCGATGCCGGGGAATGTAGTGGTCAAGCAGATCCTATTCGACGGCATTCTGATGCTCATACTCGGAACGGTCGTCGCGTGGCTGTATCGCGGCACGGCGGCACCCGCCCACGCGGCGTGACCTGCGCTAGCTTGACAGGGCTGCGCGCAGCGCTTTGATCTGGGCCGCCGCTGAAGCGAGCAGGCTCTTGCAGCCGCCCGAGTCGAGCCCCAGGCGCTCGAACGACGCATTCGCCGTCACGGTGTCGTCGAGCAGATCGCGGTGAAACACGCACGAGCCGAGCGCAATCGCCGCGACCAGCACATCGGTCAGTCCGCTGTCGCTGCCCGTATCTCGGCTGTCGTTGTTTTGGTCGACGACGGCCGCGATGATCGCCCGTGGAAATTTCCAGTGCTTGAGAATGGAGGCCGCAATCCGCGGATGCCACTCCTGCACCAATTGTTCCACCGCCCTGCTGTCGCCGTCCGAGGCGGCGCGGCGCGGCGAGCTCACGGTGATGTACAACTCGCCGATGTTATGCATGAGGCCGGTCATCAATGCCTCGTCGGGATTCGCGGCGCGCGTCTCGCGCGCCAGCACATAAGCAATCGAGGCGACCAGCGCGCCGATACGCCAAAGCTCTCGAATCTGCGGCCGCAGCTCGGTGTCGCCGCTGTCGAATTCCATTTGCTGCAATGAAAACGACATGGCCGTACAGCGCACCAACTGGGTGCCGAGGCGGGTCACCGCCTGCTGGAGGTCGAAGATTTGTTGGGTGGAGGGGTTGAGGAACGCCGAATTGGCGAGCCTCACGATGCGGGCCGCCAGCGCCGCGTCGGCGCCGATCACCTGCGCGACTCGGGTCCGTGGCGCGCGCGGATCCTCGAGGACCTTTTGCACACGAACCGCGATGTCCGGCAGCGACGGCAGGCGAATGTTTCCGTCCGCCGCTTCCTGCGACAGTTTGCGAATGACCGCGTCCCGGTCCGATTCACCGGCCGGCAGCTCTCGTGTTGGCGATTTGACGGTGGACACCGCTACTCCGCTCCGCAGTTCAATTCATACTTATCGGCCGGAACTGCAGGAGCTTAAGGGCGGCCCGGCACCCTACCCCGCACGTCAAACATAGCTGAGCCACCAATCCGTCCGCCGGGCCTTCACGGACGCCACCCAGCGGCAAAACGGATAGAGAATCGCGACCACCGCGATCCAAATTAGGTAGACGCCGCCCAGTCTGACGCCGTAACCGCTTGGATAGTAGCGGTACTGAGTCAGAAACTGCCGTGCTGCAAATCCCTGTGAGATACCGAGCAAAATGGCCGCGGTGTGAATGACATAGAGATGAGCGACGTAGAACGCCAGCGGCGCACGCCCGAACGTCACCAAGACATTCGTGATTCCACCGCGCCAGCGCTCAGCGAATGCGCAAAGGATCGCGGCCGGCCCCAGGGTCATCAGCAAATAGAGCAGGCTCGGCGGGTACTTCGTGGTCGCCAGAAACGACATGAGTGTCGCGGCGTCATTGCTGGGATCCCAATGCCACGGATGCGGATCGCCGTAAATGTTGAGCGCTCGGATCACCACAAACCCCAACACCAAGCCCATCCCCATCCACAGCAGCCATTCATCGCGCCGCTTCGGCGGCTGCTGAAAGAGACCCGCCGCCCCATAGCCGACGAACATGACGCCGATCCACGGCAGCAGCGGGTAGGAGAAGTAGATCGAGAACGGGCCCGCGTCAAAGACCTTGCGCGCGTGCAGCACGATCCACAGAGGCGCCGGGTTGCCGGCCGAGCCGGGAGCGGGCCACACGGCATCCAATAGATTGTGGCCAAAGACGATCACCACCCCGATGGCAAGGCACGCACACGGTCCCAGAAATTGCGCGCCGGCGAGCACCACCATGCTGGCGCCAATCGCCCAGATGACCTGCAGACCGACGTAAGTGCGGCCGCCCAGATCAGCCAGCCCCAACGGCGCGAACGACGCTGCGGTCGAGATCACGAGAACTTCGACGGCAATCAGCCATAGGCCGCGCAGCAGGAGGAATCGTGCGAGATGCGAGGAACTCTTACGCTGGGCCATCAGGCCCGCGCTGACTCCGGCCAGGAACACAAATGTCGGCGCACAAAAGTGGGTGATCCACCGCGTGGCGAACAGCAGAGGTCCGGTGTGGGGATCCGCCGTTGGATCTTGCATGGATCCGAGCATCACATTGTCGCGGACGTGATCGAGAGCCATCACTACGATCACCAGTCCTCGAAGTATGTCGATCGAGGTCATTCGGTAGGCACGCCGATCGGAAATCGGGGCGATCATCTCCGCGGGGACATTCATCGGTAGTCTCATTGGGCTTTGGCATCTTCATGCGCTGACCTCTGTGTGTGGCGATGAGCCGCGATCCGGTTCAATCAACCAATCTGGGTGACGCCGCGGGCGACGGTCCGTCTGAATTCCATAACCCAGTTCGTTTCCCAGGTTGCTCCCCCGTCTTCGGAGAAGGCCTGCTGCCAGCGCGCGCCGTTCGGGGAAATATCGGACCAGATGAACCGTACTAGGATCGGTTTGCCCTCAAACCGGTCGTCGGCGAAAAATATTCCGACGCCCTGGCGAAAACCGCCCACCACGGGCGTGTCGAGCCGGTGCGGGTGGCGGCCATCAAGCCACCAGATGGACCAGCTTCCGGACACGGGGTCGAACGAGCGCAGAGTCACCGCACGGTACGGGCCGGCAGGCAAGTTCAAGATGTTGTCATCGACATTGGCCCGACCCCCGAGCAACGTCGTGGCTGCGCTGGTGCCTGAAAACGTCTCCCACTGTTCGCTTTGAGCCAGACGGCTCTTTAAGCGACGATGCTCAACGACCCAACTCCCCACCAGAAAATCGAAGTCATGTTCGGTCGACACCTCGACCTCGACAGCCAACGGCGGCGCAAGCCCAGCGCGACTGATTCCGGGCTCGGTCACTTGAGTGCCGATCGGCCAGTCGGCATTAGTCGCAAGCGCTCCGGCTTGCGCATGAACGCCGGCAATATCGACTCCGGCGCCGAGTCTCGCCAGCCACTCAATGCGGAGAACCGCGCGACGAACTCACTCTCGGCAGAAGGATGGATCCATCGGCTGAAACACACGAACGTGCGATCGTGCTCGCGCACCGGCAGGCGCGGAAAATTGTTCGGCGCCTCTTCAGTGACCAGCTGCGCCAGGGGTTGAGCTCCCGCCGCCGCAAGCTGCGGAAGCAATGTCCGTTCGAAGAACAGCCCAAACTGGGTCGCATCGGCTCCGCCCAGATAGTAGATGGTTGCTCCGATGATGCCATCGACGCCCGCGAAACGGGCAGATTGCATTGCGAAGCCTTGGCCCGGTCCGGCCGGCCGCAGCAGCAGCACGTTGTCCGAGTCGAGGATGGTCGCGTTGGCGGCGGCCCGGTTCACCTGCCATGCCGCTCCGCCGTAAAAAGCCCCGAGTGCTTCCTGGCGGGCGGACATATCGCGAAAGCTCCGTACCCACACGAATCGATCCGGGTCATCGAGATCGCGGAATGTGGCAACCACGCGGGCACCAACGGCGTTCTGGGGCTCCACAAAGGCTTCCTCGAAGAGCGAGATCAGTGTGTCGCGCTTGCCTCGATGCAGCGTGTACTGACGAAGCTCAAATACACCCTCTTCGCTCATGATTCGCTCCAAGGGCTTTAATGGCAGCGCCCGCCCGCCGAGTGCCGCACCCGCGGCCCCGGCGAGAAACAGTCGTCGACTCCAGATCATTGGTATGTTCAGCTCGATACTGCGTTCAATTCGGACTTGTGATGTTGGTCTTGATATGCTGACATCTAGTGTCATATTAAAAACTCTGTGGCGTGCGATGCGAGCGGACCGATTGCTGTCGATACTCATGAACCTGCAGCTGCGGGGCCGCCTGAGCGCCGGGTCGCTCGCGAGACAGCTCGAAGTGTCGATTCGTACGATTTATCGCGACGTTGAGGCGCTGAGCCACGCGGGCGTACCCATCTATGCAGAGCGTGGTCGAGCGGGCGGTCTTGCCCTGACAGACGGCTATCAAACCGAACTCACCGGTTTGACCGGGGATGAGGCAGAAGCGCTTCCGTTCGCAGGCGTTCGCACTGCCGCGGCGGCACTTGGTCTTGCGGCCTCGACGGATGTTGCCCGTCTCAAGGTACTCGCCGCCCTGTCGACGTCCGGGCGCGAGAGGGCACGCCGCACCGGCGACTGCTTCCATCTAGATGCCGCCGATTGGTACCACCGTCCGGCGACTCCCCGGCACCTGAAAGAGATTGCGTCAGCTATTTGGTCGCGGCACGCCATTGAGATTGACTATGACAGTTGGCAGGCGCGCCGCGTGCGAACCGTCGATCCTTTGGGTCTGGTGCTCAAGGCAGGGACTTGGTACTTGGTTGCACGACGACGCAAAGCCGTGTGTATTTACAAACTTGCGAGCGTCCTCGGCATGCGAGTCCTCCCCCGCTTGTTTGATCGGCCACGCAATTTTGATCTAGCGAGAGCGTGGGCGGATGAGGTGACGCGCTTCGAAGCCAGTCTGCGCAAGGCACCGGCTGACATTCGCGTCGCACCGAGTGCAATGTCCCGCGTGGATCGGCTCGGCGCAGACGCCGCTGAATCGATCCAAGCGGCCCGACCCGATGAGGATGGCTGGCGTAGCGCATCCATCTGGATTGAAAGCATCAATCACGCGGCCGGACTACTGCTGGGATTCGGCAGCGACATTGAGGTGAGTTCACCGGAGGAGTTGCGCGAGGAGATCGCGACGCGGGCGTCGCGTGTTGCTGCGCTATATGGGATGGGCTGGAAATCCTCGTCAAGGAGGGCGTAGGCTACGACCCACACGGTCTGCCAATCAGTGCGCGGGCTGCTGAGAATCCACCGAACGAGGGATGGTCAGTCAAATGGGTGCATGCAAATATGCCGGCCCGGCATGCCAAACCAAGGATGGGCATCAGGACGTCAATGACGGCACGTTGGCTCGGACCGCTTCTCCCAGTCCCGGCGTTACCGGATCTTCCACACCACCGGTCGCGGCGAAGCGACCACCCAGAGTCGTCGCCAAAGGCAAGTGTTCATTCCTGAATCCTCAATCCCAGGGCACCGTCAAGGCTCCCAAGGAAGCCTTCGACCGGCTGCGCCGCAACAGCCCCGCCGCAACCATTTCCGCACCTCGGCAGAAGGCCTCTCAACAGTGGCCGGACAAGTCAACCTCGCCCGCTCTCGAGCTGGACGTGCAAATCGGCACTCAGAAGATCACGGTAATTCAGCCCACGCCGGATCGCACGAAGGGGACCCATCTACCTTCGACGCAGCAACTGGCAGAGGCCTTACGCGCGGTACCGGCGGAGCAACGCGCCGCGACCCGCACGATAACTCTGAGCCCGACCGCTGCTCCGGGCAGGAGCAGCACGGGAGAAACCATCGCCGGCGAAGCCGGGAGCGGCGAGATCATTCTATATCCTGTCAAAGACACGCAAACGCAGGAAGACTTCGACAATCGGGTCACGCACGAATCCGGACATAACTACGCAGAGAAAGTCTGGGGCGGCCCTGAAGGAGTCAGTGCCTGGCTAGCCGTCGTCACTGCCGACGATCGCCGGCCCTCCCCTTACGCCGCGTCGGACGGCGAGGACTTCCCCGAATTCGTCATCCTCTATAACACCGCCAAGGGCACGCCGTGCGAGGCGACGGCGAAACAGATTTACCCGAATCGTTGGAAGAAAATGGAGAGCTACTAGCGGGCTGGATACGCCTTCCATTGCCTGGTTCGAGCATTGAGCACGCGGAAGGAACCGTCCTTGCTGACGCTGAACTTGATCCAATAGGCGCTGCTCTCATCCAGATTGGCAATCCGTTCGGCAGCGAAATTTGCATCACCGGCGGCCTCCGAGCGATGCAGCTGCCATACATCCTCCAACCCTGGCACGTGATGAAGCGACTCGTAGGCCGGCAGCGAGCCGCCTTTCTTGAGGCCATTGTTCATGACGGCGACTCGCGGTCTGAACGCGGCAAACGTTGCTGGATCCGACGCATCCGGGCCGCCGTGATGGGCGACCAGGTACGCATCGACGGACCCGATCATGTTCCGCGGACACGCAAGATCGAACAGCGGTTGGCCCGTCAGGTCGCCCACGTCGAGAAATCGGAATTTGCCGAAGCTCACCACCAGGCCCGTCGACCGCGGGTTCTCGATGGCATCACCGGGAGGAAATGCCGAGCGGCCACAGACGGCATTGATTTCGCCGCCACCGGGAAACGGCACGGTGATTGTCGCCGCGGCGGAACTCACGATGACGGCATCGATTTGCTTCAGCGGCAATCGATCGCCGGGCTTCGGTTCAATATGCGCGACTTGATTGCGGACAGCGAGGTAGGCTTCGTATGCCGCCTTCGTCTCCGCATCGCTTTGTGCCTGCACGGGCAGGCTGCCGTGATCGATGAAGTGGCGTATGGGCATCAACTGCGCAAGCTCGACGACTCCGCCGTTGTGATCGGCATGGAAATGCGTGATCAGCGCATAGTCGATTTGCTTGATCCCTGCATCGCGAGCCGCCGCAAGAATTCGGTTTGCGTCACGCGACCGTGAGAGATCACCAGGCTTGGAACCTGGCGAGCCGTTGCCGGCCCATCCTGTATCGATGAGCAAGGACTCTCCCCCCGGCGCCACCATCAAGGTGGACTGTCCGCCCTCCACATCGATGAAATAGATTTCCAGCGTTTCAGCGGCCCAACAGTGGCCGGCCAATATTGTCAGGAATGCAATGGCATATCTGGATGCCGATCTGAATGTCATAATCGCTCCGGTTCAATCAATAGAGTATACGAGCCATTGACGGTTTCGGGTGCTCGGAGATCGATGCTCATGAAGGATCATCGCAGGTTCCTCACGACCCACGTCGGCAGCCTGCCGCGTTCGGAGGAGCTCAAGCAGCTCATGTTTGCGCGGGAGGACGGGCTGCCGTTCGACCCCTCCGCTCTTGATGAGCAGGTGACCCGCGCCGTCGAGAACGTCGTCGCCCGGCAGCTGAAGGCGGGCCTGGACATCATCAACGACGGGGAGATGCCGAAGCCCAGCTACGCGACCTACGTCAAGGACCGGCTCGCGGGCTTCGGCGGCAGCGGCAACAGTTACGTGTTCCAGGACCTCGAGGATTACCCGGGGACCAAGACCCGTATGTTCGACGATCCGGGGCGCAAACATCGCAAGGCGCCGGCCTGCAATGCACCGATCCGCATGCGCGACCTCGACGCACCAAAACAGGATTCGCAACGCCTGCAACGTTCCCTCGGGGGAAGCGCGCCCGCCGGTATGTTTCTGAATGCCGCCTCCCCGGGGGTGACCACACTCTTCTTTCGCAACGAGTTCTATCCGAGCCACGAGGAATACCTGTTCGCGTGCGCCGATGCGCTGCGGCTGGAGTACGAGGCCGTCGTCGCTTCCGGAGTGACGTTGCAGATCGACTGCCCCGATCTCGCCATGGGCCGGCACACGCAGTACGCACACCTCAATGGGAACGGATTTCGGGATCGCATGGCGCTGCACGTGGAAGCGCTCAATCGTGCCCTCGTCAACATCCCCGCCGAGAAAGTGCGCATGCATGTCTGCTGGGGCAACTATCCCGGCCCGCATCATTGCGACGTACCGCTCGCTGATATCGTCGACATCCTCTGGACGGCCAAGCCGCACGCGATCCTATTCGAGGCAGCCAACCCGCGCCACGCGCACGAGTGGACGCTGTTCGTGAGCGTGAAGCCGCCCGAGGGCAAGATCCTCGTCCCCGGGGTGATCGAGTGCCAATCGCCCTACATCGAGCACCCGGAACTCGTCGCCCAGCGCATCGGCCGCTACGCCAATCTCGTCGGCCGGGACAACGTCATGGCCGGGGTCGATTGCGGATTCAGCATCCACGTGGGTTCGAGCGGCGTCGACACGGAAGTGATCTGGGGCAAACTCGAGGCCTTGGCGCAGGGCGCGGCGCTCGCCAGCCAGAAGTTCTGGCCCTAACGAACTGCGCGAAATTCGCGTCGATAGATGGACGGTGAGGTTTTGAAGGCGCTAGTGAAGTGCTGACGCATGGATAGCGCGGAGCCGAAGCCGGCACGGGCGGCAATTAGATCGACGGACTTGTCGCTGGTTTCGAGCAGCCGTTGCGCCAACGTGAGGCGCTGGGCCAGCAGCCACCGGCCAACGGTCGTTCCGGTGTGTTTGCGAAAGTGGCGGGTGAAAGTGCGCCGGCTCATGAGTGCCCTGGCGGCGAGTGAATCGAGGCTGTGGGGCTCATCCAGATGAAGAGCGGCCCAGTTCAACGTGCGCGTCAGCGGGGTATCGTTGGCGGTCGCCATCACAGGCTGCTCGATGTATTGAGCCTGGCTGCCCTGCCGGTGTGGGGGCACCACCAGCATGCGGGCAATGCGGTTGGTGGTCTCGGCGCCGTACTGCTTACGCACGACGTGTAGACAGCAATCGATCCCGGCCGCGGTGCCCGCCGAGGTGATCACATCGCCCTCATCGACATACAGCACGTTCGGATCGAGTCGGACTTTCGGAAAGCGCTGGGAGAATAGCTTGGTCCAACGCCAGTGGGTGGTGGCACGACGTCCGTCGAGCAAACCCGCTTCGGCGAGCACAAACGCGCCCAAGCAAAGACCAACGATCAGTACTCCACGCTTGTGCGCTCGCCGCAACGCCGCGAGCAGGGGCGGCGGCGCCGGTTCGCGCGGATTGCGCCATGACGGCACTACCACGACTCTCGCCCGTGCCAGGTCGTTCAATCCGTAAGGGGTGCCTATGGTGAAACCGGTTTGACTGTTCAGCTCACCCGGTTCAACGGCGCACACTCGCAGATCGAACAGCGGTTGCTCGGCGCCCGCTGCCTCGCCGAAGACTGCGCACGGCACCGACAGATGAAATGGCCGGATGCCATCGAAAGCTGCGATCGCCACCCGAATTGCCCGCATATCACCTTCTCTGAACGGTTGGCCCGATTTTACCCAATATTGTCATTCGGGTCGCTGTCGATTGTAGTCATTTGGGCCGATCATCTGCTACGGAATCCGCCGACCACAGCCCAAGAGGACATATGTCATGACCCAGACCAAGACCCCCCGCCGCGCCCTGATCGTGATCGATGTACAGAACGAATACGAGACCGGCGGCTTGCGCATCGAATATCCGCCGGTGGAAGACTCGCTGCGAAACATCGGCGCGGCGATGGATGCGGCCCGCACGGCAGGCATCCCGGTGATTGTCGCGCGGCAAATGGCGCCGGTCGATTCACCGTTGTTCGCCACCGGTTCACATGGATGGGAGCTTCACGAGACGGTTGCCGGCCGCTCGCGTGACCACTACATCGCCAAGAAACTGCCGAGCGCGTTTGCCGGCACCGACCTAGGCGACTGGCTGAAAGAGCGCGACATCGATACGTTGGCCGTCGCCGGCTACATGACGCACAACTGCGATGACACCACGATCAAGCACGCATTCGATATCGGACTGACAGTGGAATTTCTGATCGACGCTTCCGGCAGCGTGTCGTATGCAAACAGCGCCGGCTTTGCCGGGGCCGAGGAGATCCATCGGGTATTCAGCGTGGTACTGCAGTCGCGTTTCGCGGCGGTGCTGAGCACGGGCGCATGGATTGAATCCCTCGCCAAGGCCGGTACTTCGGAACGCGATTCGATCTACTCGTCACATGAACGTGGCATAAAGGTATTGGCCCGACGAACAGCTGCGTAAGGTGGTGCGAAAATGGAGGTTGTCCGCACCCTTCCGTCTAAATTTCCATTCGAGGTGTAACTCGTAACAAATTGTTTTATATGAGATAAACACCAATGATGGCAACCGTACCACACGCACGTCCTATTGCAGCTGAATGCCGGGATACCAACCACTTTTGGCCAGAATCGTCTTCGGGTCGCTCATCTCCAAGATTTCGCGAAAGGCCCGGCGCATATCCGCGGCATGCTGGTAGTAGGATTTGACGATGCGATATCCGACCCAGTAACCAAGGTCGCCCGGCTTTTCTACCGTGCCGTTATTGAGCCAGTTGGAAAGATCGGTCTTGTCTTCGTCGGAGGCAAACGCGCTCTCGATCTCCTTGCCGTGTCCTTTGGTCGATGCTCCGAATTGAGAGTACGCGACTTCCCCGGAGATCTGCTCGCCGGTAAATTCCGCCGCACCCTCGACCAGGGACCCCTCGAGCACCGTGGGATGCTCGTCATCAACGAGCGCCTGCACCTGCTGGACGTGGGCATATTCATGCGCAATCACATGTACAAACCGCTCCTCGACATCGGGGTTGAGCCACTGAGTGGCGCACAGTGCCTCGAGTCCGATTTGCACGCCGGACACAGGGCTGCCCACGCCCACGGGTTTCCCCCTTCCGACAGCAATCGTCACCGGCGGCAGACGCGCCTCGGGATAGAGGCTTACCAGCCTTTGGAGCGCGGCCTGCAAGCGCTGGCGCGCGCGCGGCAAGACGACCATGCAGCGTTTGGCTCCCGAATAAATCTCCGCTTGCTTGGCCAAACTGTTGGCCATCGTGCTCCCGGAAATATTTCGTAGCTTGGCGAATTGGTGAAGTCCGTCTGAACCCGGGTCGATATAGTCGTGTTGAAGCTGATCGGCGGTCGGATGCCCGCCCGCGGCGTCATAGACTCGATAGAAGCGCTCGACGTCGTCGATCTGGATGACCGGGGAAGACGCACTCCACGCCATTCCCGGGCTGACCGTACAGAACCAAGCGCCGATAGCGATCCCGAGACCGATGCAATTCACGTGACCACCCTCCACGACCCGATGATTCTGCCGTTCGCCATTAGGGCATCCTGGCGATCTGCAATTCCTTCACGGCGGCATCGTTCAAGGGACCGCTTTGCCCTCCGGCGTGAGCGTAGCTGTCATTGGCTTGCAGATAGCTCATGTTGAAGTAGTCGGTCGCCTTCAGCACGTAATCTCCGGCGGGCAGGAAGAGGCGCAACTCCGTGGATTGCCGGTACGGGTGGGCAGCGCCATCCGACTGGATGTGCGGCATCTGCACCACAGCCGCGGCGACAATCCCGCCCTGCGGGTTCAACAGTTGAATTCGTTTCACGGCATTCGTGACCCCCGTGTTGATGTCGTAGGCATGATTGTCGTAGGTCAACGACAGCGCGTACATGCCTGCGTCCTCGATCCCGAACCTCAATGGGGCAGCGGCGTTGTCGCCGGCGACGCTTCCGGTCCGGGCCGTGGCCGCCGGCCAGCGGATGGTTCTTACGCCGGTACCGTTGATGCAAGACGCCGCGGAGGGATGCGAGGCATTGCCGCTGTCGGAGTAGCTCGCCACCACGCGATAACAGTGACGCCGATCCGGCGTCAGCCGCTCAGGATCCAGCCACTTCCCGGCACTCAGACCTTGCCTTTGGACCTTGAGAACGCCGTCGCGCCAGATGGCGTAGCGCAAGCCCTGAGAGGGCGAGGCGACCGCCCGGATGGATACACTCGCGTGCCCGTCGGTCATGACAACATCGACTGAAGGAACCTGGGGCGCAAACACTCTCGGATCGTCGCGCGAATTTGGCGCGACCGGCGCGACCCAGCGAATGCGCTCATCACCCGCCCTGCTTGGACGGAAATTGACGACGATCTTGTTCTCAGCGTTGAGTTCCAATGGGGTGATCAATCCGGACACGTCACGTCCATTGAGCGTGATTTGCGCGGACGAGTAGTACCCCGCCGCTTCTGCGGGCGGCAGATGCAATTCGATGGTCAATTCACGACTCTTGTAGGATAGGTCTGCCAATGTAGCCGCATCTCCGCCAAGTACCGCGCGCATGTGCGTGGTGAGAAAGGGTCGAATACGAAACCCGCGTTTTTCTACGTGATAACCGAAGATCACCTTGGCCACCATGTCGATGTAACCCGCTACCGACCAGAGCTGCCGCGGCGAGTTGATGACCGGACCATCATCATATTGTGAACGTCCCGTCAGCCACTCGAGGTTTTCCGTGTTGGTCAGATGCAGCGCCGCGGCCCTGATCAACGAGTCGAAGGCATTATCAGCGACGGCGATATTACCGACCTGGGCCGCGGCCTCGAGGTCGAACGCAGTCGCAAACGGCCAGTTGGCGCGATTGTGATAGATCGCAACATCAGGCTGCTCGGGGTAATAGACCGGCGGTCCAAACGGCGCGTGCGGATAGTGAGCCACAATCGACCGGGCCCGCTCGCGATCAGCAATGCCGGACGTCACCGCAAGGGCTTCGCCCAGCAGGTCGAATTTGGCCACCGGGATGGCCGGCGCATCGGCCGTCATCAGGCTCGCGTAAAGACCGTATTCCGCCAGCCAGAAATGGCGATTGATGGCTTTCTTCAATGCATCCGCCCAGCGCTCATATCGAGCCGCGAGGGCGGCGTCGCCGCGCTCCATGGCAAGGTCCGACACCAACCGCAGCGCCCGGTACTGGAGCGTATTCGTCGACAGCGCCTTTGACTGCGCCAGTTGGGTGAGATCGTTCACTACATAAGGGGCGTAGGTCTGCTCACGCCAGTCGAGGAACGACTGCTCTCCCGTGTAAAGGCCGTCGCTCGTGTCAAAAATTGCCGCACGATCCGCCTCCACGCTGCCGCGCAACGCACGGTACGCCTCGGCCGCGAATCGTCGTTGAGCCGATCCCTGCAGCGTGTTCAGCGCCGCTTCTGCTCCGAATGCCCAAGCCGTGCGATCACTGCTCACGGGCCAGCTGCCGCCTGAACCGGTATCCTGGACTATCTGCAAGGTCTCCGCAGGCAGTCCCGATGGTACGATGACTCCACGGCGAAAGGAGCTGATCTTGAACTGCAGAGAGTTTCGGACGCGGAGCGGGTCGAGCACGGCGAGCGACAAGGCCGCCGAGTAGCTCAGATCGCGCGTCCAAACATAGGTCCATTTCTCGCCGGTCTGGAAGCATTCACAGAGAATGGATTGGCCGCCGTTGTAGGCCGCGTCCCGGATTGAACTCACGCTATCCAGGCGTGCATCGTCGATGGCCTGGGCAAACAGCGAATCGAACAGGGGACTGGAGCTGTGCACCGCCGGTTCGTGCGGTGCTTCGACGATGACGCGCACCTTGGGCCCACCATCACGCTGGCCGGCGGATGTCGTCAACGTGAAGCGCCGGGCAGCGCCGGCCTCGGGTGCGACGCTTACGCCAACCGTTTGTACCTGGCCCGCGGGATCCTGCGCATAGGCGGGGAAGGTATAGTTAGAGTGTGCCCCGCTCAGATCTGCCGCCAGAAGGAGCAATGAGTAGAACCAATACGATGTCCGTCGGGGGCGCGGCAGGATGGCAAGCTCCCAAAGAGTTGAATTGTGCACCAGTTCGACCGGCGCCGATGTGTCCAACGAGGACCCCGTGCCCTCGCTGGGTTGGCAGCTAAATCACGGTGGCGGGCGATGAGCAAAGGGCTCCGCAAGCATTAAGTCCAATGCCCTGCGCGCAACGCTCCGCTTGCTTGATTTCAGCCCTAAACGCTGCGACCATGATTGAGTGCAGGGTGCAGAAATCTGTCGAGGCAGATGGGCGAGCACTTAGAAAAATAAATACAGGGAGTTCACTTGCGCAATCATCGCTGCTTCTTTGGCTCGCTGTTGCTCATCGTCCTGACGGCTTGCGGTGGTGGCGGCGGTGGTGGGGGTGGGGGTGGCGGCGGAACGACGACCAGCGTCTCGATCACGCCGACCTCTCTGAGCATTACCGCGGTGGAGGGAGACGTCCCGCCCGCAGCGTCGGTCGTGCACGCGACCTTTTCCGGGGCCGCCCTCGTCGTCGGATACGCACCCGGCGTACCGCAGCCCAGCTGGCTCTCCGTCGGGCAGGACGGCGCGGGCACGGCAACCAGTGCCGATTTCGCACTCTCCGTCACCGACACGCTGACGGTCGGCACCCGTTCCACCTCGGTGCGCTTCGCCACCGGCACGGCAGACGGCACGGAACTCACCTATGCCGACCTGCCGGTGACCTATGTTGTCACCGCCTCCGATCTCGCCATGTCCACGAGCCCGACCGCGCTGACGTTCAACGCCAACACCACGGGACCGCTCCCGGCCGCGCAAAACCTGGTCCTCACCTTCAACGGCAACGCACCGACGGTCACCGGTGTGCCGTCATGGCTGACGGTGACGCCGCCCGCCAACTCGGCGACGAGTCCCGCGACGTACGCAGTGGCTGTCAACAGCACCTCCTTCGCCGGCGGCTCCACCCAGACAGCTGACCTGGTCTTCGCGACCACCCGGGCCGGCAGCACGCTGCTGCGGACCGCGACGGTGCATGTCGTCTTGAACGTGACACAACCCTTCGATGTGACAGGGGTCGGCGGCACGCTGACGTTCAACGGCATCACCAAAAGCACCCGACCGCCGCAACCCACGGCGGGCTATGGTCTCAGCGTCGTCGGCACTCAGATCGCGTGGAGCGTGTCGGCCAGTCAACCGTGGATCAAGGTCAGTCCCGCGAGCGGCACCAGTGCCGGGATGGTGATGGTGACCACGAGCAATACCGGGCTCGGCCACGGAACCTTTACCGGCACCGTGACGCTTACGGACAGCATCACCA
>Ga0193726_1000788_pt1 | contig 29235 bp, 27 predicted proteins | sample H2c1metaG_FD_144928 | JGI IMG/M metagenome (GOLD analysis project Ga0193726, IMG submission 144928) | Soil microbial communities from a riparian zone of the East river system, Colorado, United States - H2c1 | ecosystem: Environmental > Terrestrial > Soil > Riparian zone | place: USA: East River...
CCCATGTCGCTGCCCGGCCAGTCGCCACGCCACGATTTGGGGCCGTAGCCCTGCGACAGGAACCAAGCGAGATGGAAAGGTCGCTTCATGCGCTGCGCTCCAGAGTGGCCACGAATTGGTCTTGCGTCATCGCGGTCGACGGATCGCGTCCGCGGTCGCGATAGAAGACCTCGTAGCGCTTGAACTCCTCCAGCACGCGCCGCAGCTCAACGATGGCGTCGTCGTGCAGGTCGACCCTGACGTCGATGTCGGGATAGTCGGGATCGGCCACCACGCGGATCGCCGCCGATCGCTCGGTGAGATGGCCTTGCGCGCCGACCTGGCCGCCGGAATTGCGGCCTCCTTCGAGGGCCGCCAGAATCCGGAACTCCAGCGCGCCCTCCGGCTCCGCCATGAATCCGGCGGCGATGGCCTCGATCACCTGCGGCCCGGCCAGCACGTTGCCGAAGGCGATGTAGCCTTTGCCGATCTTGTGGCCCGACCACGGCCGCGTTCCCGAGCCGCTATGGGCCGCACAATTGCCTTCGCGATCGATGATGGCGATCTGCCGGTAAGCGTGATTGGGATCGTTCTGCTCGAGCATCCGCATCACGTGCGCCGGGCCATGACCCTGCGCCAGAAGCTCGATCGCCAGCGGATCGTTACCGCGATTGGTGAAGGCCTGCGTCTTGCAGATGCCGACGCCGGCCAAAATACCTTCGCAGCGTCCGCCGGCGCCGATCGAGAAGGTCGCGATGCCGAGACCGAGCCGGCCGGTGTGCGGGCAGCGCGCGATGATCGAGAAAGTCATTTATGCCTCCGCGGCCCGCAACGTCTTCATGAACTCTTCCTGTCCCGTCGCGCCGCTCGGGTTGCGCTCGCGGTCGCGATAGTAGGCTTCATACTGCTTGTATTCCGTCCAGACGCGCCGCAGCTCCTCGACCGCCGTCGCATGCAGGTCGACGCGCAGGTCGATGTCGGCGAAGGTATCCGTTGAATAGACACGCAAAGCCGCCGAACGCTCGGTCTTGTGGCGCTCGCGCGTGCCCTGCCCGCCCGCATCGCGGCCGGCCTCTATGCCCATCAGCAGGCGATGCTCGAGGTCGGCATCCGGCTCGGCCATGAAGCCGGCAGCGATCGCGTCCACGACTTCCTCGCCGACCAGGCCATTGCCGAAGGCCACGCAGTTCTCGCCGGTCACATGGCTCGACCAACCGCGCGTGCGCGGCCCGGTATGCGCCACCGCCGTTCCGCTGCGGTCGATGACGCCGATCTGGCGGTACTCGAAATACGGATCGTTCGCGAGCAACTGTTGCAGCACCGAACCCGCCGTGAAGCCTTGCGCGAGCAGGCGCAGCGCCAACTGGTTGTTCCGCTCGTTGGCGAAGGCCTGGCTCACCGTCACGCCCGCGTTCGACTTCACGCCATAGCAATAGCGGCCGACGGTGATCGAGAAGGTCGCGATGCCGATCCCCAGGCGCCCGGTTCGATGGCAGCGGCCCAATACGGTGTAGGTCATGAGTTCCCCTTGAAGTTTCCTCCCCAGCTTCGCTGGGGAGGTGGCCGAAGGCCGGAGGGGTCATGGGCAACAGTACTGCTGCTCATGACCCCTCCGCCCGCTACGCGGGCACCTCCCCATCGCGGGCTCCGCGATGGGGAGGGAAAGAAGGTCGCCCTACGCACGGCGCGCTTTCAGGTTGGCGACGAAGACGTCCTGCGGGATCGCCTTGCTCGGATTGCGACCCCGTTCGCGATAGAACTCCTCGTAAAGCTTGAATTCCTCCAGCACGCGCCGCAGCTCCGCGACGGCCGTCGGATGGACGTCGACCCGGACGTCGATGTCCGGATAGTCCAGCCGGTCGACGACCTTGATGGCCGCCGACCTCTCCGGCTTGTGGGTCGTGGCATTGCCCTGCCCGCCGGCGTCACGCCCGCCTTCGATCGCCCGCATGAGGCGATATTCGAGGGCATCGTCGGGCCTTGTCTTGAAACCCGCGATCAGGCCGGCCAGCACCTGCGGCCCGACCAGGCCGTTGCCGAAGGCCACGCAATCGGCGTCGATCTGATGCCCCGACCAGCCGCGCGTGCCCGCTCCGGTATGTGCCGCGATCCGTCCGTCGCGGTCCATGACGGCGATCTGGCGATAATCATGTTCGCTGTCGTTGGCGGCAAACATCTCCATGACCCGCGCCGGCATGAACCCTTCGGCCAGAAGCTTGATGCCGAGCGGATCGTTGGTGCGATTGGGGAAGGCCTGCGTCTTGCAGACGCCGATGCCGGCGGCGATCCCCTCGCAACGCCCGCCGACGGCCAGCGAGAAGGTCGTGATGCCGAGGCCGAGCCGGCCCGTGCGTGCGCAGCGCCCGATGATCGAGTAGGTCATTGTGCTGCCTCCTGGTGCTGCTTGAGGCCGGCGACGAACACGTCCTGCGGAACCGCATCGCGCGGATTCTTGCCGCGGTCGCGGTAGTAGCCGCGGTAGAGCTCGTACTCCTCGAAGGCGCGCCGCAGCTCATCGACCGCCTTGTCGTGCAGGTCGACCCGGAGATCGAGCTCGGCGTGATCGTAGGCGCCGTAGACAAAGATCCCGGCCGACCGCTCCGTCAGATGTCCGTCGTTGCCGACCTGGCCGCCGGCATCGCGCCCGGCCTCGATCGCGCGCAGCAGGCGCCGCTCGAACGATTCGCCGGCATGGGCCTCATAGCCCGCGGCAATGGCTTCCACCACGTGATGCCCGGCCAGCACATTGCCCATGGCGACATAGCCCTCGCCCACCTTGTGTCCCGAATAGCCGCGGGTCTTGGGGCCGCTATAGGCCGCGGCATTTCCTTGCCGGTCGATGACGGCGATCTGGCGATATTCGAAGTCCGGGTCGTTGGCCGCCAGCTCGTCCAGAACGCGCGCCGGCGTAAATCCCTTGGCAAGCAGCCGCAGCGCCAGGGAGTTGTTGCCCTGGTTCACGAAGGCCTGCGTCATGGTCGCGCCGGCATTGCTGCGAAGACCGTTGCAGTAGAGTCCGACACCGATCGAGTAGGTCGCGATGCCGATGCCGACCTGTCCGCTACGCGAACAGCGCGCAACAATAGTGAAAGTCATGAACGTTCCTCCTTCGAAACATGCCGGCGGTTTTCCGGTCGCAATGCAGGAAGCGCGCCATGCCCTAGGCGGCGCTGCTGAGAGGTTCGCGCAGATTCTGCAATTCGCCTTGCAGGAAACGCAGGAACTCCTCGGCCGCGAGCGGCAGTTGGCGCGACGCGTGAGTGATCGCATCGATCGTCGCCGTATTGACGAGGCGATCGCGGATCGGAACGGCAACCAGATCGCCCGCGCGCAGGCTGTCCGCGGCGGACAAACGCGAATGGAACGTGATGCCGTTGTTGACGTGCACGAAATGCACCCTGAGCTGGATCGAATTCGTCTCGAGGACGGGCATCATGTAGATGCCGGCCGCCTTGCAGGCGATGTCGATCAGCACGCGGCTGCCCGAGTTCTTGAGCGGCAGCGCGATCGGATAGGGGATGCTGTCGGCCAGTGACACCTTCGGCCGTCCCGCCAGCGGATGGTGGGGCGACATCAAGGCGACCAACGGTTCGCGCATCTTGAACACCGTCGTGAAGTCCCGGTCGGCGGGAGGATAGAACGCCAAGCCGATATCGGTACGTCCCTCGCGCACGGCCGCGATGATGCGGTCGGTGCGATCGACGATGACCTCGAAGGTGATGCCGGGATGGCGCGCGCTGAATCGCATGATCGCCTGGGGCAGCACGCCGGGCACCAGCGATTCGATCGCCTGGAGGTTGATCGTGCCGCGGCGCAGCCCCTTCAGCGCATCGAGTTCCGAGCGGACCCTTTCGGTCTGGCGCAGGCTGGAGCGCGCGTGACGCAGGAAGATCTCGCCCGCCGACGTGAGCTCGACGCCCCTTGCATGGCGCTGGAACAGCGGCACGCCAAAATCCTGCTCGAGCTTCTGGATCTGCCGGCTGAGCGCGGATTGCGCGACGTTGAGCTCCTCGGCGGCCTCACGGATCGAGCCGTGGCGCGCGACCGTCGCGAAGTAACGCAAGTTGCTGGTCATTTCCCCTACTCCCCTCCACCCTACAGTGATGCCGAACGGGCATCGTGTCGACGCCAAAATTGCTCTTGTGCGATCAGCGGGCGAAGCGCCCAATTCGCTCGGGGAATCTCGAAGGGGGACTGCATGCTCGACATGGTCGGCGAAGCCGTGGACCGGCTGATCACCATCGAAGCGAAGAATCACGGCATGCCGCACGGCATCCTGCAGCCGATGTACGACGCGGCGCGCAAGGCTGCGGGCAACAAGCCGGTGACCATGGCCGCGGCCAAGGGACTGAAGAAGCATCTCGGCAAGGGCGACGTGGTCTTCATCATGACCGGCGCCGGCTACGAGCCGACCATGCCCAAGGGCGAAAGCGACGGCCCGCCCGGTGCGGCGTCGCTGGCGCGCATCCTCTATCGTGGCCTCGGTGCGATTCCGGTGTTCGTCAACGAGGAATGCCACGCCGATCCCATCATCGCCTCGAGCGAGGCCGCCGGATTGATGGTCAAGCCGTTCGACCAGGCACGCGACCGCCATCTCGGCGCCGCGATCGTGAACGCACCGACTCAGCAATCCAAGATCAAGGCCTGGATTTCCAAGATCTACGCCGACTACAAGCCGAAGGCAGTCGTCAGCACCGAGCGGTTGGGCGCCGGCGCGGACGGCAACGTCCATACGGCCACCGGGCTGCCGCTGACCGGCCCTAAATCCAAGTTCCAGGGCTGCATCGACATCGGCGAGGTCGTGACCGAGGCCAACCGGCGCAACATCTTTTCAGTCGGCATCGGCGATCACGGCAACGAGCTGGGCTTCGGCACGATCTACGACACGGTGGTCAAGACGATGCCCAAGGGCAGCGCGCTCGCCACCGTGGTGAAGACCGACGTGGTGATCCCGGCGATGATGTCCAACTGGGGCTGCTACGGCATCGAAGCCTGCCTTGCCTATCTTCTGCGCAAACCGCAGCTCATCCATTCACCCGCGATGGAAAAGCGCATCGTCCAGGCGTGTCTCGACGCCGGCGGCCTCGAGGCGATGTACTGCACCACCGAATTTCTGGTCGACGGACTCGACGGCGAGACCTCGATGGCCTGCATGCAGTTCCTGTCCAACATCGTGCGCAAGAATCTCGAGCCGCCCGACGCGGGGCTGACGCATTAGCGCCCCTTCATTCCTCCCCCGTCATACGGGGGAGGTGCCCCCGAAGGGGGCGGAGGGGGAAGGCCACACAGGCAATCTGAAGCGTTCATGATCTTGAATCAGCAAGCATCTCGACTGGGGCTCTCCCCCTCCGGCCCTACGGCCACCTCCCCCGTAAGACGGGGGAGGCAAATGAATGGAACTTCTCATGACCACGACGTCCACCACCCCCGAACAACTCGCCCTCATGGGCCGCCACATCGACCGCCTGGTCACGGTCGAGGCGCGCATCTCGCCGACGTCGCGCAATGTGATCGTGCATCTTTATGAGGCGGCCTGCGCCGCACAGGGCGGCGGCCCGCTGTCGATGCTGGCCGCACAGCAGATCCTGAAAAACCTCGGGCCCGGCAAGACGGTCTTCCTGACGACCGGAGCGGGCGATCCGCGATTCCTGCCGGCCGGCGAGACCGACGGACCGCCGGGTGTCGCGGCGCTGGCGCTTGCCATCCACGCCGCCACCGGCGCGGTGCCGCTGCTGTTCACCGAGGCACCCTTCTGCGCCAACCTCGCGGCGACGACGCTGGCTGCAGGCCTCGGCATCCGCGACCCGCAATATGCGCTGACCACAGGCTACACCACGTCGGTGCTGCCGCTCGCCCACGACGACACGGCGGAGAAGCAGGCCGCCCTGTATCTCGACACGTACAAGCCGGCGATGGTGATCAGCATCGAGAAGCTCGGACCCAATCCGCAAGGCATCGCGCACACCTCGACCGGGACGCCGACGGCGGGCGATCGGGCGCGTGCGGAGTGCCTGTTCGACGAAGCAGCGGTGCGCGGCATTCCCTCGCTCGGCATCGGCGACAACGGCAACGAACTGGGCTTCGGCCTGATCGCCGACGCCGTCGCCAAATACAAACCCAATGGCGCGCGTTTGTGCACGCGCGTGAAGACCGACGTGCTTATTCCGGCCAACACCTCCAACTGGGGCGCCTACGCCGTCGAGGCGGCCTTGGCGGCCCTGGTCGGCAAGCCCGAGATCATGCATTCGGCCGAGATCGAGCGCCGCATGATCGAAGCCTGCGTCGACACCCACGCCGCCGACGGCAGCACCGGGCGTCATATCCTGCAGGTCGACGGCATGCCGGCCGACGTCTCCTGCGCCGTCGTGACGATGCTGGGCTGCATCGTGCGCAACGGCCTGGTCACGGGATTCAAGCGTGCGTTCTAGGCCGATCTTTCCTCCCCAAGCGCAGCTTGGGGAGGTGTCCGCGCAGCGGACGGAGGGGTCATGAGCACCAACGTTGATGCTCATGACCCCTCCGTCGCCGTAGACGGCGACACCTCCCCACGCGTCGCGTGGGGAGGAGGACGCGCCCAGCGAATGCATTGAGGAGAAGTTCATGGCCATAGACGAAATCGTCGGCGACTCGATCGATCGGGCGGTCAATATCGAGATGCGCTTTCGGGCCGGACTGCCGCGCGGTGTCACCTATCCGCTCTACGAGGCGGCGCGCAAGAAGCAGAAGAAGCCGCTCACCTGGCTGGCGGCGAAGCTGCTCAAGGACAAGGTGAAGCCGGGCCAGCACGTCTTCGTCGTCACCGGCGCCGGGACGCCGCCCGGCCTGCCGGCCGGCGAGACCGACGGCCCACCGGGCGCGGCGGCGATCGCGCGAGCGATCGAGTTCGGCCTCGGCGCCAAGCCGATCCTGATCAGCGAAGCGCGCAACATGCCGGCCGTCATCAAGTCGACCGAAGCGGCGGGCATCGCCGTCGTCGACGAGGCGCTTTTCAAGCAGCGCCGCTCGTGCGCGCTCGCCATCGAGTATCCGCTGGGCGACGCCGCCGGCAAGAAGGCGGCCGCCGCGCTCTGCAAGAAGTTCCAGCCGGCGGCAATGATCTTCATCGAGAAGGTCGGGCCCAACACCAAGGGCATCTATCACTCGATCATGGGAACGCCGCGCACGCCCGACAAGATCGCCAGCGCCTATCATCTTGCCGACCTTGCCAAAGCGAAGGGCATCCCCACGATCGGCATCGGCGACGGCGGCAACGAGATCGGCTGCGGCGTAATCAAGGAGGCGGTGCGCGAGATCCAGCCGTTCGGCAAGGATTGCGGCTGCCCCTGCCATGGCGGCGTTGGCACGGTTACTGAATGCGACGTCCTTGTGTTCGCCGCGGTGTCGAACTGGGGAGCCTACGGCATTGCGGCGGCGCTGGCCGGTCACCTGGGAGACCGCGAAGTGCTGCACGACGAGGCAACGGAGCTGCGCATCGTGCACGCAAGCGTCGCCGGTGGGGCGATGGACGGGGCCTACTCCCGCCTCATTCCCTACGTCGACGGCACATCGGACAGGGTGCAGGCCAGCCTGATCACGATCCTTCACCAGATCGTGGAAAACGGGCTGAAGGAATACGACAGAGGCTTTTAGAACACCTCGCGACAGGAGACGGCGATGAGCAAAGGGTCCAGGCTCTCAAACGGCCAAGGCGTAACGCGTCGCGGTTTCACGGCAGGCGCGCTGGGCGCCGGCCTCGTCCTGGGCACCGGCCGCGCGCCGGCGATCGCCCAGGGCAAGCGCGACCTCAGGGTCGGCGTGTGGGGCGGCGAGTTCGGTAATCTCAGCCCCGTCATTCGCTTCGACATCCAGGGCGGGCTGGTGCTGTACAACATCTTCGACGGCCTGGTGAACATCGACTTCCAGAAGCGCACCATCGAGCCCAGCCTGGCGCTCGAATGGTCCAATCCCGATCCTCTCACCTGGCGCATCAAGCTGCGCGAGGACGTGAGGTGGCAGAAGGGCTTCGGCGAATTCACCGCCGAGGACGTGGTCTACTGCTGGAACTTCCACATCGAATCCAAGAGCTTCCAGGTCGGCACGGCACTGTTCCCGGTCGACAGCGTCAAGGCCGACGGCAAGTACGTGGTCGAGGTCAAGACCAAGCAACCCTTCGGCGCCTTCCCCGGCGTCACCATGGGCTATGCCGGCACCATCATCTCGGCCAAGGCGCACAAGGAGATGGGCAACCAGGCCTATTCCGCGACGCCGGTCGGCAACGGCCCGTTCCAGATCGAGAGCAAGCGCGGCACCGAGATCACGCTGGTGAAGAATCCCGATTACTGGCGGCCGGGCTTTCCCAAGCTCGACAAGGTCGTCTATCGCGCCATCCCCGATTCGACGACGCGGCTCCAGGCGCTGGTCAAGAACGAGCTCGACTTCGTCACGCATCCCGATCCCAAGGAGCTGGGCCAGGTCCGCAAGAACACCAACTTTACCGTCAACTCGACGCCGGGCTGGGAGTGGGACTTTCAGCAGTTCAACCTCAAGGCCAAGCCCGACGCGCCCTGGCAGAACAAGCTGGTGCGCCAGGCGATCTCCTATGCCATCGACCGCGAGGCGATCGTCAACGAGATCTACTACGGCGAGGCGCTGGCCACCGACAACCAGATCCCGGCCGGCTACATGGGCTATCGCGGCTCGATGCTGAAGTATCCCAAGAACGGCGACCTCAATAAGGCCAAGGAGTTGATGGCCCAGGCCGGCGTCAAGGGCTACGAGGTCGAGGTCATCACTTCAGACAAGGACTGGCTGCGCAAGGAGCTCGAGCTGGTCGCCGCGATGGTCAGCCAGATCGGCATCACCTACAAGCTGAAGAACATGGATATGGGCGGCTACAACAATCTGTGGCTGAACCAGCGCTACGACCAGGTGCTCGAGGACATCACCCTGGTGGCGCCCGATCCCGACGCCACCTCGTGGTGGTTCCTGCACAGCAAGGGCAACGCCTCGGGCTACAACGTGCCGGCGATGGACGCTTTTCTCGACGGCGCGCGTACCGAGCTCGACGCGGTCAAGCGCGAGGCGGCGTACCACAAGATCGTCGACACGACGCTGGAGGAATGTCCGCTGATCTATCACTGCAACACCAACAACATCCAGGTGTTCAACAAGAACCTGAAGGGCTTCGTGCCGACGCCGCAGGAGTACACGGAGAAGCTCGACACCGTGGAATGGGCTTGATGGCTCTGACGCGCCCCCTTCCTCCCCCGTCATACGGGGGAGGTGGCCCGCAGGGCCGGAGGGGGAGAGCCCCAGGTGAAGTGTCCGCCAATTTCAGATCTGAAAATTTCAAACACCTTCTGTGCGGCCTTCCCCCTCCGCCCCGTGAGACGGGGCACCTCCCCCGTAAGACGGGGGAGGCGAATGACGCTCGTGGAATGGAGCTGATGGACCTGACCCGCTCCTTTCCTCCCCCGTCATTCGGGGGAGGTGGCCCGCAGGGCCGGAGGGGGAGAGCCTCAGGTGAAGTGTCCGCCGATTTCAGATCTGAAAATTTCAAACGCCTTCTGTGCGGCCTTCCCCCTCCGCCCCGTGAGACGGGGCACCTCCCCCGTAAGACGGGGGAGGCAGAAGCATCGCCTGCTTCTGCCTAGCCACCATGTGGCGCTATCTCGGACGCAGGCTGATCCAGGTTCCGCTGGTCCTCATCGTCGTCTCGTTGATGACCTTCCTCATCACGCGGGCGACGCCGGGCGATCCGGTGCAGATCATGCTCGGCATGCAGACCTCGCCGGAGGCGGCGGCCGCGATGCGGGCCGAGTTCAACCTCGATCGGTCGCTGCCGGAGCAATACGGATTGTGGATCGCCAAGGTCGTGACCGGCGATCTCGGCCGCTCGATTCGCCTCAACGACCGCGTGACCGCCCTGCTGGCCGAGCGCTTCCCGGTGAGCCTGCAGCTCGCCGCCGCGGCCATGCTCTTCGCCCTCATCGTCTCCATCCCGCTTGGCGTCATCGCCGCGCTCAGGCGCAACAGCTGGATCGACTATCTATGCACCGGCTACACGGTGCTGGGCTTCGCCGTGCCGAACTTCGGCCTCGCTCTGATCCTGATCTACGTCTTTTCGATCCAGCTCGACTGGCTGCCGATCACCGGCATCGGCTCGTCCGAAGCCGCGGCCGGCGGTTGGTGGACCTACATCCGGCCGTTCATCGTGCCGGCGGTGGCGCTCGGCACGCTGCAGACGGCCATGCTGACGCGCCTCCTGCGCTCCAGCATGATCGACGTGCTGTCGCAGGACTACATGCGCACGGCGCGGGCGAAAGGCCTCCTGCCCTCGACCATCGTGATCGTCCATGCGCTGAAGAATGCCATGATCCCGTTCATCACCATGGTGGCCGTCCAGTTCGGCTACATGATCGGCATCCAGGTCACGATCGAATACATCTTCGCCGTTCCCGGCATGGGATCGGCGGTGTTGAATGCGGTGGTGACGCGTGATTTCCCGGTCATCCAGGGCTTCACCCTGGTGATCTCGGCCTTCTTCCTGTTCGCCAACATCGTGGCCGACATGCTCTACGCCCTGCTCGACCCGCGCATCCGGTATTGAGCGATGGCGCTGGCCCACTCCCCGCCTCCCGTTGCCGGCCCCCGCATCGCCGGCTCGCTGCGGCTGGCGGCGCGCCAGTTCCCGCGCCATCGCGCCGCCATGGTGGGCCTGATCTGCCTCGCGCTGATCTGCCTAGCCGCGGCGCTGGCGCCGTGGATCGCTCCTTACGATCCCATCCAGATCAAGCTCTCGGCCAAGCTCAAGCCGCCCTCCTTCGAGCACTGGCTGGGCACCGACCATTTCGGCCGCGACGTCTTCTCCCGCCTGCTCTATGGCGGGCGCACGTCGCTCTCGGTCGGCCTCCTGGTGGTCGGTTTCGCGTTCGTGTTGGGCGTGCCGCTGGGCCTCGCGTCCGGTTACTTCGGCAAACGCATCGACAATCTCCTGATGCGGCTGGTCGATGCCTTCCTGACCTTTCCGCCGCTGCTTCTGGCGGTGGCGCTGGTCGGCCTGCTGGGGCCGGAAATCCAGAACGTCATGCTGGCGCTGGGGCTGGTGCAGGCGCCCGTGCTGGCGCGCATGGTGCGCGGCAGCACGCTCGCGGTGCGCGAGGATGTCTACGTGACGGCGGCGCGGGCACTGGGCGCCGGCCCCGCCCGCATCGTGCTGTCCCATCTGCTGCGCAACGTCATGTCGCCCATCGTCGTCCAGCTCACGATCGTCTTCTCCGCGGCGGTCGTGGCCGAGGCGTCGCTGAGCTTTCTCGGCTTCGGCGCGCAGCCGCCGCAACCGAGCTGGGGCCGCGACATGAGCGAGGCGCGGCGCTTCCTGGGCGACGCGCCGTGGATGTTCCTGGCCCCGACCGTCGCCATCATGCTCTGCGTGCTCAGCATCAACTTCATGGGCGACGGCTTGCGCGACGCCCTCGACCCGCGTGCCTGGCGCACGCGGCGCACCGTCGGCCAGGCGGAGCGCTGACGCGATGCCCCTGCTCAGCGTCCGCAACCTCAAAACCCGGTTCGCGACCGACCGCGGCGTCGTGCGTGCGGTGAACGGCGTCTCGTTCGATCTCGAGGAAGGCGAAATCCTGGGACTGGTCGGCGAAAGCGGCAGCGGCAAGAGCGTGACGGCGCTCTCCATCATGCGGCTGGTGCCCGAGCCGCCGGGCAAGGTCACCGCGGACGCGATGACCCTGGACGGCACGGACCTGCTGGGCTTGAGCGAGGCGCAGGCCCGCGAGGTCCGCGGCTCCAGCATGGCCATGATCTTCCAGGACCCGATGCGCTCGCTCAATCCGGTGCTCACGATCGGCCGCCAGATCACCGAAGTGCTGCACCGCCATCAGAAGCTGGCCGGCGCGGCCGCGCGCCGCCGCGCCGTCGAGCTGCTCGAGACGGTCGGCATTCCGATGGCCGAGAAGCGGCTCGGCGCCTATCCCCACCAGTTCTCCGGCGGCATGCGCCAGCGCGTGATGATCGCCATCGCGCTCTCCTGCAATCCGCGCCTGCTGATCGCCGACGAGGCGACGACGGCGCTCGACGTCACGATCCAGGCGCAGATCATCGACCTGGTGAAACGCCTGACGCGCGAACGCGGCACGTCGGTGATCTGGATCAGCCATGACCTCGGCGTGGTCGCGGGCCTCTGCGACCGGGTCAACGTGATGTATGCCGGGACGGTCGTCGAATCGGGGCCGATCCGCGAGCTCTTCCACCGGCCGAGCCATGGCTACACGCTGGGCTTGATGGGCTCGACGCCCCGGGTCGACGGCTCGAGTGCGCGCCGCCTCACGCCGATCGAGGGCATGCCGCCCAACCTGATCGATCCGATTCCGCTCTGCCCGTTCCTGCCGCGCTGCCGCGTTTCGGTCGCCGCCTGCCAGGCGCGGCCGCCCGAACCGCGCCAGTTCGGCGCAGGCCACTGGGCATCCTGCCTCGCCGACCTCGCGCCATGAGCAGCCTTCTCGAAGTCGAAGACCTCGACGTCCATTACGGCCGGCCAGGGGCTGCCGGCACGGTGAAGGCGGTGGACGGCGTGAGCTTCAGCGTCGAGCGGGGCCGCACCCTGGGCCTGGTGGGCGAATCGGGCTGCGGCAAATCGACGACCGGATACGCCATCCTGCAGCTCGTCCGCCCGAGCGCCGGCCGCGTGCTGTTCGACGGCACGGATCTCTGCGGGCTCGACACGCGAAGCCTGCGACGCATGCGCCGCAAGCTGCAGATCATTTTCCAGGACTCGCACGCATCGCTCAATCCGCGCATGCCAATCGGCGACCTTGTCGGCGAAGCGCTCGACATCCACGGGCTCTTCCCGGGCAGCGCGCGCGCCGGACGGATCCGCGAGCTTCTCGACATGGTGGGCCTCGCCGGCCACCTGATCGAACGCTACCCGCACGAATTGAGCGGCGGCCAGGCGCAACGGGTGGCGATCTGCCGCGCACTCGCCGTCGAGCCCGAGCTGATCGTGTGCGACGAGCCGGTATCGGCGCTCGATGTTTCGATCCAGGCGCAGATCGTGAACTTGCTGCAGGACCTGCAGGAGCGCCTGGGCCTTGCCTATATCTTCATCTCGCACGACCTCAGCGTCGTCCGTCACGTGAGTGACGATATCGCGGTGATGTACCTGGGCAAGATCGTGGAGCTGGCCGGCAAGGAAGAGATCTACACCGCGCCCGCCCATCCCTACACCAAATCGCTGATGTCGGCGGTGCCGATCCCCGATCCCGACATGGAGGCCCAGCGCCAGCGCATCATCCTGAAGGGCGACCTGCCCAATCCGGCCGATCCGCCGTCGGGCTGCCGCTTTCGCACGCGCTGCCCGGTGGCGATTCCCGAATGCGCGAAGGTCGACCCGATGCAGTACCCGCTCGCGCCGGGCCACTGGGCCAAGTGCATTCGTCTCGCGGACAAAAGTTGAACGAGGAAACCTGAAATGGAAATCGCCGCCGACAATATCGACAAGCTCATAAATATCGAGATGCGGCGGACCGGCCTGCCGCGCGGCAAGAAATGGGTGTTGTGGGAAGTCGCGCGCGCACTCTCCTCCGAGCCGCTGGTGCTGGCGGCGGCCCGCCTGCTCGATCGCGCGCCGAGCGACATCGCCATCGTCACCGGCGCTGCGGTCCCCGGCCACATGCCGGTCGGCGAGAATGACGGGCCGTTCGGCTCGGTCGTGCTGGCAACGGCGCTCGTGCGCATCGGCCACAAGGTCACGATCTACACCGATCCCGACGCCCTGCCGCCGATTGCCATGCTGGCCAAGCGCGCCGGCCTCGCCATCGACGTGCTGCCGCTCACCCTGGGCGACACCGACCAGCAGGTGAAGATCGCGGAGAAGCACGATCTGTTCGTCGCCATCGAGCGCCTGGGCGGCAACCGCAACGGCCAGATCTATGGCGTGACCGGCGTCAGCCGCTCGCCGCACCGCGCCAATGTCGACACGATCTTCAAGACGGCTGCGAAGCTCGGCAAGCCCACCCTGGCGATCGGCGACGGCGGCAACGAGATCGGCTTCGGCAAGGTGCATGCCGAGCTGGAGAAGCGCTTGCCCGACCATACGATGGCCTCGACCACGCCCTGCGGCGGCGGCGTCTTTTCGGTCGTGCCGACCGACGTGCTGGCCGTCGGCACCAGCTCGAACATCGGCGCCTACGGCGTGGTGGCCGCACTCGCGCTGCTGAAGCGCGACGCCAGCCTGTGCCACACGCCGGAGGAAGAAGTGGCGCTGCACCATGTCGGTGTCGGCCTCGGCCTGGTCGACGGCGGCGGCGGCGACCGCATCCCGTGGTGCGACGGCATCCCGGCCGACGCCAATGCAGCCCTCGTCCGCCTCATGCAGAACATCGTCGAACGCACCTTGGAACCGCCCCGCGTGCGCAAGTTCTGATTCCTGTCGTCCTGAGCGAAGCGAAGGACCTCATCGCCGCCTGCCACCGGCATGAGATCCTTCGCTACGCTCAGGATGACAAACAGGGAACGTGCTCCGAATGTCGGCGTGCTCCGTTTCCACAATTTCACCTCACCCTGAGGAGCACCGCGGAGCGGTGCGTCTCGAAGGGTGGGACGCAGTCATGGTGTTGCCGACCCTTCGAGACGGGCGCGGAGTTTACCCCGAGGTATTCGAGGGGCGCCCTCCTCAGGGCGAGGTAGCTTTGTTCCGCCGATTCGGGATCTACCCTAAGACGCTTCCCGGTAATCCCGGAGCGCCTTGCCGAACGCCTCGAACAGCGCGCGATTGATCGGGTTGTCCTGCGGATCGTATTCGGCGTGCCACTGGACGCCGAGCGCGAAGCCCGCCGCGTCGGCGATGCGGATCGCCTCGATCGTGCCGTCTTCCGCCACGCCCTCGACGACGACCCGCTTGCCGGGCTCGAGGATGCCCTGGCCGTGCAGCGAATTCACACGGATCGCCGCACAGCCGAGAAGCCGTGAAAAGACTCCATCCGGCGCGAGGCGCACCTCGTGCCGGTCGGCGAAGACGACCTCCGGATCAGGATGGACTTCGCCGTTCTCCAGCCGGGGCATGCGATGGTTCATGCGCCCGGGCAGATCGCGGATCTCGGGATGCAGCGAGCCGCCGAAGGCGACATTCATCTCCTGGAAGCCGCGACAGATGCCGAACAGCGGCACGCCGCGGTCGACGCAGGCCTCGATCAGCGCCAGCGCCACGGCATCGCGGTCGTGATCGTAAGGTTCGTGCCGCGCATCCGGCTCGACGCCAAAGCATGTCGGATGAACATTGGCCCGCGCGCCCGTCAGCAGGATCCCGTCGACGGCGTCGAGCAGTGCCTCGATATCCGTGATGTCCGGCGAGGCCGCGAACATAAGCGGCAGCGCACCGGCAACCTCCGCGATCGCCCGTAGATTGCGTTTTCCCACGAGCTGCGTGTTGAATTTGCCCTCGATGGCATGGGCATTCCCGATCACACCCACCACCGGCTTGGTCATTTCAAGGCTCTTACGCTCACTGTAGAGAAACTTGCCAATCATCAGCCATTTTCGTGCCAGGGCAAAGCGCCTATCCTGCTCGTCGGAACAAAATTTTTCGGGGCGCCAATACCCAGGCCTATTCCAGGATCGCCGTCTCGCCGGCATGCGCCCGGGCACGCCTCAGCAGGAAGACCAGCGGCAGGGCCACCAGCGCCACCAGCATCATCAGCTTGAAGTCGTCGGCATAGGCCACGATGCTGGCCTGCTTGGTCACCTCGGCGTCGAGCGCAGCGAGGCCCACCGTCGTCGCCCGGCTCCAGAACTGCGCGGGGCCGAGCGCGCCCAGCGCGTCGTTGAACGGCGTGACATGGGCCACCAGTTCGGAATGCACGATCTGGGTGTTGCGCGTCAGCAGGAAGATCACCAGCGAGATGCCGATGCTCGAGCCGATGTTGCGCATCAGGCTGTAGAGCGCCGTGCCCTGGGTGCGGAACAGTGCCGGCAGGGTCGAAAAGGTGATGGTCGAGAGCGGCACGAACATGAAACCCAGCCCCATGCCCTGCAGCACGCCGGTGCGCACCAGTGTCCATTGCGAGACGTCGGGCGTGAAGTAGGTCATCTCCCACAGCACCTCGGCCGTCAGCAGCAGGCCGGCCCCCAGCAGGACGCGGGCGTCGACCCGGTTGATGATGCGGCCCACGATCATCATGGCGACCATGGTGCCCATGCCGCGCGGCGCCAGCACCAGACCGGCGGTGAGCACCGGATAGCCCATCAGGTTCTGCAGGTAGGGCGTGATCAGCGCCAGCGAGGCCAGCAGGATGATGCCGACGACGAAGATGAAGCAGAGCCCGATGGTGAAGTTGCGGTCCTTGAAGATGTGCGGATCGATGAACGGGGACTTCGCCGTGAAGGTCTGCACCAGGAACAGGTAGAAGGCGAGCGCCGCCACAACGCCCTCGACCACGATCTCGGTCGAGGAGAACCAGTCGAGCTGCTCGCCGCGGTCGAGCATCATCTGGAACGAGCCGATGGCGATGCTGAGCATGGCAAAGCCGAACCAGTCGAACGAACCCTTTTTGGTCGGGGTCTCGGAAAGATAGGCCGACAGGCCGACGAAGGTCAGGATGCCGATCGGCACGTTGATGTAGAACACCCAGCGCCAGTTGTAGACTTCGGTCAGCCAGCCGCCGAGCGTCGGCCCCAGGATCGGGCCGACCATGACGCCCACGCCCCACATCGCCATCGCCTGGCCGTGCTTCTCCTTCGGATACGAATCAAGCAGCACGGCCTGCGACAGCGGCACCAGCGAGGCGCCGAACAGACCTTGGACCAGGCGGAACATCACCATCTCGGGCAACGTCTGGGCGATGCCGCACAGGACGGAGGCCGCGGTAAAACCCGCGACGGCGACCAGGAACAGCCGCTTGCGCCCGAACCGTGCCTCGAGGAAGCCGGTGACGGGCGTGGCGATGGCGGCGGCCACGATATAGGAGGTCAATACCCAGTTGATCTGGTCGATGGACGCCGACAGCGAGCCCTGCATGTAGGGCAGCGCCACGTTGGCGATGGTCGTGTCCAACGCCTGCATGATCGTGGCGAGCATGGTGCACGCCGTCAGCAGGACGAGATGCTTGGATTTGGGGGCGGTGGTTTGCATGGTCATATTCTCATGCCTCCCCAGCGAAGCTGGGGAGGTGGCCCGCAGGGCCGGAGGGGTCATGAGCGTCGCGACTGAAGCTCATGACCCCTCCGCCCGCTGCGCGGGCACCTCCCCACGCAAAGCGTGGGGAGGAAAATCTACATCCCGACGAACTGCCGCGCCGAGTCCACAAGATCGCCCAGCGCGCGGCGATGGCCGGTATCGATCTCGACAGTGGCGCTCATGCCGGTGCGCAGCGGCGGCGCGTCGGCCGGCATCTGCACCGCGAGCCGGATCGGCACGCGCTGCACCACCTTCACCCAGTTGCCCGTGGCGTTCTGCGCCGGCAGCACCGAGAACTCGGTGCCCGTCGCCGGGCTGAGGCTCGACACCGTCGCCTGCCACTCGCGGCCCGGGTAGGCGTCGATGGTGACGACCGCCGGCGCGCCGGGCTTGAGGTAGGTGAGATCCGACTCCTTGGGATTCGCCTCGATCCACACGTCGGCGGAGGAGACCATGCTGAAGGCCGGCTGCGCCGCCGGCAGGTACTCGCCAACCTGCAGCGCATCGACATTGGTCACGATGCCCGGGATCGGCGCCAGCACGGTGGTGCGCCGCAAGTCACGCTGGGCCTTGTCGACCTGGGCCTTGGCGGCGAGATAGTTGGCGTTCTCCTCGATGGGCGCATCGGCGTTGCCGCCGAGCTGCGCCAGGGTCGCCTGGGCGTCATGCTGCGCCATGGTCACGTGCTCGCGCGCCGAGTCGAGGTCGCGCCGGGCCTGGTCGTAGGCCGCCTGCGAGGCGACGCCGCGCTTCAGCAGGTCCTGCTGACGCTGGAAGGTGGTCTCGTAGAAGGCGACATCGGTCTTCGCCTGCTCGATTTGCGCCTGCTTCTGGCGATAGGTTGCCTGCAGGGTCGTGAGCTGGTTGCGCACCGTGCCGAGATTGGCCTGCGCACCGGCCAGCGCGATCTGGAACGGCTCCTGGTCGAGCGTGAACAGGACCTCGCCCTTCTCGACCTTCTGGCTTTCATGCACGGCCACGTTCGAGACGATGCCCGACACGTCGGTCGCCACCGTGAGCTTGCCGGCATGAACATAGGCGTCGTCGGTCGAGATATAGCGGCCGCCGGTCGTATAGACGAACAACGCGCCCGCCAGCACCAGGACAGGACCCGCAGCCAGCAGCATGCGCCGCAGCGTCCTGGGCTGCCGGAGCTTCGCCAAGCTGGGTGCGGCGACCTCATCGGCGAGGCCCAGCCGCCGGAACAGATTTCGGTTAGCCATGACTCGCTCTCCTTTCGCCGCTCGCGCCCGTCACGGCCTTGGTCAACAGGTTGGCCTTCATGCTGGACAGGATCGCGAACAACCGCTCGCGATCCTCTTCGGCCACGCCCTCCAACGCTTCGCCGCGGGTGGCGGCTCCAATCGAAAAAATTTCGCTCAACAGGGGGTGGGCCTTCTGGGTGAGATGCAGCAGCCGTATGCGGCGGTCCTTGGGATGGGCCCGCCGCTCGACGAGCTCCGCCTCCTCCAGCCGGTCGAGGATGCGCGTCAGCGTGATCGGCTCGACTTCGAGGATTTCGGCCAGGCCGCCCTGCTGGATGCCCTCGTGGCGCGCCAGATGCGCCAGCACCGAGCACTGCGAACGCGTGAGCCGCAGTCCGCGCGCATTCTGCTCGAACCGCTTGCGCATCAGGCGCGCCACGTCGTGCAGCAGAAATCCAAAATTGCGTTCAGGAAGTTCCATTGGGTCCTACTCTTAAGTGCACCTAATATAAGCTTGCTTATGACTTTGACAAGCGCCGTTCTTTTTCGGCATAACTCTTTGTAAATGCTTATATTTATGGCGCGATAACGCTATCGCGCGCGCGGCTTTCCGCGCGTCGTATCCGGTACGAAAGAATTATGTTGCGCGCCTGCCGGCGCCCTCAAGGACGCCTTGACAGAACTGAACAATGTTGTGGCGTATCAGAGCCGAAGCTCGCTCGGAGAATTCGGCCTATGTCCGCCAATCGACCTTACGCAGCGACACCGAAACCCGCGCGCTGGATCGCCTTGGTGATCGCCGGCACGTCGGCGTCCGACGGCAGGCGCATCTCGCCGCTCTTGAGATCGACCGAGATGGGCGCGGTTCCGGCGCCCGTGGCGGCACGGGTGACGGCCTTTACGCAGCCGTCGCAATCCATGCCGGTGACCTTGAGGATGAGTTCTTGAGCCATGTGATATAGCTACCCGCGCCTTGGGCCGACCGGCAAGAGGCAAAAATGAGGACGAAGTGAGCGGCGACATCGACGATTTTCGCGGCCTTCTGGCCAAGGTGGGCAACGGCGAGACCCTGGCCATCGACGAGGCCGAGCGCGCCTTCGACATCATGACCTCGGGCGATGCCACCCCGGCCCAGATGGGCGCCTTCCTGATGGGCCTGAAGGTGCGCGGCGAGACCGCCCAGGAACTGGCCGGCGGCGCCCGGGCGCTCCGCGCCAAGATGCACAGGGTCAAGGCGCCTGAAGGCGCCATCGACATCGTCGGCACCGGCGGCGATTACCACGGTACCTACAATGTCTCATCCTGCTCGGCACTCGTCGTCGCCGGTGCCGGGGTCCCCGTTGCCAAGCACGGCAACCGAGCCTTCACTTCCAAGTCCGGCGCGGCCGACGTGCTGGCGGCGCTCGGCATCGGGCTGGAGCTGCCGGTCGAGAAGCTCGAACAGGCGCTGCTCGAGGCCAACGTCTGCTTCCTGATGGCGCCGCACCATCACAGCGCCATGCGCAACGTCGCCGGTCCCCGGAGCGAGCTCGCGCCCAACCGCACCATCTTCAATCTCCTGGGCCCGATGTCGAACCCGGCGCTGGTCAAGCGCCAGCTCGTGGGCGTGTTCGACCGGCGCTGGCTGAGACCCGTCGCCGAGGGGCTGGGCGAGCTGGGGCTGGAACGCGCACTGGTCGTGCACGGCCAGGACGGCATGGACGAGATCACGACCACGACCACGAGCTGGGCCGCCTCGCTCGAGAACGGCAAGGTGCGCGAGATCGAGATCGCGCCCGAGGAAATCGGCGTGAAGCGTGCGGCGATGGCCGAGCTCAAGGGCGGCGACCCCGCGCACAATGCCGAGGCCATCCACAAGGTGCTGCGCGGCGAGAAGAATGCCTTCCGCGACATCGTGGTGCTAAACAGCGCCGCGGCCTTGATGGTCGCCGGCAAGGCCCAGGACCTGAAGCAGGGTGCGGCGCTCGCTGTACAGTCGATCGATTCGGGCAAGGCAAAGGCTGCGCTCGAAACCCTGAAGAGGATCTGCGCATGAGCGGCGATACATTGGACAAGATCGTCGCCGACAAGCACAGGCACGTCGCCGGCCGCATCTCGCAGCGGCCGCTGCGTATGGTCGAGGCGCTGGCGCGCGACAACGATTCGCCGCGCGGCTTCGCCAAGGCGCTCAAGGCCGCCATTGCCGCGGGCCGCTACGGCCTGATCGCCGAGATCAAGAAGGCCTCGCCCAGCAAGGGCCTGATCCGCGAGGACTTCGACCCGCCTGCCCTCGCACTGGCCTATGAGCGCGGCGGCGCCACCTGCCTTTCGATCCTGACCGACGGACCCTACTTCCAGGGCAAGGACGAGTTCCTCACCCAGGCGCGCCGGGCCACCAGGCTGCCGGTGCTGCGCAAGGACTTCATGATCGATCCCTACCAGGTGCCCGAGGCGCGGGCGCTGGGCGCCGACTGCATCCTGCTGATCATGGCCTGCCTCGACGATGCGCTCGCGAAGGAGCTCACCAAGCTCGCCCACAAGTGGGGCATGGACGTGCTGGTCGAGGTGCACGACGCGGCCGAGCTCGAGCGCGCGCTGAAGATCGACAGCGACCTGATCGGCGTCAACAATCGCAACCTGAAAACCCTCGCCGTCGACCTCGCCACGACGGAGCAGCTGGCGCCCCTGGTGCCCAAGGACCGCGTGCTGGTGGCCGAGAGCGGGCTCGGCTCGCCCGCCGACCTCTTGCGCATGGCGAAGGTCGGCGCCTCGGCATTCCTGATCGGCGAAAGTTTCATGCGCAAGCCCGATGTGGAAGCGGCCGTGCGCGCGATGCTGGAGCGCAAGGCGGCATGAGCGCCAGGAAGCTCACGCATTTCGACGATACCGGCAATGCGCGCATGGTCGATGTCGGCGCCAAGGACGTGACGGAGCGCGTGGCCGTGGCGCGGGCCAGCGTCACCATGCAGGCCGCTACCCTGAAGCTCATCCGCGACAAGAAGGCCGCCAAGGGCGATGTGCTCGCGGTGGCGCAGCTCGCCGGCATCATGGCCGCCAAGAAGACGCCCGAGTTGATCCCGTTGTGCCATCCTCTGGCCTTGAGCTCGGTCGACGTCCAGCTCTCGATCGACAGCAAGCGCCGCGCCGTCGACATAGAGGCGACCTGCAAGCTCAGGGGCCGTACCGGCGTCGAGATGGAGGCGCTGACCGCCGCCTCGGTGGCCGCCCTCACCGTCTACGACATGTGCAAATCGGTCGATCGTGGCATGGTGATCTCCGATGTCCGGCTGCTCCACAAGTCGGGCGGCAAGTCGGGGACATGGAATGGTTAGCGCCCCTCCCTTCGCTGGGGGCGCGCCACTCCAGTGGCGCGATCTTCCTTGGCATCGACAAAGACGCGCGACTGGAGTCGCGCGCCCCCAGCCATGAGCCCGATGCTCTCCGTTCGCGACGCCCATGGCCGCGTGATCGCGGCCTTCGACAAGCTCCCCGCCGAGACGGTCTCAGTGGCCGACGCGGCCGGCCGCGTGCTGGCCGAACCGCCCAAGGCGCGCCTGACGCAGCCGCCGGCCGACCTGTCGGCGATGGACGGCTATGCGGTGCGGGCCGAGGACGTGCCGGCCGTACCGACGACGTTGACGCTGGTCGGCCAGGCGCCGGCCGGCGGTTCCTACGATCATGCGCTCAGGCCCGGCGAGACCGTGCGCATCTTCACCGGCGGGCCCTTGCCCATGGGCGCCGACTCGATCGTGATCCAGGAGGATACCAAGGCGGAGGGGCCCAAGATCACCGTCCTCGATCCGCCGCGCATCGGCCGCCATATCCGCAAGGCCGGGCTCGATTTCACGGCGGGTGACAGTCCCTTGGCGGCGGGCCGCACGCTCACCACGCGCGACGTGGCGCTGGCGGCGGCTATGAACCTGCCGTGGCTGTCGGTGCATCGGAAGCCGCGAATCGCGATCCTCTCGACCGGCGATGAGCTGGTGATGCCGGGCGAGCCGGTCGGCCGCAACCAGATCGTCTCCTCCTCGGGCATCGCGGTCGCGGCCCTGGTGCGTGCCTGGGGCGGCGACCCGACCCTGTTCGACATCGCCCGCGATGACCCCAAGCTGATCGAGGACCGCATCGCCGCCGGCGCGCAGCACGATCTGCTGGTTACCTTGGGTGGCGCCTCGGTCGGCGACCACGATCTGGTGCAGGCCGCGCTCAAGGCCCAGGGCTTCGACATGGATTTCTGGCGCATCGCCATGCGCCCGGGCAAGCCCCTGATGTTCGCCGCCAAGGACCGCGCCCGCGTGCTCGGCATGCCGGGCAATCCGGTGTCGACCATGGTCTGCGCGCTCCTGTTCATGAAGCCCGCGATGGACCGCATGCTGGGCCAGCCCGGGGATCTCGTCGCCACCCGGCCGGCGCGGCTTGCCGTCGACGTCAAGGCGAACGACCTGCGCGAGGACTACGTCCGATCGAAGCTCGCGCGGGCGGCCGATGGCGGCCTCACCGTGGAACCCCATCCGGTGCAGGACAGCTCCATGCTCTCGGTGCTGGCCTGGTCCTCCGGCTTGCTGGTGCGGCCGCCCCACGATCCTGCCCGCAAGGCCGGCGACATCGTGCAGGTCATTGAACTTTCTGTTCTTCCCGGCGGCTACTGATCCACCCTTCGTCCCCAAGACCCTCTGGAAAACTTGACCGGGAGGCAGAACTAAACTAGAACATGTGTCGGGTTTCAGGATTTGTTCCGAAATCTGGTAGGCGTTCTGGGGAGAAGACGGTGCTAACCCGCAAGCAAAACGAACTCCTGATGTTCATCAACAAGCGCCTCAACGACGACGGTGTGTCACCGTCGTTCGACGAGATGAAGGAGGCGCTTCGGCTCAAATCCAAGTCGGGCATCCACCGCCTGATCACCGGGCTGGAGGAGCGCGGCTTCCTGCGTCGCCTGCCGCATCGTGCGCGGGCTCTGCAGGTTCTGAAGCTGCCCGATGCCGCGGCGATGCCCGCGCCCAATGTCATGCCCATGCTCGCCCGCGCCGGTTTCGCCGAAAGCCGCGAAGGCTTCGTGCCGCAGGTCATCCGCGGCGAGCGGGTGCCGCTTGCCGGCGCCATCCAGGTCGCCAACGAGGCGCAGGCGCTCAGCCTGCCGCTCTACGGCCGGATCGCCGCCGGCACGCCGATCGAGGCGCTGCGCGACAACTCCACGACCGTCGACGTGCCCGTCACCCTGCTCGGCTCGGGTGCGCATTACTGCCTCGAAGTGCAGGGCGATTCGATGGTCGAGGCCGGCATCCAGAATGGCGACATCGCCATCATCAAGAGCGCCGACACCGCGGAGAACGGCGAGATCGTGGTCGCCCTGATCGACGACACCGAAGCGACGCTGAAGCGCCTGCGCCGCAAGGGCGCCTCGATCGCGCTCGAGCCGGCCAACGCCGCCTACGAAACACGGATCTTCGGACCCGATCGGGTCAAGATCCAGGGACGCCTGGCCGGGCTCTACCGCCGCTACAACTGACTTCAGGCGCCCGGCGCCTTGACTGGCGCCGCTTGTCGCGTGGAGCTGTTGGGTACCCACGGACGATCTCCGCGACGGGCGTTGGCGGTCTCGCGCCGCACGCCCGCCTCGTCGAGCCACAGTGCCTGAGCGCCCTCGCGCCAGGCGTCGCGGCGGTCGATGACCAGCCGCGGGCCGCGGCAACGGCCCTGCGCGTCGACGGTGGAAAGCACGATGTCGGCGTTGCCGCAGGCCTCGGCCAGCCTTCGGTCGTCGCTCACCAGCGCGATGCGCCACGGTCCCTTGCGCCAGCGGCAAAGCCCGGTGTTGCAACCGAGGCCGGCGGCCTGCTGGTCGGCGCTCACCGTCCAGCGCTTGGCGCCCTCCTGGCCGCTGCGCCGCGCCCAGGCGTCGCTGATGAAGCGGTCTGTGCGAGCCGAGGCGATGTGGACCATGCCCCGCTCGTCGCGCAGGCCGAGCACGCGGCCATCCTCGCTCATCAGCAGGTCGGGCGCCGGCGGTGGCGCGAGCAACAGGCCGCTGATCGCGACCGGCAGGCCGGCAAAGCGCCAGCGTCGGCGCCATAGGCAGAGCCACAGTCCGCCCACCGTCAGGAGCCACAGGCTGGCGCCGGGCAGCGACGGCACCAGCATGGCGGCCTGCGGCCAGTCGGCGACATGGCGGGCGATGGCGTTCAGGCCTTCGACGCCCCAGCCCATCGGCACCAGGGCGAAGCGTTCGAGGCCGAGCGGCATCAGCAGCATGGCCAGAAGGCCCCACGGCATGATCCAGAAGCCGGTGAGCGGCACGCCCAACAGGTTGGCGACGACGCCCAGCAGCGACAGGCGGTTGAAGTGGTAGGCGGCGAAGGCGCCGGTGGCGACCGAGGCGATCAGGGTCGTGGCCAGGCTGGCGGCGAAGCCGGCGCCCAGACGCCACAGCCAGCGATGTTCAAGAAGCTCGGCGCGTTCGTGCAGGCGCCGCCGCCAGCCGGCCGCCATCTCCCAGGCGGCGATCAGCGCCACTACCGCGGCGAAGGACATCTGGAACGAGGCGCCGGTCAAGGATTCGGGGGCGGCGAGGAGCACGATGACCGCCGACCAGGCGACCAGGCGGAGCGACAGCGCCGTGCGGTCGAGCAGCATGGCGATCAGCGCGAAGCCTGCCATCGCGCACGACCTCTGCGCCGGCACCGGCGCGCCGGCCAGCGCGGTGTAGAAGAGCGCCGCCAGCAGGGCGATCACGGCGGCCACTTTCTTGGCGTCGATGCGCAGCGCCAGCGGCGGCACCAGCGCGATGGCGTAGCGCAGCACGCCCATCACCAGGGCGACCACGAACACGATGTGCAGGCCGGAGATCGACAGGATGTGGGCGAGGCCCGAATCGCGCATGGCCTGGGTGATGTCCTTGTCGACGGCGGTCTGCTCGCCGGTCAGCAGGGCCGCGGCCACGCCGCCTTCCGGTCCGGGCAAAGCGGCGAGGATGCGCGCCGTGATGTCGGCGCGCAGCGCATCGATGGTGCGCACGATGCCGTCCGGCCGCCCGCGCTCGATCACCGTCGCCGGCGCCAGCGCATAGCCCACGGCGCCCAACTGCTGGTACCAGGCGACCCGCTGGAAATCGAAGGCGCCCGGTGCCGCTGGTCCGGCCGGCGGCGAGATGTTGGCGAGCACCAGCAGCCGGTCGCCGACATGAATCGGCGGCGCGCCCTTGGAGAGCGAGATGCGGACGCGCGCCGGCATCATCTCGACCGGCGGCACGCCGTTGCCTTTCAGGCGCACCGCCTCGAGCACGACCCGCACGCTTTCCGGCAGGCGCTGGATATCGGCGATGCGGCCCTCGACATTGATGCTGAACAACGGCCGGCTGAGGGTCGGCGCCGCCAGGCTCGCGGTGCGCCAGGCGACGAGGCCAAGTCCCAAGGCAGCGGCGACCGCGCCGAGCGCGAGCGCGCGGGCGAGACTGCCCGAGCGCGCCAGGAAGACGAGGACGAGCGCCGCCGCCGCCAGCGCCGGCCCCAGCCACAGCGCAGGCTCGCTCGGCAGCTCGAAGTAGACGGCGATGCCCAGCCCCATCGCCACCGGCAGCCACAGCATCCAACGGCTGCGCTCGGCGTCGAGCTGATCGAGGATCCAGGTGCGTGCCCCCGCCACGCCATCTCCCTCTCTTGTTTGACAGCGCGGAAACGCTCGCCTACCTACGGCGCGCTTTTCCGGCCGAAATGCGGCAAAACCCGCACATACCCAGAGCAATGACAGTCGTTACCCGCTTCGCCCCCTCGCCGACCGGCTACCTGCATATCGGCGGCGCACGCACCGCGCTGTTCAACTGGCTGTTCGCCCGTCACCACGGCGGCAAGTACCTGCTGCGCATCGAGGACACCGACCGCGCGCGCTCGACCTCGCCCGCCATCGACGCCATCCTCGACGGGTTGTCGTGGCTCGGCCTGCCGTGGGACGGCGAGGTCACCTACCAGTTCGCGCGCGCGGCGCGGCACGCCGAGGTGGCGCACCAGATGCTGGCGATGGGCAAGGCCTATCACTGCTACGCCTCGCCCAAGGAACTCGAGGAGATGCGCGACGCGCAACGCCGCGCCGGCGTGCCGATGCGCTACGACGGCCGCTGGCGCGATCGCGATCCCAAGGATGCCCCGGCCGGCGTCGCGCCCGTCGTTCGCCTCAAGGCGCCGCAAAGCGGTCAGACCATCATCCAGGATGCCGTGCAGGGTGAGGTCAAGGTCGAGAACGCCGTTTTGGACGACATGATCCTGCTGCGCGCCGACGGCACGCCGACATACATGCTGGCCGTCGTCGTCGACGATCAAGATATGGGCGTCACGCACGTAATCCGCGGTGACGATCACCTGAACAACGCTTTCCGCCAGCTCCAGATCATCCACGCGATGGATTGGCCCGAGCCGGTCTATGCCCACATCCCGCTGATCCACGGACCCGACGGGGCCAAGCTCAGCAAGCGTCACGGCGCGCTGGGCGTCGACGCCTATCGCGACATGGGCTTCCTGCCGGCGGCGCTGCGCAACTACCTGCTGCGGCTGGGCTGGGGCCATGGCGACGATGAGATCATCTCGACCGAGCAGGCGATCGAATGGTTCGACCTGTCGGGCGTCGGCCGCTCGGCCGCGCGCTTCGATCTGGCCAAGCTCACCAACCTCAATGCCCACTACCTGCGCGAGACGCCCGATACGGAGCTTTTGGCGATGGTGCTGCCCGGCCTCGAGGCCAAGCTCGGCGGCAAGGTCGATCCGGTCGGCCTGGAGCGCCTGACGCGCGGCCTGGGCGGCGTGAAGCAGCGCTCGCGCACCTTGGTCGAGCTTCTGGACAACCTCCTCTTCTATGCCCGAAGCGGCGCGCCGCCGATCGCCGACGACAAGGCGCGCGCCCAGCTCACGCCCCAGGCCAAGGCGCTGCTCGCCAAGCTCGCCGTGGCGCTCGAGGCCGAAGCGGCCAACTGGAGCGAGAAGCAGGTCGAGGACGCGATCCGTCGCTTCGCCGAAGCGGAGGGCGTAAAGCTCGGCCAGGTCGCCCAGCCGCTGCGCGTGGCGCTCAGCGGCTCGACGGTGTCGCCCGGCATCTTCGAAGTGCTGGCGATCCTGGGACCTGCCGAAACCAAAGCGCGATTGCTCGCCGCCAGCGGATAGAACGGCGCGCCCGGCCGCGCAAAATCCTGCGATGGGCTTGCGGGTCTGGATCTGGCTTCTGTCGCTCTCCGTCCTGTGGGGCGGCTCCTTCTTCTTCGCCAAGGTCGCGATCGGCGAGCTGGGACCGCTCACCGTGGTATTTGCACGCGTGGCGCTGGCGGCGCTGGCGCTTGACATCGTCCTGCTCGCGACCGGGACGAATCCATTCCGACGCGATGCACCATGGTCGGCCTACCTCGCCATGGGCTTGCTGAACAACGTGCTGCCCTTCAGCCTGATCTTCTGGGGTCAGACGCAGATCGCGTCGGGGCTGGCCTCGATCCTGAACGCCACGACACCCCTCTTCACCCTCGTCGTCGCCCATTTCCTGACAGCGGACGAGAAGATCGATCCCGCCAAGGTCGCCGCCCTGCTCGCCGGGTTCGCCGGCGTGGCGCTGCTGATCGGCCCTGAATTGCTCGTCGGCGGCGCGAGCGTGTCGGGCGAGCTGGCTTGCCTGGGCGCGGCCATTTCCTATGCCTTCGCCGGCGTCTACGGTCGCCGCTTCAAGACGATGAAAATTGCGCCGATCGAGGCCGCCGCCGGGCAGGTCACTGCAAGTACCGTGTTGATTCTGCCGATCATGCTGGCCGTCGAGCAGCCCTGGACGCTGCCGGCGTTGCCTTCGCCCACCGTCTGGGCAGCGCTCGGCGGCCTGGCAATGCTCTCGACGGCCCTCGCCTACGTGCTTTATTTCCGCATTCTGGCCGCCGCCGGCGCCACCAACCTGCTGCTCGTTACCTTCCTGATACCCGTCACGGCCGTCCTGCTGGGCGCGGCCGTCCTGGGTGAACGGCTGGCGCCGCGCCACTTCGCCGGGATGGCCCTGATCGGGCTGGGCCTCGCCGCCATCGACGGCCGGATCGCGCGCCTGCTACGCCCCGCGAAATAGCGGTTTGGCTGCACAATTGCGCCTCCGGAGGCGGCTTGTTAGGGTGCCCTCGAACCCGCCAATTCGAGCCGAAAGAGTTCCCAAATGGCCAAGTCGACCGCCACGCTGACCGACAACGAAACCGGCAAATCCTACGAAATGCCGATCATCCACGGCACCATCGGACCGCGTCTGGTCGATATCCGCAAGTTCTACGGCGACGCCGGGATGTTCACCTACGATCCGGGCTTCACCTCGACCGGCTCGTGCGGCTCCAAGATCACCTACATCGACGGCGACGAAGGCGTCCTGCTCTATCGCGGCTACAACATCGCCGAGCTCGCCGAGCAGAGCGACTTCATGGAATGCGCCTACCTGCTGATGAAGGGCGAACTGCCGAACAAGGCGCAGAAGGAAAAGTTCGTCAAGGACATCACGAACCACACGATGGTCCACGAGCAGCTCAGCCAGTTCTATCGCGGCTTCCGGCGCGACGCCCATCCGATGGCGGTGTGCTGCGGCGTCGTCGGTGCCCTGTCGGCCTTCTATCATGACTCGCTCGACATCCACGATCCGCATCAGCGCATGATCGCCTCCTACCGGCTGGTGGCCAAGATGCCGACCATTGCTGCCATGGCCTACAAATACTCGATCGGGCAGCCCTTCATCTATCCGCGCAACGACCTCAGCTACTCAGCCAATTTCCTGCGCATGATGTTCTCTGTGCCGGCCGAGGAATACGAGATCAACCCGGTGCTCGAGAAGGCTGTCGACCGCATCCTGATGCTGCATGCCGACCACGAGCAGAATGCCTCGACCTCGACCGTCCGCCTCGCCGGCTCCTCGGGCGCCAAT
>Ga0193726_1000789_pt1 | contig 29186 bp, 23 predicted proteins | sample H2c1metaG_FD_144928 | JGI IMG/M metagenome (GOLD analysis project Ga0193726, IMG submission 144928) | Soil microbial communities from a riparian zone of the East river system, Colorado, United States - H2c1 | ecosystem: Environmental > Terrestrial > Soil > Riparian zone | place: USA: East River...
TTTCATCCTCTGCGCAGATCATTCCCTGGCTCTCCACTCCACGGATCTTTGCTACTTTCAAAGTTAAAGGCTCGCCTTTTGAAGGATAGATTGTGGTGCCGGGTTTAGCAACGATCACTTTTTGCCCAACGGCCACATTTGGAGCTCCACAAACTATTTGCAAGGGATCCCCACCATTAATATTTACAGTTGTCAGGCTAAGTTTATCGGCATTGGGATGTTTTTCACAAGTCAGTACTTCACCAATCACCAGTCCATTTAATCCGCCTTTTACTTCTTCATATTTATACAGATCCTCCACTTCCAGGCCAACAGAGGTAAGAATACGGCTAAGTCTTTGTGGATCAACAATAGTCGGACCTTCCTCTCCGGCAGGCAGGTAATCGCTAAGCCATTTGTAAGAAATTTTCATATCCTGTTACTTAAATAAACTCCATGTTTTTGCAGGCTGACAAAGATAGAGGAAAGGCTAATATGCCCGGACGAAGGATGAGGGTAAAAGGGATCAGGATCTTTTATGGCACGTTTCCTGAATGAGTTAGCTACCGAGATTCAACTTTATATGAAGATAATTTTCCTCATTCTTTTTTTACTGGTAAATCAATTCATAGAAGCTCAGCAAATTACCCGGGCTGATTCTACTTCAATTATTATTGATAGCACAAATAGAAATACATCTTCCGATACGCTGAAAAAAGGAATGGGGTACAATAAATACGGGGATCTTTTGAATGATGATCCGGAATATAATCCGCGCAACAAATGGTACATACCCGCGACAAAAGTGATCACCACCAATATTTTTAACTGGGCCACTGCAAAATATGTTTTCAACTACGACTGGCCCGCTTCCAGCATCAGTGATTGGAAAAATAATATAAAAAATGGCTGGGAGTGGGACTCAGACAAATTTGGAATTAATTTTATTGGCCATCCACACTCCGGCAATTATTATTTCAATATTGCCCGATCCAATGGATATTCATTCTGGGGTTCATTACCGTTTGCCATTGAGGGCAGCCTGACCTGGGAATATTTGGGTGAAAATACAAGACCTTCAATCAATGATGTTATCAATACTCCGCTCAGTGGTATGTTCCTTGGGGAGATCATTTATAGAATCAGCTCCAACATACTTGACGACCGTACCAGGGGAAGAGAAAGAGTTTGGCGTGAAATTTTTGCGGGCCTTATCAATCCACCAAGGGCACTGAATCGTCTCACACAAGGGAAAATGTTCCGCGTAACCCCAAAAGAAGTATATCAGAAGGAACCATTGAATATTACTTTTTTTGCCGGCATTCATAAAGTAAATAATAAAGTTGGTAAGGATAACCTGTTCGGCACAGGAACGAACAATGCCATCGTACACCTGCAGTTTGATTATGGAGATCCATTCGAAACGAGGAGCCGTAAGCCCTTTGACCTGTTCCGGCTCAGGATAGAATTAGGATATGGTTCTGATGTACATATCATTGACAACGTGAATGGCTATGGAATATTATTTGGGAAGAATATCAAGCCAAAGAGATTGCTGGTGGGCGGCTTTCAGCATTTTGATTATTGGCGTAATAATATATTTGAGGTAGGCGCCCTGGGGTATGGAGGGGGGCTGATCGCAAGAATTCCAGTCAGGCATCATTCCAATATTTATTCAGCTATCCACGTGGCGATAGTTCCCCTGGCGGGAAATAACACCAGGTTCGGCCCTGATACATCTGAGTTCAGGCATTACAATTTTGGTGGGGGGATGGAAGCAAAAATGGAAGAGACATTTAATCTCAACGATTGGGCTACCGTGGGCTTCACGGGCTTTTATTATTGGATTCATACCTATAACGGTTTGCCGGGAAATAGTTTGGTCGGCATATTAAAACCCGTGATCACCGTAAAACTCTTTAAGAATCTTCGCCTGGGCTTTGAAGACCTGATCTATCATAATGACCGTTTTTTAAATAATGTTGCAAACCTTCATCTCACAAGGACCGAGCAAAAACTTTTTCTCCAGCTATTTTTTGAAGATCGCAATCGAAGGGGTAAATATCAATGAGCCATCTAAAGTTCCGGGGTTTTCAACTTTCTTTTATTTTGCATGTTATCCTTATCAAATAATATTTTCTTTTATGAATGACTTAAAAGATAAAGTAGCCTACATCACGGGCGCAAGCAAGGGCATCGGGTATGGCACTGCAAAAACATTACTCGATAATGGTATGAGGGTCGTTATCACCAGTCGAACCCTGGGCGCCGCAAAAGATGCTGCCCAATCCTTATCAAATGATCCTTCAAGAATACTGGCCCTGGAGTCCAATGTGACTTCATTGGCTTCTGAAACAAAATCAGTGAAAGCAGTGTTAGATCATTTCGGGCAACTTGATGTGTTGGTTGCAAATGCTGGCGTGGGTCATTTTGCAAATATTGAAAGTATGAGTGAGGAAGATTGGAAAGAGACCATTGATACGAATCTTACCGGTGTTTTCAATAGTGTAAAAGCAAGTATTGAAGCATTGAAACAATCAAAGGGATATATCATTACAATCGCCAGTCTTGCAGGCACTAATTTTTTTGAGAACGGGGCGGCATATAATGCAAGTAAATTTGGTCTCGTCGGATTTTCCCAGGCAATCATGCTCGACCTGAGAAAATATCATGTCAGGGTTACGACCATCATGCCTGGTTCGGTGGCCACCCATTTCAATAATCATGTTCCCAATGAAGGAGATGCCTGGAAAATACAACCAGGGGACATCGGCCAGCTGGTAGCCGATCTTTTACAAATGAATCCACGAACCCTTCCCAGTAAAATAGAAATACGACCATCCATGCCTTCAAAATAATATTCGGAAAAGGAAAATCGGTATCTTAGGAATACAATAAATACTACTCATTCCATCGATCCTGCCTGGTTAGTTAGATTTTATAATTTATTGCGGAGCAAGAAATGCAATTCGGATTGAAACGATTCTTGTATTGTGCGCCAGAAAGAACACGGCTAACGTGATTTTTTTAAAAAAAGATCAGTTATCATTCTTTATAAATCATTAAACTTTAAAATAAAAAGTATGGACAAGCTATCTACCGTAAAAAAAAGCGGTGTCGCACTTGTAAGTGTGAGGGCTTATAAAGGTGACGCCATGACCCTCCTGGCCATGAGCCTTGATGATTCCATGATTGAAAATTTTACAGGATTTACGATCAGGGTCACTCCTCCAGGCAGGCCGTCGCATTTTCTTTTCAACAGGTTTGCCTACAGCCCGGATGTTTTGAAAAAGAACGGGTTCAATCCGAACAAAATGGAAACCAGTCTTACTGATTTTTCACCCTTGCAGACATTCCGCTGGGTCCATACTCCGGAAACCGATCATGATATTAATGATATGATCTATGGCATCTATCAATATGAAATAACGCCGCGTTACATGATCAACGATTTACTGCAGCCGGCAGATGCCACCCTTGCAGTAAGCTTTCCTTTTGAAGTAAGCCCGTATGAATCCGGGGAATTGCAGATAGGCTTTACGCGCGGGTTTATTGAATCGCAGGCTTATACACGTCATTTTGGATCAAACAATAAAATCAGGCCAAATAAAACTGACCTGATATTTGATATAACATCCAAATCGGGGCCTTTGGAAAAAGATAAAAAGCAAAACAAATTTTTGAAAGATTATTCGTTCGAGTTCCAGCACACCTGGCTGGGATGGCAGGCAAGGCTGCGTATCATTGAAATGTTTCATGAGACATTGATGAACACAAAAATGAGCATGGATGTATTCGCCTTTGACCTTGATGAGCCAGTCATTTGTCAATCCCTTATCCAGTTGGGAAAAGAAGGAAGGGCGCGGGTCATATTAGATAATTCATCAGAACATGTGGGCACCGGATGTTTTGAACAGGATTTTGAAAAACTGTACAAGCAAAAAGCCCCTGACAGTACCATTGCCCGGGGCAAGTTCGGTGCGTTGGCTCATTCTAAGGTTTTTATTCAAAAGCTTAATGGGGTACCCGTAAAGGTGCTTACCGGCTCTACAAATTTTTCCACCAATGGACTTTACATTAATGCAAATCATGTCATCATCTTTAACAATAAAAATGTAGCGGCGCTTTACGAAAAAGTTTTTGAAGATTCATTTGGACAAACCCTGATGAACGCATTTGACAGCACCGTGGAAGCCACAACTGATAATGTTTTCAGTGAAACAATCCTGCCTCCAATGACGATCCGGTTTTCGCCACACACCAAAGCAGTAGCACAAACTTTCTTTAACCTCATCAATAGCAGGATACTTGGTGCCAAAACTGATGTATTGTTTGCGATCATGAAGGATAACAGTAAGAGTTCAATTCTTGATGCAGTGCAGCAGCAGGTAAAATCAGATAAAGTGTTCACTTATGGCATTACTGACCAGATCGGGGATAAGACGCAGATCATGCTTTACAAACCGGAAAGTAAAAAAGGAATTCGTGTTGCCGGAAGACCAGGACAGTTTATTTTGCCACCTCCATTTGAAAAAGAAAGTAACATTCCTGGTATTAGTGTCCATCACAAATTTGTTGTAGTTGATTTCAAAGGACCAGACCCGGTAGTATATTGTGGCAGCAGTAATCTTGCTTTTAACCCCGAACAAAATAATGGCGACAACCTTATTGAAATAAGGGACAAAGATGCTGTTACTGTTTTTGCGATAGAAGCAATCCGCCTTGTAGATCATTTTGAATTCCGGAATGCCGAATTTATGGCACAACAGAAAAAGAAGGCCAGCGACGAAAAAGCCAAAGCGGGCATTCACCTTCACAGCACCAAAGAAAAAGATTGGGTAAAAAAATATTATGATCCAAAAGACCTCAAGACCCTTGAGCGTACTTTGTTAATTGGGTGAACCTAAACTACCTGTATTCCAGCACTATAGATTTTGCGCTATCCCGAAAGTTATCGGCGGTTTTGGCATCTTATATACTGTAAATTCAATTCCCGGATTTAAAACCATACAAATTGAAAAAATTAATAAATCCCCGTTTACTTCCATTTTTATTTGCGATCCTGTTAAGCGCTTTTAGTAGCAAAAACGCATCTGGGCAGGCTTCAGTATCAGCAACCATAACCTACCAGACATTTTATGATAACCTCTCTCCATACGGAACCTGGATTGATTACCCTGGGTATGGAAATGTCTGGAGCCCAAAAATTGATGAGGACTTCAGGCCCTATGCTACCAATGGCTATTGGGAGTATTCTGCCGAAGGCTGGACATGGCAATCAAATTATAGTTGGGGATGGGGGCCTTTCCATTATGGCCGCTGGTTGTACGATGATATGTATGGATGGCTTTGGGTGCCAGGGTATGACTGGTCGCCGGCTTGGGTAACCTGGGGAAATGTTGATAATTATTACTGCTGGGCACCCCTTATGCCCGACGTAAATGTGGGAGCAGATTTCGGGTCGTGGAGACCTCATTCATTTTATTGGAATGTTTGCAGCAGAGATCATATTTACGACAGGAATATTTCAACAGTGATGGAGCGCCCGGAACGGGTAACTAATGTTGTCAACCGCATCACCATCATCAACAATTTCAATACAACCAGGAGAAACAAATTGTATTATTCAAAAGGTCCCGACGTTCATGAAGTGGAAGGGTTTACTAAAAGGAAAGTGGACCAGGTTTCTTTCAGGGAGGTAAATAAGGCAACCCTGGCTTCGCGCAAGGGTACTGTGGTGAATGTGTACAGACCAACTGTTCAGGTACCCCAGCCACATGAGTTCAGGAAAGTGGAGAATGACCAGGTAAGGCCAATCAGGAAAGAAAATGATGATAAGCCTTCCCGGCAAAGAACAGAGCAGAAAACCAATATTGAGCACCTGCCGGTACACAGGATCAACGACAATGGTAACAAGAACAATGTTTTCAGCCATCCAAACAATAACCCTGTCAAGACACCGACCAATGGCCCCGGCAACCATCCTAATAATAATAATAATCACGGCGCAGGGAAAAAACATTAATGGGTACAGTATGTCATGCATCATCTGTGTTAAAAAGAACGTAGGGCGGTTATAAATATTTTTAACAAGAGTAAGAACCCTGTTCATTGGAACGGGGTTTCTTATTTAGAAAAAGAATGAATAATTAAATCCCTGGGAACAATGCTAAAAAAACTTTTGTTCCTTCCCGGAGTGCAGTTCCTCTTTACATCTAAAACGAAAAGTGATGCGCCATTCACACATCACTTTTAAAAATGCATTTTAAAGAAATAGGATTGCCGATACTTAATTCAAATTTATCGAAGTACTTGTATGTCCATTTTTCCTTGAGAACTTAAAATAATCTCCATCTTTTTTCAGGAACTTCTTCTTAAACCTTTCATGAATTTCGGCTGGTTGTTTTTTCCCATTTACAATAAGGACCTTATTATTTAATTCAAAAGAGGTTTCATCCTGTGGCAAAGAAATTATTTTTTCTTCCTGCAGTTCTTCGAGGATGGGATTGATGAGAATAAGGGCGTTTTGTTGCTGGTCCTGCAATACCTGCTCGTGCAGCAGGATGTTTTGTCCATTCAGGGTCTCTACGAGGGTTTTTTGAGGTGCGGCGTCGGCTAAAAGTGTCAGGTATTTTTTTTCTTGTGCTTCCCTATCCTGTTCAAAAAGCTTCTTCTGAAAAAGGGCATCCGTATTAAAATTTAGTTTGAATTGGTCTTGATTTTTATTAAATGATTCGGCCATTTTCTCCTCATTCAGCAGATCCTCATTGCGTTGTTTAAACTGCAGTTCCTTGAGTAGGTTCTGTGTGGCAGCATTTTCCCATTCATGATCACTATTGAATTGCAGCGTTTTTTCCTTTCCCAACTGTTCATTGATAACATTTAATCTTTCCAACAACTCCCTGCGCTCCGCATCCAGCTTCGACATATTTTCGGCTTGTTCTGCATTTTCCATCTTCGTTTTTAATACCTCCTTTATTTCCCTTGATTCTGCCGCCTCTTCTATTTTAACAATGAGTTTTTCATAACTGCCCATTTGTGCCGAAGGAATTTTCTTATCGTCCACGAATAATTCCAGCGGCTCCATGTCCTTCACAATGATCTTATAATTTTTTCCATTCTTGTCTTTGGCAGTAACAGTTTTGGTTTCTGTATTACCATCTCTATTAGTCGTGGAACTGGTAGAATAAAATTCAACACGATCGGGAATAGTGTCAATAGCGTGCGTGGATGGTACTGTGTCTGAAGTTTTTATTGCAGGCGCTGTGTCCTGGTGCGATTTGGCTCTTGGTTGTATTTGTTTCATAGATATAAATCCAACAAAACTGATCGCGACAATGCTGAAAATGAAAAATCCTTTTTCCATGGCGTTTAATTTTTTGTTTTCATTATGAATAATGCGTTTTACCCGGTTCAATAAATATTTTTTTCTACCGGCAAAAGCGATGGCTGATGGGTTGGTTGGTTGGAGAGCGTATTCCTGGAAGGCAACCAGGGCATTAATAAATTGTTTTTTATTTTTTATGTTGCCGATCGCGATATCGTCACAGCAATTCTCTCTTTCTTCCCTCATCAAAGAAGATATCCACCACACTGCTGGGTTGAAAAAGAAAAGTACTTCAGCAAAATTTTGCAGCAGATTCACCAGGTAATCTTTCCGGCGGATATGGGCGAGTTCATGGAGCAACACAGCTTCAACCTGGTCGGGTGGAAGGTTTGATAGTAATCCGAGGGGTACCAATATAACAGGTTTTAGCAGACCAACTACCATCGGTATTTTTACAATGGCTGATTCCAATAATTCGACGGAACGTCGCACTCCCAGGTTTTCGGCAAGGCCGGAAATTTTTTGTTCCCAATATTGCGGAGGTGCATAGGTCTTATAATGCCGGATACGTTGCACATAACCAATGTTTGCAAGGATCCTCACCAATCTGGCGCTGAAAAAAATAAACCAGATAATTACAATGAGTGGTGCTTGTTTATCCAGGTAGTCAGCGATTGTACCAAATAAATTAGGCTCGTTTGTAGTTTCATTAATCGAATTGCCCTGCATTAAATGTGTGGTGGATCCAGGCACTGTTGCTAGGGAAATTGGAGTGATTCGCGGCTCATATTTTTTACTAATGGAGATTTGTCTCAGGAACGTAAAACAGGTAAATAGGATGAATACTAAAAATAATCCCGTAAAAAGATCGTAACGGAGTTTAGCGCCTGATCTGCGGGTGCGCATAACAACGAACGCTGCAACAATAGCGATCAGCAATCCTTGCCAAAGAGAGTGTACCAGGGTCCAGCAAACAGCCTGGATCAATCTATTGTTTGGCAACCCATTTAAGAAAAGTGTAAACATAAAAACAAGTTTGACTCTGAATATTATTCTTTCTCCATTTTCCTGATCAATTCTTTTATTGCATCCATTTCCTTTTTAGAAGTCTTTTTATTCCCCAGTAATTGCATCATTAAATTACTGGCCGATCCATTGTACATCGATTCAACAAAGCGCTCCAGCAAAAATCCTTTGGTCTTTTGTTCTTCCAGCGCGGCTTTGTATACGTGTTTCATATTGGTTTCGTCCCGGCTCAGTATTCCTTTTTCTGCCATGATCTGCATCAGCTTCAGCGTACCGGTATATTGTACAGTTCTCTTTTTTGAATTGAGCTCATCGTTTACAAACCTTACTGTAGACGGGCCATGTTGCCAGAGAACCTGCAATATTTCCAGTTCTGAGCGGGTGGGTTCTGTTTTTGGGGAGGTATCTTTTTTCTTTGCTGTCATGGCCTAAAGGTAGGAAAAATTTCGTACGAACAAATTTCTAATCAAATTTTTTTAAAAATTCCTGGTTTCTGTTTGAGAAGGCACTTGAAAGAGGAAAATGAGGATTGAATGAATAATTAATAATTTGAAAATTTGATAATGCAAAGTGCAAAATGAAAAAAATACAAGGGAAGAGAATGATGAGGAAAGATTATTGAATAGTGGATAATGAATATTTAAATCGATAACACATTGCCTTTCGGTTTTGAAGGGTCTAAAAAGAATGGTGCGTTCGTCACGCACCATTCTTAGAATTTATATTGGGAGGAAGTATAAGGAATCTTCCTAGTCTTGTGCATCGGTTCCCACTACTTCGTATGTGGTAACACCATTGTCATTTCTTTGTTTGAAATAAAAATTATCCGGCGATACGAACAAAACCTGGCCATCAATGGTCACCTGTTTGCTGTTTTCAGGAAGCGTGGTTATTATGTCACCCATCTTCAGGGGCTGGCTGGAAGTGTCTGCATTGGGATCATCTGAATTGTTGATCTCTCCATATTTACCAACTACAGTGTATTCCACTTCATTTTTACTGTTTGCCGTTTCCTTATAATAGGTGCCGTTAAATTCGTAAAACTTCTCACCATTTACCGTAACGGCTTTTGCACCTTTAGGTAACGTTGAAACTACTGCACCCATCGGGGCATCTACAACTTCGTATTGGTTGTCCCCATGATCGCGATAATAGGTCCCATCATAATAATAATATGGTACAGATCCCAGGCTAAATGGATAATAGCCATAAGGAAGCGTATTTACACAAATACCGAACGGTGCATAGACGGGTTCGTAAAAGCCATTATAATAACTGTAAAATAATCCGCTGTTATAATAATATGGGTAGCCTCCGAAGGAAAGAGAGATAAAGCTTCGTGGAAGAATAGAATAATGTGTGTACCCTGCGTATGAATAGCGCCTGGGTGCATAGCTATACCTGTAATCCCCCCTGTACCGTGATGAATAACCTCTTTGTCCGTAACCATACCTTACTGTACTGTTTGTACGATAAGAATTGTTCACCCTTGTTGAATTGGATTGCAACCCAACACGATTATTCCGTTGGGTAAAAGAATTGTTGCTATTAGTAGATACACGATCACGGAAATTGGACGAAGAGGTATAACCGTTATTATTATTGCCCCTATTATTATTACCCCGGTTCAATCCCTGGAAACTTTGCCTTGGCTGACTGGAAGGTGTTTGCCTATCCTGCCGGTTAGCAAAAGAATTACTTTGGCGCGGCGTTGAATTGGTTTGCCTGTTGGAAAACGAATTGTCCTGCCTTGGAGAAAAATTAGATTGGCGGCTGCTGTTGCTGCTGGTTCTGCTTTGTTCTCCGATAGTACGGTTGTCCCGATGCTGGGCAAAAGCGGGACTTAAAGATCCCACTGCCAAAAGGACGATTGCGAAAGATTTGTATAAGATTTTCATATAAGAACATTTATATAATAGTTAGACTCTGATTGTTATTTAAAGCATCATAAAGTTAAGCTAATAAAAAGCTATTATTTGTTAATTTAAGCAGGCCGGCCCTCATTCCCTTTAAGACATTTCAATGCAAATCAATTACTTGATATCCTGGCGGAAAAATAATAGAATTTACCATTTTTTGCAAACGCTGCTAGATAAGGCGTCCGACCTGGTAAATTGTTCAACCGAAAGTAATGCGGGAAAACAGGAAATAATCGCCCTGGAGAGAAGTGGTTTTAATTTTAAAATAAAAAATATTCGGTACGTTCGATATGGCTTGAAACCCTGATCGAAAAAATCTTTGAAGACCTTTTCAAACATATATCATGGAAAAAAGAAAAGACACAACTTCCCAAAATAAAATAAGCCGGGCCTCTTTTATCAAAAATGCTGCGTTGGCAACAGCCGGATTTTATATTGTTCCACGACATGTACTGGGGGGTAAAGGATTTGTAGCCCCCAGCGACAAATTATATATAGCAGCTGTAGGCTGCGGAGGAGAAGGTGAAAGTGATATACATCATTATGCTATCGCTCCTAAAAAAAATGCTGTAGTTGCTTTTCTCTGTGATGTGGATGATCGTATGGCGGATCCGCGCCGCAAAGAATTTCCTAAGGCTGGTTTTTATCACGACTGGCGAGAGCTATTTGAGAAAGAGCACAAAAATTTTGATGCCGTTTCAGTAGCGATACCGGATCACAATCACGCTATTGTAGGATTGAGTGCCATGCAACTTCACAAGCATTTGTATCTCCAAAAACCATTAACGCATGATATTTATGAAGCACGAATTCTCACACAGGCTGCCTCAAAATATAAGGTGATCACCCAAATGGGCGACCAGGGGGCATCCTGCGAGGGTATGCGTACTATGAGAGAATGGTTCGAAGCTGGATTGATTGGTGATATCCATACTGTATATAACTGGACCAATAGACCTGTTTGGCCACAAGGAATTCCATGGCCCGATAAGCATCCTGTTGTTCCCAAAGAACTAAAATGGGACCTCTGGTTAGGGACTGCTCAGAACACGGATTACATTGATAATCTTGTACCATTTAATTGGCGTGGCTGGTGGCGGTTTGGTACAGGTGCCCTTGGCGATATGGCCTGCCATATTATTGGCCCATCCTTTAAATTGCTACAACTTGGATATCCTACAGAAGTGAGCTGCAGTGCTTCAATCGTTTATTCAGGCATGTATACGGAAGCCGACTATCCCGAAAGTATCCCTCCATCAAGTACAATTCGTTATAAATTCAAATTAAAAGATGGGCGTGATCTGAAATTGTATTGGATGGATGGAGGCAATGTGCCTGACCGCCCTGACGAACTTGATGCGGATGTAAACATGAATGAAGCGCTGGCAGATATTCCGCAGGAAAATGATTTTGAAGGAGGCAGTTTATTCATCGGAACCAAAGGAAAAGTTTCCTGTGGATGGGGTGGAAGTCATCCCAGGCTACTTCCGCTATCATTAAACAAAGATGTAAATGTTCCCAAAAAATACCCGCGCATAGAAGGAGATATGGACGGCCATTGGTGGCAGTGGATTGATGCCTGTATTGCCGGTTATGGAAATGCTGAAGTGGATTCTCCTTTTGAAGGATATGCAGGCCCCCTTACCGAAACAGTATTAATGGGCAATTTATTGTTGCGCAGTTTTAATCTGCGCGATAAAGAAAACAAAATGCCGGGGAGGTACATATCGTATAAGTGGGACGGTGAAAATATGAGGATAACAAATTTTGAACCAGCCAATCAATTTGTAAAACGGGAATATCGGAAAGGATGGGGAGAAATGAAACTTTAGAATCCTCCAGCGCAATTCAACCTGCATAGAATTTTAATCAAATCAATTATTATACAGTTCTGAAAGGATTGTGCATTTCCACATAATGTAAGAGTCTTACAGGTGACGACTTTTTTCATAATCATTTTGCACTTCTACTCTGAATACCGCAGTAGAGAACGAAACAGGAAATGGGGATATAAATTTTTATCAGGGCTTCTCCGCTTATCAATTTACCTGTGTCAACTCAAAGCCTTTACGTATTTTGCCGGTATAAATCTCTTCAACATGCATTTTAAAATTTACTTAAAGAAAACAGTACTGATCATCATCGTTCAGTTTGTATTTTTTATCCTTCTGGCCCAGCCAGGAGTTCCTTTTACTAAATGGACAAATGATGGGAATGCCTATTACCAGGTAGAAAAAGGAGAGATCGTAAAAATAGAGTTGCCATCACAAAACAAAACCACGTTCATCTCCAAACAAAAGTTAACTGCGCCGGGTGACAAAACCATTGTGCCCCGAAGTTTTCAGTTGTCGACCGATGGCAATAAAGCACTGATCTATACCAATGCGAAAAGGGTCTGGCGCTATCCTACGCGTGGTGATTACTGGCTACTCAACCTTACTACGGGCAATTTTAAACAGTTGGGAAAAGGGAGACCTGAATCTTCGTTACAATTTGCAAAATTTTCTCCTGATGGAAGCAAAGTAGCTTATGTAAGTGAGCACAATATTTATGAGGAGGATCTTGCAAGTGGAATAATAAAAAAATTGACAGAGGATAATGGAACAAAAAAATTGATCAATGGAACATTCGATTGGGTTTACGAGGAAGAGTTTTTTTGCCGGGATGGCTTTCGCTGGAGCCCAGATGGAAAAACCATTGCTTACTGGCAAATTGATGCCAACCAGATCCGCGATTACTATATGTTGAACACAACAGATTCAGTTTATAGCCGCGTTGTCCCTGTTGAATACCCCAAAGTGGGAGAGCCACCTTCACCAGCGCGGGTTGGTGTAGTGGATATTAGTACCGCAAAAACAACCTGGTTGGATGTACCCGGCGATCCGGCCCAACATTATATAATCAGGATGGAATGGTCGGCACCCAATGAAATAATATTGCAGCAACTGAACCGCAAACAGAATGAAAGTAAGGTCATGCTGTGCAATGCCACCACAGGTAAGGCAAAGACCATTTACACTGAAAGCGATAGCGCATGGGTGGCTACTTTGAATGAATGGAGAAATGAAGTAAAAGGTTGGGATTGGATTTCGTCGGGAAAAGAATTTGTTTGGTTTAGTGAAAAAGATGGCTGGAGACATTTATACAGCATCAGTCATGATGGTACAAAAGAAAGAAAGATCACAAATGGAGACTATGACGTGATCGACCTGCTAAACATAGATGAAAAAACAGGCTATGTATATTTCTATGCTTCTCCCGTTAATGCTACCCAGCAATATTTGTACAGAACAAAATTAGACGGCAAGGGACCTTTGGAAAAAGTGTCACCCACTATTGAGGAAGGCACACACCATTATGAGATCTCCCCCAATAGTAAATATGCAAGACATAATTTTTCAAATTACTACACGGCTCCGCTGAATGAATGGGTAACCTTGCCCGATCATAAATCGTTCAAACCTGAAGAAGATATCAGCAAAAAAATTAAACCAGAAGACAAAGCCAAAAGCAATATATCTTTTTTCAAGGTCACTACAGAGGAAGGAGTTACGATGGATGGCTGGGTAGTGAAACCAAAGAATTTTGACAGCACCAAAAAATACCCCGTAGTTTTTTATGTCTATGGTGAACCGGCGGCAACGACCGTAAATGACGGTTATGGCGCTGCTTCCAATTTCTTGTATAAGGGAGACATGGCGGAGGATGGATATGTGCAGGTATCACTTGATAATCGAGGCACACCTTCACCAAAGGGGAGAGCGTGGAGGAAATCTATTTATAAAAAAATCGGCCAGCTCAATATCCGTGACCAGGCGCTTGGTGCAAAAGAAGTTTTAAAATGGAATTATATTGATACTTCCCGGGTAGCAGTATGGGGATGGAGTGGTGGCGGTTCTTCCACCCTGAACCTGATGTTCCAATTTCCCGAAGAATACCAGACAGGTATTTCGATAGCGCCTGTTACCAGTTCCTTGCTTTATGATAATATTTATACGGAACGATACATGGGACTTCCACAGGAAAATATGGAGGATTTTAAGAAAGGCGCTGCCCTCTCGTACGCAAAAAATTTAAAAGGGAACCTGCTTTTTGTTCATGGTACAGGCGATGATAATGTTCATTACCAGAATACTGAAATGCTGATCAATGAACTGGTGAAATACGGAAAAATGTTCCAGATGATGAGTTATCCCAATCGTACCCATGGATTAAGTGAAGGAGAGGGAACATTTAATCACCTTGCATTGCTTTATACAAAATACCTTAAGGATAATTGCCCGCCGGGCGGAAGGACTGAAGATCAAATAAAAGCAATGAATATGAAAAAAGCCTTCTGATTTTCAAGTTCGCTCAGTACATCATTAATATTAAAAAGGGTCTCCGAAAGGAAGACCCTTTTTGATTTTCCAGTGGTTCTTTATCTAACTTTATTCTTATTTCGGACATTATGCAAAGTCTTGAAAAAGGTAAATTCTACGGGCATTCAAAAAAAGAACTTTCTGTCAATGGATTAACAATTGTGGATTCCTCATTTTATCATTACATCCATTGCCCATGGCATTATCATCAAAATGCGCATTTTGCATTTACTACCAGCGGAACACTTGTTGAAACACATAAACATGAAAAGATACAGTTGTCGCCAGGCTCCCTTCTCTATAATCACTCCCAGGAGCCACATTGCAATTCTGACTATTCAGAAAATGTATCGGCATTACACGTTGACATGCATGAATCCTGGTTTGCCGGATTTGGTCTTGATTTTTTGAAAATACAGGGTGTTCATAAAATCAGGAATCCCCTTTTAAAAAATATTTTCTTTAATCTTTTTAAGGAACTTAAAAATTTTGATAGCGTTTCTCTCCTTACCATTGAAAGCCTGGTGGTTCAGGGGGTGTCCGAACTGCTGAGGCAAACCTTTTTACAAAATGTAAAAAAGCCCCCCTGGGTTTCTAAAGTGAAGGATCTCTTATATGACCGCTTTGCCGATGAAATATTATTGAGGGAGATTGCAGCGGCAGTCAATATTCATCCTGTTTATTTATCCCAGCAATTTCCAGTTTTTTTTCATAATTCTTTTGGAGAATACATAAGAAAAATAAGAATTGAAAAGGCTGTAGAATTCATCCTCGGTAAAGCCTCATGCTCCTTAACAGAAATTGGCTTTCTCTGCGGTTTCGCGGATCAAAGTCATTTCATTCGGACCTTCAAAAAAAATATCGGTGTTACTCCGCTGGCTTTTAAAAGGGCGGTATGTGCATAGCCACCTTAATCCTGTTCTATTTTTTGATTTTTTCTTTTCCCAACTTTGCAGGATGGAAAGATGCGAATAGCCGTTCGCTTGAAGAGTATTTCTTAATAAGAAAGCCAGCCCGCAGATCGATAATTTTATAAAATCAAAAAAGAAGAATCCGCATGAAAAAGTTCCGTTTGAATTTTATTAATTCTTTTTCGATAATTACGGTCATCATTATTTTCAGTTGTTCAAATTCAAGTAAGCAAGCTGACCCGGAATTTACCATCAGGACCATCAATGTTGGTAAGGGCCCCGGAAGTATCGAGTCCGGTGATTTCAATAAAGATGGGTTCGCCGATATTGCGGTGGCTAACTCCAGCGACAGTTCTGTAACTATATTGTTGGGCGATGGCAAAGGAAATTTCACAACGGCAGACGGATCTCCTTTTTTTGCCAATCGTTTTCCAAATGATATTGCCATTGCAGATATTAATAAAGATGGAAACCTGGACATTGGCATTGCAAATACCGACGTAAGTTTTTTAACTATTTTATCGGGAAACGGGAAAGGACAGTTTCAGCAACCTGCCCGCTCTCCATTTATTGTGCATTCAAAACCGCACACACATGGTATTGCAATTGGCGATTTCAACGGAGATGGTAACCTGGACCTGGCCACGGATAGCTGGGGTGAAAACAGGGTAGTGATTATATTCAGCGATGGAAAAATGAATTTCGGGAATGAAACATTTTATAAAGTGGGAAACCGTCCTTACCAACGATTGAGAGCTGCAGACATCAATAAAGATGGCAAACCTGACCTCGTTACAACAAACCTGGAAGGTAATAATGCCACGGTGTTATTAGGAGAAGGCAATGGCAATTTTAAAGAGGCAGAGGGATCTCCCTATCCAAGCGGTGACGCGCCTTTTGGTGTGGCTATCGGCGATGTAAACGGGGATGGCAATCCCGATCTCGCTATTGCAAATTCTCCAACTATAACGGCAGAAAGTAAAGGAAAGGATGGACTCTGGATCTTATTGGGTGACGGATCGGGAAAATTTTCTTCCCTAAAAGGTTCTCCTTTTAAAACCGGAAGGAGCCCGAGCCGTGTTGCCATTGGGGATTTGAATGGTGATGGGATGAATGATATTGCCGTGACGAATTACAATGATAAAAGCATAAGCATTTTTTTTATGGGGAAAAACTCGGTTCTAAACACAAAGACGATTGGCGTCGGAAGCCACCCTGATGGAATTGCCATCCAGGATATGAATAACGATAAGAAGAACGATATTTTATTAAGCAATTATGATGATAACAATGTTATGATCCTTCTTGCCCGGTAAGATTGATTATTTTTGGCTTATTCAGCAATCAAGGATAAGCCAATGAAAAAAAGTATCATCCTCATTTCAACTGCACTTTCATTTGTTTTGTATATAAGTTCATGTCATTCGACAGACGCCTCAAATAAAAATCCCGCATCTTCCGACTCGCTGGCAATTGCTTCAGGCGCGGAATCGTTCAACCTGAACTGTAGTGGTTGTCACAACTTCAGCCAATCCGGGATTGGTCCTTCGTTAGCGGGCCTTGCCACAAAAGTCCCTCGGGACTGGATAGAACGTTTTATTAAAGACCCTCAGAAAATGATTTCTTCTCACGATGAAAGGGCTGAGCGATTGTATAAGCAGTACAAATCCATAATGCCTTCTTTTGCCGGGTTGAAAGAAGATGAAATAAAAAATATTATTGCCTTTATCAACAATCACAAAGAAGCAGGAAAACAAAAGGAAAATAAAAATGCATTGCTAAACCCGATCCCGGAGTCAATCCAATCTTCAAGCCTGGTTGTTGGGTTGCAAATGATAACGCAGATCCCGGCTTCAAGTGATAGCGGAAAAAAACCGCTGGCAAGGATTACAAAAATGGATGTCCAGCCTTCCACTCAAAATTTATTTGTTCTTGATCTTCGTGGAAAGTTATACAGGTTGCAAAATGGAAGGCCAGTTGTTTATATGGATATGGCTAAGTTGAGACCGAAATTTATTCATGAACCCGGATTAGCAACGGGTTTTGGAAGTTTTGCTTTTCACCCGGATTTTTTGAAAAATGGAATTTTATATACTACCCATACGGAACCTCCCGGTTCAGGCAAAGCCGATTTTGGGTATGCAGATTCTATAAAAGTTGCTCTTCAATGGGTGTTGACAGAATGGAAATCCAATGACCCCAGGGCAACAGAATTTTCCGGAACAAGTCGTGAATTGCTAAGAATAAATATGGTAAGTAGTATTCATGGTGTGCAGGAAATTTCTTTCAATCCTTTTTCCGGGAAAGGAAAAAATGACTATGGTCTATTATATATAGGCATTGGCGACGGCGGTTGTGTTGAAAACGGGTATGCTTTTCTTGCACATAGTAAAGAAAAGATCTGGGGCACCATTTTAAGAATAGATCCTTCAGGGAGAAACAGTGGAAACGGGCAATATGGAATTCCTGGCAACAATCCATTTTCCCATGATCCCGATAAAAATGTGCTTAAAGAAATATTTGCCTATGGCTTCAGGAACCCCCATCGATTTACCTGGACGAGGAGCAATAAAATGCTGGCCTGCAACATCGGGCATTCAAATATTGAATCTATTGACCTGGTTACAGGAGGTCATGATTATGGATGGCCCATAAGAGAAGGAAATTTTCTTTTAGATCCTTACGGTGACCTGACAACAGTTTCTCCGCTCCCCCCCGATGATAGTAGTTATAAGATCACTTATCCCATAGCCGAATATGACCATGATGAGGGCAAGGCAATTTCGGGAGGATTTGAATACCTGGGAAGTATTCCCGGATTAAAAGGGAAATATTTTTTTGGTGACATTCCAACAGGAAGATTGTTTTACATTGACCTGGCAGATGTAAAACAAGGACAGCAGGCAAAGATCAGTGAATGGAAGATTTCGATTGACGGCAATGTAAAAACCCTGAAAGAGATTTGCGGTAGTGATCGGGTGGACCTCCATTTTGGAAGAGACTCAAAAGGCGGATTATATATTTTAACCAAAGCAGATGGAAAAATATACAAACTGGTAAGTGTCCAAAGAAATTAACAGATCAATTTTAATGAGAACATTTCTTGCAGGCTTGAAAGAATTAATCCCGGCGATTCTTCTTCTTAGTGAACAGGTAAAGCAAAACCGTAATGATGACAACGGGAATTGAACCATAAATAACATAACTGAGAGGCATGCCTGGTTATTTTCATTAAAAGTATTGATTTTGCCAGTAGAATATTTATCTCGCAGGGAAAACAGATTTTTAGTAAACAGCTTAACTTTAAGTTCATCAGTATTGCGCCTTATCCCGAACTGGTTTTATTTATATTAACTTGAACCAACACCATTTAAAAACACGATAATATGGCAGCAACAAGCACCAACATTTCTGAAAGACTTTTTTCACTGGATGCGCTCCGTGGTTTTGACATGTTCTGGATTATGGGAGCCGAAGAAATCTTTCATGGCCTTTTTAAAGTTACAGGATCCCCTTTCTGGGGCGCAATCTCCAATGAACTTACCCATCCTGATTGGAATGGTTTTCATTTCTATGATCTTATTTTTCCATTGTTTCTATTTATCGCTGGTGTAGCTACCCCGTATTCGGTAGGTCGTGAATTGGAAAAAGGAAAAACGAGAGAACAAATGCTATTGAGGGTGATAAGAAGGGGGCTTACCCTGGTAGTGCTGGGAATCATTTATAACAATGGTCTGCAATTGAAGCCATTTTCTGAAATCCGTTTTGCAAGCGTGTTGGGGCGAATTGGGCTTGCATACATGTTTGCCAACATTATTTATTTGTATTCAAAGCAACGTGTGCAAATCATTTGGTTTTGTTTCCTGCTGATCGGCTACTGGTTATTGCTGAAATTTACATCTGCTCCCGGATTCCCAAGAGGTGATCTTACCATGGAAGGAAATTTTGCTTCTTATATTGATCGCTCCATATTACCCGGAAAATTATACCTGGGGATTCATGACCCGGAAGGTTTGATGTCTACGATACCTGCTATCGCCACAGGATTGCTGGGGATACTTACCGGTAGTTTTTTAAAAAAGAATGTAACAGCACCGGCAAAAAAAGCTTTGTGGATGGCATTAACGGGCCTTGTCCTTATTGGGTTGGCCCACCTGTGGGATCTCGATTTTCCGATAAATAAAAATCTATGGTCTAGTTCTTTTGTTTTGAATGTAGGAGGATATAGCCTTATTCTCTTATCTGTTTTCTATTACCTTATTGATGTAAAGGGATATAAAAAATGGGCATTTTATTTTAAAGTGATCGGGATGAATTCCATTTTAATTTATATGTCCGGACGGTTTATAAATTGGGAATATACCACCCGTGGGTTTTTTAAATGGTTGGATCAGTTAGTAGGTAATCCATGGAATGTAGTTGTGATGGCGATTTGTTATGTTATGATAAAGTGGCTTTTTCTCTATTTCATGTACCGCAAGAAAATTTTTCTCCGGGTATAGATTTCTTAAAATATTCATCATTCTTCACCAGGGATATTCAATTAAAGGGAAAAACAGACCTTCCGGCATTTTCTATAACCGTTTGAATAGTTTGCGAAAGGCGCATATGATTATATCGTACTTTTTATTGATAATATTTTAATTACCAAACCAAATAAGTATGAGAAAGTTATATGCTGTGTTAGCAATTCAAATTATGTTGGGTTCATTGATCTCTATTACGGCGGTAGGCCAGGGAGTCACTGTTCCGAGAACTCCAAGTCCCGCTGCCAACGTATCCCAAACGGTTGGAATTTCTACTGTTACTGTAAATTATTCAAGGCCGTCAGTAAAAGGCCGCGAAATATGGGGAAAGCTAGTTCCTTATGGCTGGAATGTCCAGGGATTCGGCGCCGGAAACTCGGCCCCATGGCGTGCGGGAGCCAATGAGAACACCACTATTAAATTCTCCCATGATGCAAAAGTTGAAGGCCAGGTGGTCCCTGCTGGTACATACGGTTTATTCTTTGTGATAAACCAGGATAATAGCGGAGAGTTGATTTTATCAAAAGATAGCAGGTCATGGGGAAGTTTCTGGTATGATCCTAAACAGGATCTTTTCAGAAGCAAAATCCAGGTACGTGAAGCACCTTTTGCGGAAATGCTTACCTATGATTTCATTAATAACACAAAAACTTCATCCGACCTCGTGCTGAACTGGGAGAAAAAGCAATTCCCCGTAAAGATCGAATTCGATGTAGATAATATCGTCTTAGCAAATGCAGCGGCAGAATTAAAAGGCCCTACTGGATTTGGGTGGCAGGGATTCGCTAGCGCTGCTAATTATGCGTTGCAGAATAAAACCAACTATGACCAGGCTTTGATTTGGATAGACCAGGCCATAGCGACAAATAATTCCTTTGCTACGCTAAGCACAAAATCAAATATTTTAAAAGCACAGGGTAAAACAGAAGAAGCCGATAAGATCATGAATGATGCCCTTGCCATTGGTACCGAAATTGAATTGAATGCTTATGGGTACCAGTTATTGGGTAATGGTCAGAATGACAAGGCAATCGAAATTCTTTCCTTAAATGCAAAACGTTTTCCCAAGGACCCGAATTGTTTTGACAGTCTTGGTGAGGCATTTGCAACTGCAGGAGATAAAAAGAATGCCATTGCAAATTTTAAAAAGTCCCTTTCCATGAACCCCCCGGCAAATGTTAAGGCGAATTCCGAAAAATTCCTGAAACAATTGGGAGCTTTATAATATAGTAATTCTTGTCATGGTTTTGGGCAATTCCTGGACCATGGCAAGAATTTCTTATGAATAATAAAATATGGGTTTCTCTTTAAGCCCAGGGTCCTTTCATTCAGGCTTACCGCAAGGATGTAGGTAGGCAGCGGATCAGGATCCTGCCCGATTTTCTTAAAAATCTTTTTCAAAGAAGAAAGGAGTCGGGTTATATTTGATCTCAGCAACCCCTTCACTTTTTAATCAAAATATTTTTATGGAAAGAGCACTCAGAAAAAAGCATTTCATTTTTTTAGTTTTTTTTTTCATCACCACTTTCTATTCCTGCAACCAAAATAAATCCGGGTCTGAAACAGGACAACTTCTCGATCAATCCGGCATGGATTCGACAGTACGCCCCCAGGATGATTTCTTCCATTATGTAAATGGGGGATGGATCAAGAAAACAGTAATACCGGCTTCTGAATCTACCTGGGGCGCAGGTGCCATACTTTACGAGAATACCACAAAGAACTTGAAGAACCTTCTTGATTCATGTGCAAAATTGAATGCCGCTAAGGGTACCAATGAACAAAAAGTTGGTGATTTTTATGCCAGCGCTATGGATTCCGCCGGGATTGAAAAAGAAGGATTTACTCATTTGCAACCGGACCTTCAGAGAATTGCGGCTATTCAATCTTTAAAAGATATTATGCACGAGGTGGCTGTTGAATATAGTATGGGGACCAACACACTTATTAATTTTTATGCAAACCAGGACGATAAGAACAGCGAACAAATAGTTGCTCATTTTGACCAGGGTGGCCTGGGTCTCCCCAATAAAGAGTATTATACAAAGAAAGACTCTGCAACAGTAAACATTCGCAATGCATATTTGAATTATATCGAAAAAATATTTACACTGGCCGGCGATAATCCTTCTAATGCAAAAGAGGAAGCAGCATCAATTATGAAAATAGAAAATGCTCTCGCCAATGCCTCCAAAGCCCCGGTTGAATTGAGAGATCCTGAAGCAAACTACCATAAGGTCGCTATTTCAGAACTTGAAAAAAAAGCGCCCAATCTGGGCTGGAGTGAATTGATGAATCAACTAGGTGTAAAGGCAGATACGATCCTTATGGGTCAACCTGCGTTTTATATAACGTTGAGTAGCCAGCTTCAATCAATACCTGTGAATGATTGGAAAAATTATTTGCGGTTTCATTTTATTGATAACTACGCGCCATATTTAGATAGCCGGTTTGTGAATGCAAATTTCGAAATGAATAAACTTCTTTCGGGTCAAAAAGAGCTCCAACCACGATGGAAAAGAATGTCAGCCCTCACCGATGCGCTACTTGGGGATGCGTTGGGAGCGTTATATGTAAAGAAATATTTTCCTCCTGAAGCAAAGCAAAGAATATTAGAATTGATCAACAACCTGCAGGCTGCATATAAAGAAAGGATTGAAAATTTATCATGGATGAGTGACTCTACAAAGCAAAAGGCCCTTCTAAAATTAAATGCCATTGCCAAAAAGATCGGCTACCCGGATAAATGGAAAGATTATTCTTCCGTTGATATAAGTAAAACCGATCTCATTCAAAATCTTAAAAATACGTCTCACTTCGTTTTCCAGTATAACGTGAATAAGATCGGCAAACCTGTTGACCGCTCCGAATGGTTCATGACGCCGCCAACGATTGATGCTTACTATAGCCCGTTCACAAACGATATTAATTTCCCCGCCGGAATTCTCCAGCCTCCATTTTTTTATGCAAATGGAGATGATGCGTTGAATTATGGCGCCATTGGCGTAGTGATCGGCCATGAGATGACCCACGGGTTTGATGACCAGGGAAGACAGTATGATGCAAGGGGTAATCTTAAGAATTGGTGGCTCCCCGTAGATTCAGCGAATTTCAGGACCAAATCAAATCGGGTGGTTCAACAATACAACCACTCGCTGGTTATAGACACGCTGCATATTAATGGGGAATTGACCCAGGGAGAAAATATTGCAGATATTGGTGGGGTTTCCATTGCATACGATGCTTTCAAAAAAACAGAAGAAGGAAAATCAACTGAGAAAATAGATGGCTTGACCCCTAATCAAAGATTTTTTGTGGCCTATGCAGAAATCTGGAGAAGTAAATGGAGACCGGAAATGGAACGGCAACTTGTGATGACAAACCCACACTCAACGCCTCAATACCGGGTCAACAACCCTGTATCCGATGTACCTGCTTTTTATACCGCATTTAATTTAAAACCCGGCGATAAAATGTATGTACCAGATAGTTTACGTGCGCAGGTTTGGTAATATTCCATAAAAAGATCACATTCGGGCGGCCCTGTTTATTATGAACATAAACAGGGCTATTCATTTTACCAGTAAGGGTCGGGAAATGGCAAAAATGATAAAGAATGTCCATTTTAGGAGACTATGCATAAACACAATTAAGATTAAAATTTATTTCAACTAAATGTATTTTCATCAGCACTGGGGCCATAACTGCCCGGAATAGGGATATTTAGCAATCGCAAATACACCCCTAATTGAGCACGATGATGGATTTGCTGGCTGAAAGACATCCTGAGAATATCAATCTTTGGATCCGTGGCATAAATGACATCTCCGTTTCTGAGGGTCCATGGCTTATCGAGAAGTTTTTCATTCTCAGGCAAAAATGCTGATAAGCCTTCGCTATAGCGGGTTTCAAAATAATCCATCAGATCCGAATGATTGTTGATCCGGGGTTGGTCATACGGTTTGGAAAAATCTATTTCATCTGTGGTAAATGTCATGTATATCCAGCCGGGCAGGTCTGCGAGGTGCGTGGCCAGGTGTTTCATATCCATGCTTTTAGGGTGTGGCTGAAAGCCAAACTTGTCATCAGGAATCCGTGAAAGCATTTTACGGGTAGTGTCTCCTTCCTGGATAAATTGCTGCTTAAAAAACTCGATGAATGTCATTGTGTTTGTTTTAACCTCAAAGTAACAACCCACTTATGACAGCCCTATGTCAGCAGCACCTGGTTTTCTTCAATTTTTTTTAAAATATTCTCGGCGATCACCAAAACCATTTCATTCAATTCAGCAGGCTCAAGAATTTTTGCATGATCTCCAAACAACACAAACCAACGGGCAAAGCCCATTAATGACCCTGTTAAGAAACTCATCCTGATATGGTCCCCAACCTTTTCTTCCTTTACAAAGCCGCTGTAATATTTTTGTTCTCCAAGGTATTTCACGATTCCCGGCTCTACATCGATCACCACTTTGTGAAGTTCTCGTTCTGCTGACATGGAATCAATAAAATGCTGCAAAGGAGGATGAGGCCTGGAAATAACTTCATCTTTGATAACCAGGGTATCTATTTTATCCGTTCGGAAATTGCGATAGTCGTTTCTCAGGTTGCAAAAAGCCACCATGTACCAGTGGGTTCCGAGGTAATAAATGCCTACAGGTTCCACTACGCGGTGAGTGGTCTCATTCTTTTCTATTGAAGTGTATTTTATCTCAATAACAGAGGAAGTGCTGATGGCTTTTAACAAAGGCTGGAGATGCGATGCCGCAGGAGGCTGCTGTATAAATGCAGGATTATCCACCACCATAATGTGGTCTTCAATTTCTTCTATATGATCTTTTTCTGAAAGTCTTAAAACAGCTTTTATCTTATCAAGAGCTGTATTGTAATGCTTAGAGATCCCTTCATCTGTTTTGGAACGCATGAGCTTGCCAGCAGTCAGTAATGCAGAAGCCTCATCCTGGTTAAACATCACGGGCGGAAGTTTATAACCCTCCATTAATTTGTATCCGCTCCCGGCTTCACCGATCACGGGCACACCGGCTTGTTCCAGCGCATGTACATCACGGTAAACGGTGCGAAGACTGATCGAGAACTTTTCTGCAATATCATGGGCTTTCACCAACCGCCTTGATTGAAGTTGAATAAGGATTGCCGCTAAACGATCAATACGATTCATACACAATGATAAAGATAATCTCTAAATAGGCATTGCGTAATAAGGACAAAGAAGTCGTGGAACACTTTCAACTTAGAATGAAGGGAAGAACCTGTAATATTTGATCACTCTTATGAAACATTATTTGGTAAGGACAAGAAATGCAACAGCAGCAATAATTACAAATGGATTGAAGAAAGTAAGCACCCCGGCAAATATGCCAAACATCCCATTGAGAAATAACCAGTCCCAATTTGCTTCCGTTTTTCTTTTTCTGAGGGCAGAAACCAGGGAAAAAACACCGTCGATGAGTATATAACTTCCAAGACTGACCACCAGTAAGGAAATGATGATTATAGGCCATACTAATGCTAGTAACCCCAGTGACAAGGCAATAATTCCTTTCATTAAAGTTGACCATACCGACCGACTCAATAAACGCTTCATAAATTTCCATTTACAGTAACATAATCTTATCCGATACGGCTACTTATGTAAAAACTATGCCAATACATATAAAAAAACCGGGCCTCAAAGAAGCCCGGTTTTTAACTTAATAATATTTAAACAATATTTTAATATTTCACTTCACGTCCATGTTCATCTACATAGACCTTTTTATTAGTTCCCCACGTTATCTGGAAGAAAATTCCCCTTCCGGGTTTTTCAATCCTGTACGCATTATAATTGTCAGCATGGTACCTTTTTTTCATCCTATCCTTTACTGGATCTGGCAAATCATTGCGATCCCATTCACCGCGTGATTGTAATCGACGGCCAGTTCTGTCATAATAAACATCTACAGGCCTGTTACCATGGTCTTTATCCATATATCTTGTATGCCATTGGTTATTTTTCATATCCCAGGTTGAGTTGTCATCTTTAAAATCAGGATGATCTTTCTGGTAAGAACGGCGTACAGATTCAGGGGCCTTCCGGTTATCCTGTTTATGGTTTTGGGCAAAAAGCACTGCGCTGCCAGCACAGAACATTGCCAGGAAAATTATTTTTTTCATAAATAAATTATTTTAAAGAAATTAATCAAGTATTGCGCCAACGTTTCCTTAAACAGGTTTCATCACGGTTCTTAACCATTTATATAATCTGTTGTAATTTGTATTGATTTGATATTTGAATAGTTTTGCAGGATGGATAAAAGAACGTTGGTATTAGGAGCGTCACAAAATCCTTCACGGTATAGTTATCTTGCTCTGCAGCGCTTGCAATTATATCATCATTCGGTCTTCGCGATAGGAAAAAGAAAAGGCCTTGTAGGAAATGTTACCATAGAAAATGAAAAAAAAGATTGGAAAGATATCGATACGGTTACGCTCTATCTTAACCCGCTTCACCAGGAAGAGTACTATGATTATATCCTTTCTCTAAAACCAAAGCGCATCATCTTTAACCCGGGTGCGGAAAATAGCGAGCTCTCCAAACTGGCAGCAGAAAATAATATTCAGACTTTGGAAGCATGTACACTCGTAATGCTTGCTACCAACCAATATTGATTTTACCCCGTAAAAAAATTGCTGGGTAATCGAAAATCTACTAGAGTTATCATAAGTGTAAGCACTTGATATTCTATTTTTTCTCTAAAAAAACTTGCATAGCAAATACATAATTTCAATTTTTGTTTATCCGTCCCTTTTGAGATCGCGTTGAATAAAGTTCAACGGTCGAAACAATATCCTATTTAGTATTATAACCTGTCCTAATGAAAAACCTAAGTATTGCCCTACTCGGTGTATGCATCGCATGTTGCAGTATCGCCACTTCCGCTCAATCGATTCAGAAAAAAGCACTTCCGATCAACGAGCCTGATTACAATAAGCCTAAACTGTTTGCCGATCTTCCAGACAGGGTTGATTTTAATCCTGACAAATTTTCCAACCTTTTTGAATTGAGCGTAGGCCAATCTGCAAATATGCCGATTAGCGCCGGTTTCAATTTTTCAGGTGAGGTTGTTTCAAAATCCGATGGCGCTAAAGCTTCAAGTGTGGTGATCCGGTCTACAAATCGCCTTGGTGCAAGGTTGATATTTACTAAAATAACTGACGAGAATAATGTTGTCAGGTACATTGGTCGCATCATAAGTATGAACCATGGCGATAGTTACGAAATCGTTTCAGAAAACAATCAATATTTTTTTAAAAAGAAAGGGATCTATGATCTTATGACTGAATAATTCCGTTTTTAATCCGAACCCTATGAGTCTCTTTTGGAAAACCTGAAAAGCCTTGTTATGAAAAACCTTATCCAATCCTTAACCCTTACAGCTCTTTTATGCGTGGGCACCTTTGCTGCTTATTCCCAGGTGCCTGTTTATAACAGTTATCCCTCTGCCACTGCGGTTATATTTATTGACTTTGACGGTCAAACTGTTTCCGGTTCAAGCTGGAATGCAACCGGACCGATCTATTGCGGTGCGTCCGGCCTTTCAAATGCCCAGGTCACAGAAATTTTTAACCGTGTTGCCGAGGATTACCGTCCTTTTACTGTTAACATTACCACTGATTCCACTGTGTATTTGAATGCTCCTGCAAATAGAAGAACAAGAGTTATTGTTACGGTTACGTCTGATTGGTATGGTTCTGCAGGTGGTGTATCCTTTGTAAATTCTTTTACCTGGGGTGATGATACTCCTTGTTTTGTATTTTCAGCTTTGTTGAACTACAATACAAAAAATGTTGCGGAGGCAATATCTCATGAAGCTGGTCACACTCTTGGTTTGCGCCATCAAAGTACCTACGATGCAAATTGTGTGAAAACTTCGGAATACAATCCGGGCCAGGGAACCGGGGAACAGAGTTGGGCCCCCATCATGGGCATTGGCTACTCCAGGAACCTCACCACCTGGTACAATGGCCAAAGTACATTGGGTTGTGGTGTTTATCAAAACGACCTGGATGTAATAACAAACCCAGCCAATGGCATAACATATCGTTCAGACTTCCAACCAACTTCTTTCACTAATGCTCCTTCCCAAACATTTACCAATAACCAGTTTACTACAAATAGCATTCTTGTAAAAAATACCTACCAGGACCTTTTCAAATTCAATATGCCCTCGCTGAAACTTTTTCAGCTTAATGCGGTGCCTTTTAATGTTGGTTCCGGAAATTCGGGCGCTAACCTTGATTTGAAAGTTACCTTATACAATAACCTACAAATACCCCTCAACACATATACGTCCAATTCTTCGCTGAGCGTGATTATTGATACCACATTGAATACCGGTACGTATTATTTTAAAGTGGAAGGAGTGGGAAATAATAATGCTCCTGACTATGCAATTATCGGCTCGTATTCTGTCCAGGGAGAAATGGTAGAATCGACATTGCCCCTCCATAAACTTGAACTAAAAGGAACGTCAAGCAATGACATGCATATCCTGAATTGGAGTATTGATGCTGACGAAAAAATATCAGGACAGGATCTTGAATATTCCACCGACGGAACAAATTTTTCGTCCCTTGTTCAACCAGGGGTTGATAGCCGGTCTTATTCCTATATGCCGGAAAACCAGGGTAGCATCATGTACCGCCTGCATGTGACGTTTGATAACAACAGCAATCACTATTCAAATACGATCCTGATCAAACAATCAGAAAATACGTTTAAGCCAAAACTTGTAAATAGTCTCGTAACAAATGGTGTGATCTCTGTAACGAGCCCCGCAATTTATGATTACGCGCTATTTGACCTGAGTGGAAAAATCATGAATAGGGGAAAACTTTCAAATGGCCTGACGGCAATCAATGCATCAGGGTTTATCAATGGCACCTATATTATCCGATTTAACGATAGTAAACAGCAATGGACTGAAAAATTAGTTAAACAATAGCTTTTTTCGTCCGCCCAGGCGGACAATAATCCGTACCCTTTTTGTTTGTAAGAGGTTTTTCTATAACTTAGAAAAACCTCTTTTTTATGCGATGGAGAAAATTTAATGGCGACCCGATTGAAATTCCCATTTA
>Ga0193726_1000790_pt1 | contig 29177 bp, 31 predicted proteins | sample H2c1metaG_FD_144928 | JGI IMG/M metagenome (GOLD analysis project Ga0193726, IMG submission 144928) | Soil microbial communities from a riparian zone of the East river system, Colorado, United States - H2c1 | ecosystem: Environmental > Terrestrial > Soil > Riparian zone | place: USA: East River...
CAAAGGGTGAAGCTCGCCCAGGCAATTTTTTCTGACACTCCTTTTTTACTCCTGGATGAACCTTGCACCAATCTTGATACGGCAGGGATTGATCTATACAACCGACTCATTGAAGAATATTGCAAAAACAGGTTAATCGTGGTAAGCAGTAATGATGAAACAGAATACAGGTTCTGTTCGGAAAAAATCAATATTACAGACTATAAAAAAAAATAACCCCTACTATTTTTTCAGGATTTTTAGTTGGGCAATTCTTTCTTAAAGGCGCTAACAATTAAATTTTATTTATATGAAACGGGTAACCGGGATTGGCGGAATCTTCTTCAAAACAAATGACGCAAAAGCAATGAACGAATGGTATAAAAAGCATCTTGGATTTAAACAGGCTGGCGATAATTCTATATTGTTCGAATGGAGAAATACTGATACGCCTGAAGAAAAGAATTATACCGTTTGGTCGCCATTTAAAAACGACACAAAATATTTCGAACCTTCACAAAAAGATTATATGATCAATCTTCGTGTTGAAAACCTTGAAGCATTGATGGAAGAATTAAAAAAAGAAGGTGTTCAGATTGCAAGTGAAATTGAAAAATTTGAATATGGCAAATTTGCATCGATCATCGACCCCGAAGGAAATAAAATTGAATTATGGGAACCTGTGGACAGCGAGTTCACAAAACTTTACGAAGGGAATACGATCCATTAGAGTTTGCCCCTTATTTCACAGCTATCATGCTGATCTCAACATTTACAAACTTTGGCAATGCTGAAACCTGGACCGTTTCCCTTGCTGGAAAATGATCACTGAAATATTTTCCATAAATCTCATTCATTTCCGAAAATCGATTCATGTCCGTAATAAATATGGTTGTTTTAACCACGTTCGCGAATTCCATTCCTGCTTGCTGCAAAATGGCCCTGAGATTATGCATTACCTGGTGCGTTTCTTCCTGCAAATCTTTATTTTTTAGTTCTCCTGTTGCCGGATCGATACAAACCTGGCCAGAAATAAAGAGCATGTTGTCGGCTTGTATGGCCTGGTTATATGGTCCTATGGGCGCCGGAGCGTTATTTGTCGTGATGATCCTCTTTTCCATTGTTTCTTAAATTAAAATTGAACGGGCGAATTTAGCTTTATGCATTTTCTTTGCAAAAAAATCCTTATGCAATGGGTAATCCTGACTAGTGAAGTGCTGAAAGAAGAGCTTTTAAATAATGGGATGACCGGAGCCGTTGAGATGATCTGGATAAAGAAGCCAGAAGAATTTCCAAAACATAAGGAAGCTGATGTATTCATTGACCTGCTTTTTGAATTCAATGAACAAAGGATCGATCTGTTGAAAAGTCTTTCACCCAAAACAATTATTGTGAATTCTGTCGTGCATACACAAAAAAAAATTGATGCACCCTTTGTGCGTATCAATGCCTGGCCAGGATTCCTGGGGAGAACTGTAATTGAAGCCAGTGGCTTGGGAACAGACTTTAAAATTAAAACAGAAAAAATCTTTTCTTTTTTGAATAAACGAGTAGAGTGGATTGCCGATGAGCCTGGATTTATAACTGCAAGGATTGTAAGTATGATCATCAATGAAGCATATTTTGCGCTGGGAGAAAAAGTTAGCACGAAGGATGAAATTGATACGGCTATGAAACTTGGGACCAATTACCCTTTTGGTCCTTTTGAATGGAGCCGCAAAATTGGACTGAAGAATATTTCCTCGCTTCTGAATGAGTTATGTAAAATGAATAGCCGCTATCAACCGGCCCCGGTAATGGAAAAAGAGGTAATGATATAATGTCCCTTATTTTAAATATTGATACCGCCCTTGACACTGCCAGCATCTCGCTGGCAGAAGATGGAAAAATTTTGTTTGAAGATCGTAATGAAACCCAGAAAGATCATGCATCATGGGTCCAGGTTGCCATTAAAGAACTTATGAGAAAAGCGGACCTGGGATTCCAGGAATTGCATGCCGTAGGAATTAGCCTGGGCCCGGGATCTTACACAGGTCTGAGAATCGGGCTCTCTTCCGCAAAAGGAATTTGCTATGCCCTGGACATCCCATTAATTACTGAAAACAGCTTAAAAATAATGGCTTTATCAGCAGTGATTTACCTGGAGATCGGCGAACCGGAATTATTAATGGAAAAACCGGCTATTTGTCCCATGATCGATGCAGGAAGAATGGAAGTTTTCACAGCCATTTATGACACTGGGTTGAACGAATTATTGCAACCCCAGGCTTTAATCCTGGAGGCAAACTCCTTTGAACAGGCTCTAAAGAGGCAAAAAATTCTTTTTTTGGGGAACGGAATTATGAAATTTCAGCCAGTTTGTCAAAATTTGAATGCCATATTCAAAAAAATGCCTTTAAATCCACTTGCCCTTGCTACACTTACATATAAAAATTTTATTGGCAATAATTTTGCAGACCTTCCTTATACGGAACCCCTGTACCTTAAAGAGTTCTTTACAAAGAAGACGGAACCAAAAGGCAAAATCGATTGATCTGAACGGCTTTGCCACACAAATTTTTAATAGAGATTCGTTTATTTAACACCCTTTAACCATTAATTACTATCTATGGACGACTATGCAATATCAACAGCAACAGCACCTGCCATGGAAAGCTTTTCATCGGTAAGCGTAGACTTATATAATGTGAAAAAAGCAGCAATGGTACTTCGTGCTATTAATCATAAGCTACGCCAACAAATTTTAAAATTGATTGATGAAAGCGGTAAGATGACCGTTACAGAGATTTATGTTAAGCTTAGGCTTGAACAATCGGTAGCTTCTCAGCATCTTGCTATTTTACGAAAGGCTGGTTTTGTTAAAACTGAACGGGATGGCAAATTCATCTATTATTCAGTTAGTGCAGAAAGACTCGAAGAGCTAAATAAATTTGTTAAGGATCTAATTGGTTGATGTCAACTTCGCGGATCTATTCGATTTATAATCAACCTGGTATAGATATTTTTAAGATTTATTATTCTTTTGGCTATCCTCAGTTGTGACCTGTCAGCTAGAATTTATCTCTGAATTTTGCAGTATTTTTGCGAGGAAAGTATTTGTAATGTTTATTAAACAATTATATACTGGTTGCCTCAGCGAAGCCGCTTATTATATTGAAAGTAATGGCGAAGCTGCAGTGATAGACCCTTTACGGGATATTGATGAATACCTTGAACTGGCTACAGAAAGGAAATCAACGATAAAGTATATATTCGAAACCCACTTTCATGCTGATTTTGTGAGCGGTCACCTGGATCTCAGCAAGGCTACCGGGGCTACGATCGTATATGGACCCGGAACCGAAACTAAATTTCCCGTTCACATTGCAAAAGATGGAGAAACATTCCGCCTTGGTTCGTTAACGATCGAGGTTTTGCATACCCCGGGACACACGCTCGAATCTTCCTGTTATTTATTAAAAGATGAACATGGGAAAGATTACTGCTTGTTTACAGGCGACACATTATTTGTAGGCGATGTAGGCAGGGCTGACCTGGCTCAGAAAAATGATGATATCACGATCGAAGATCTTGCAGGAATGATGTATGAAAGTCTGCAGAAAAAAATTATTCCACTCGCTGATGAAGTGATCGTGTACCCCGCTCACGGGCCCGGTAGTTCTTGTGGAAAAAACCTTGGACCTGAGACTTTCAGTACCATCGGAGAAGAAAAAAAATCAAATTACGCGCTCCGGCAAAAAACGAAAGATGCTTTTATAAAGGCGGTCACGGACGGACTTGAGGAACCACCGGAATACTTTCCAATAAACGCGAGAATTAACAAAGAGGGATATGATGATATTGGTGATTTAGTGGCAAGGGGGACAAAACCTCTGTCAATTGTGGAATTTAAACAGCATATGGAAAAGGGAGCGAATATCCTTGATACCCGTAATACAGAACTTTTTTCCCTTGGATTTATACCCACCTCGATCAATATTGGATTAGATGGAAGGTTTGCGGAATGGGCGGGTAGTCTTCTTTCTTTTGAAGAGGAGATCATTTTAGTGACGGAACCCGGTAAGGAAAAAGAATCTGTAGTAAGGCTTGCCAGGGTAGGGTTTGATAAAATTTCAGGATTTCTTGATGGGGGTTTTGGAGCCTGGAAGAAAGAAGGTGAAGAAGTTGATTTGATCATAAATATTGATCCCGATGAATTTGCAATGGATATTCCTTATGATCCCAAACTTATTGTTGTTGATGTTCGCAAACCGAATGAATTCATTGAAGGACATGTGAGCGGAGCCATAAACATTCCATTGAATGAAATGACCGATCCGGGCATTTTGTCTTTTATTAACGAGGACGACAATCTTTATTTGCATTGTACCAGCGGGTATAGAAGTGTGATTGCATCCTCAATACTAAAGCGCCAGGGAATTCATAATCTTCGAAATATAACCGGTGGATGGAACCAGATAAAGGATCTCGAAAGGATCGAGATCGTAAAAGAAAAAAGTATCCTTAATTAATTAAATTCCATTTGATCTTCCTGGCACTCTATTTAAAGATCACGTTATTATATTTCCATATTCTTCTTTCCAGTCCCATTTCCATCTTCGGTGACTCCATAACCATACTTCAGGATTTTCCCTGATCATATCTTCAAGAAATCGTACGTATTTAACAGTGAGTTCCCCAGGCTTTGTAGTAGCTGGGTTTTCTTCTGCCAGGATATTAAAAATTCTATAATAGCCTCTTTTTTCCTTTAGAAAATAAGAAAATACAACCGGTATATTTCCACGGCGGGCGCCGCTTTCCGGAGCTTTTACAAAAGGAGCAGGCTTATTCAGAAAATTGATCCAGTATCCATTTTTTGTATCTCCTGGATTTTGGTCCGCTACGAGGGCAAGCGCATATAGTGTGTTGCGATAAGGAAGAATGGCTTTTCTTGTGTCGTTTGCGGGCAACAAAACAGCACCGGTTTTCGAACGCATTTTTTTGAAGATCCTATCGAAGATCTTATTTTCAATAGGCATGTAAACCGTAAGCAACGTGTGTTTTAAATTAAGTGGTATTCCAAGATTTGCATACTCCCAGTTAAAATTATGGCTGCTAAGGATCTCACATTTCCTTCCTTCTTTATACAAATAGTCCAGGACAGAAAAATCTCCTTTAAATCTTTCTTTAATAAATGCTTCACCTGCGCTAAAAAGTTTAATGGTCTCGATAAAAGAGTCAGCAAAATTGTGGTAGAATCGTTTGGCTATTTTTTTTCGTTCTTCATCAGTCTTTTCGGGAAATGCCTGTTTTAAATTGGAATAAACCGTTTTCTTCCGGTACCCGATAATATAAAAGATAAAAAAATAAGCAAGGTCAGCAAGCACGTACAGTACCCCTAACGGGAGCAATGAGACAAGGTAAAGTAACCCATAAACGATGTAATACATTAGGTTCAAATAATAGATAAAAATTCCAAACTAATAGTCCTTCGCGCTGAACAGTTTTTATTTGAGTAAAGTTATATCGTACAAGAGTGCGACGCAACAACAGCTGGGAAAGATTTGTTGCCGGGCAACCAATTTAACAATCACCCATTCAGAAGAATCTATAATACTATGTTTTGTACTAATTCATTTTTATCGGGATAATCAGTATTGTAGTGAAGGCCGCGGCTTTCTTTTCTGAATATGGATCCTTTTACAACCAGGTATCCGACACTGATCATGTTTCGCAACTCCAGCAATTGCGGAGATAGACTACTTGTTTGATACAATTGTTCCGTTTCCTCCCATAACAGGTCCAGTCGTCGCATGGCCCGGTGCAAACGGATATCGTTGCGAACGATCCCTACATAATCGCTCATCAGGAGTTGCAGTTCCTTCAGGCTTTGTGTGATAAGGATCATTTCTTTCGGGTCGGTGGTACCATGTGCATTCCAGTCGGGAATATTTTTCTTCCAGGAAATTGTTTGAATATGATCGGTAACATCCAAAAAACAACGATGAGCAAATACAATTGCTTCAAGAAGAGAATTGCTGGCAAGGCGATTGGCGCCATGAAGTCCTGTGCTTGCACATTCTCCGCAGGCATATAAATTTTTTACAGAGCTCCTTCCCCATTCATCTGTTTTTATTCCCCCGCAACTATAATGTGCTGCCGGCGCAACAGGGATCATGTCTTTGGTGATATCGATGCCAATTGACAGGCATTTCTCATAGATATTTGGAAAATGTTCAACAAATTTTTCCTTGCCAAGGTGACGACAATCCAGGTATACATGTTCAGTACCCGTTCGTTTCATTTCGCTATCAATGGCCCTTGCTACAATATCCCTGGGAGCAAGATCTTTTCTTGGATCATATTTTTCCATGAAGGCCTCGCCGGTTTTATTTCGAAGGATGCCGCCCTCTCCCCGCACTGCCTCTGTAATTAAAAATGCATGCCCTCTTATTCCCGATTCAAACAATGCAGTAGGATGAAATTGTATAAACTCCATATTCTCAATTCTACCCTTTGCCCGATACATCATGGCCAATCCATCCCCTGTTGCAATGGCAGGGTTTGTTGTGGTCCGGTAGACCTGGCCGTTGCCACCAGTTGCTATCATTGTTGTCTTAGCCAGGATTTTCTCAATGGAATTTGTCCGCAGGTTCAATACATAAGCACCATAACATTCAATGTCTGGAGTAGATTTTGTAATAAGATAACCCAGGTGATGCTGGGTAATAATATCTACCACGAAACAATAGTTGATGACCTGGATATTTGGAGAACGATGGGTAGCAGCCAGCAGGGCCCTTTCAATTTCCTTACCCGTAATATCCTTGTGGTAAAGTATCCGGTAAGCAGAATGGCCACCTTCCTTTCCCAATTTATAATCACCATCAGGCTCTTTGTCAAACTTTGCACCCCATTCGATAATTTCATTTACACGTTCCGGGCCTTCCTTGACTACGATCTCGACCACACGCGGATTGCACAAGCCATCCCCCGCAATTAATGTATCGTCGATATGTTTTTCAAAACTATCATTTTCAAGATCATTTACCACAGCCACTCCTCCCTGCGCATATTTAGTATTCGTTTCATCCGCTGTCGTCTTTGTAATGATCATTATTTTTTTATCAGGAAATCTTTCCGCCACTTTCAAAGCATAACTTAATCCTGCGATGCCTGAGCCTATTATTAAAAAATCCACTTCCATCTTATTCAATTTTTATTTTTCTACACTTCCCCAGGCAGTCATGAGATTATCCCGGTTTTTCTGAGTTGATATATTTCACCGCTCCTTCTGTAATAAACAATTGGGCCAATCCATAAGTAACCATAATGATCAGGCCCGCATAATTAAATGTTGCATAAAATTTATCAAAAGCCAGCAAAGAGTCTGATGTTACAAATAAGACGGCGCCGATCATCATCCACCAACCTGCCTTTTTATTTTTGCTGAATAAGGTATGGGTGGCCAACAACAGCATAAAACTTAGCACAACGCCGTAAACACGCACCGGAATTTTCATATCTCCAAGAAAAGGAGAAAGCACGCTGATTAAAATAGCATAGTAAATTACAACTAACAGGAGAAACCAGGGATTGCCACGAATATATTCACGCATTCTAATCCTATTAAAAAAAATAATGTATGAAAGTTGGGCTAGCAGAAAAGAGGAGAGCCCCAACAAGAAAAAAACGGGCTTTTTTTGTTCGAACATCAGGAAAATATCTCCAAGCCAGGAAAAAAATAAACCGAGGCTGACCCATCCTCTCAAATTGGAATTACCCTGCTTTGTTTGTATCCATAAATAAACCACCAAAACGGGTACTAACAAAGGCTTTGAAATAAATTTCAGTGTTTCATTATCAAAATAAATGGCAATAAGATGAGCAAGTAAAACAAAAAGAAAAATGATCAGCCAGGTTGTTTTTTTCATGCAGTTAAATTTACATTCATTTGAAACTAGCTTCCACGTTTCTGCAAGACCCTATGGCTCAGGGCTCGATCCATGCGTCACTTTCCCTGAGTAAATTGATCAACTCATCCACCGCCACTGCACTATTTACATTTCGTTTTACGATTTCTTTTCCTTTATACAAAGTTATTCTCCCCGGTCCGCTTCCGACATAACCAAAATCAGCATCCGCCATTTCTCCAGGCCCATTTACAATGCACCCCATGATTGCGATCTTGACTCCTTTCAAATGGTTCGTTACCGCCCTGATCCTCGCAGTCGTCTCCTGGAGATCAAACAATGTTCTACCACAACTGGGACAGGAAATATATTCTGTTTTAGAGATCCTTGTCCTGGTTGCCTGCAAAATTCCAAAAGCAATAGAATTCATTAACCTGAAATCAGTGCTGACTTTTTTATTCTCCTCGTGATGACCAAAACAAACACCATCACCAAAACCATCTAACAATAATGCACCTGCTTCGATTGAATAATGGATCAAACTTTTATCCATATCCTCATCTTCACTTTCGCAAAAAATTATTGCAGGGTTCCTGGCTTCAGCGTCCTGTAGTTCCACAAACATGCTCCGGAGATTTTGGACCGCATTTTTATTTTTTGACGAGAGGCAAATGACTGCAGTCCGGTCGCTCTTCAACTTATCGAGCAAGGCAATTAAAAAAGGGCGGCGGTATCCACCTGCGGAGCAATCCACCATTACAAAATTGATCTTTGAAGACCTTGGGAAAGTTTGATCCAAATAATTACCGGCGTCCAGGATAGGGAAATACTTTTCTTTATCCTTCTCCGTCAACCACGCATGATGATCCAGGATGACCTTTAATGTTCCAGGCAATGCAAAATCCAATGTGCGGGAGCCAGCAAAAATATAATCAGCCGCTGCGTCGCTGATATTCCATTTATCGATACCCGCATCATACGTATACCCAATGTTTTTCAAATCATCGCCTGATATTTTTTCCTTTTTCCTGAAATCAGCGATCACAATAGGAACTGTTTTGCCTCCAATATTGTCAATTATAAAGGTTTCTCTTCTCCGATAGTTGAAAGGATCATAAGGAAGACGGGAAACATTTTTATCACCTGTTCCATCTTCCAGGCCCGTGGTTATTTGGTTCTTCTGACCAATTATTTCATATCGTTTTACCAGGTCCTTGCATACGGGTATTTCCAATTCAGGATCTTCAGTCAGCGAAACGCGGATCGTATCTCCTAATCCATCTTCCAGGAGTGTTCCGATGCCAATGGAACTTTTTATTCTTCCATCTTCACCATCTCCCGCTTCTGTAACTCCTAAATGTAATGGGTAGCATTCGCCGAATTCGTCAGACATGGTTTTTATCAATAACCTGTAAGCATGAACCATAACCTGGGGATTACTGCTTTTCATGCTCAGTACGATTTGATGATAATTCTCGTCTCTTGCAATACGTAGGAATTCCATGGCACTTTCAACCATGCCCGTGTGCGTATCTCCATACCGACTCATGATCCGGTCGCTCAAAGAACCGTGGTTGGTTCCTATACGCATAGCTGTTCCATATTCCTTACAAATCCTGATAAGTGGAGTAAATCGTTCGCGGATCCGATCGATCTCTTCATGATATTCGGCATCAGAATATTCAATGACCGCAAATTTTTTCTTGTCGATGTAGTTACCGGGATTTATTCTAACCTTTTCTACAATTCTTGCTGCGATTTCTGCTGCGTTGGGAGTAAAATGAATATCTGCCACGATAGGTGTGTTATATCCACGCCTGCGCAATTCATTTTTAATATTCAACAAATTCTCCGCTTCATTTTTCGAAGGTGCCGTGATGCGGATCAATTCAGATCCAGCCTGGATGCATCGAATAGATTGCTCAACGGTACCCATTGTATCCATCGTATCAGTCGTCGTCATCGTTTGCACGCGGATAGGATGAAAATTCCCCAGCAACAGATCACCGATCTTTACTTCCCGGGTTTGTAATCTTTTATATTCAGTAAGCGATTCGCAATAAACCATCATAATATTCTCATCCTCAAAAAAGGAATTTAGTCAAATGCAAAATTATCATTCCTTTTTTTAATAGGCCTTGAATTACCAGTCTTTGGGCTGGGAACCTCCTGCCTGCGAATTATTCTTTTGAAGTCTTTGTTGAATGTCTTTTTCTTTCTGTTCTAACAATTTCAGTTGTTCCTGTGCCTCCTTTTGAGAAATCTTTGGCTTCGGTTGTTGTTTTTGTTGCTGTTGCTGATCTTTCTTCTTTTTATCTTCCTGCTTTTTAGGAGGATTTTTTTTCTTTAGCTCAAGCAATGCCTTCTGAAGATTTTCTCTTGCTTCTTTATCATCCGGATTTAAGCGCAGGGTTTCTTTATAAAGTTCAATACTCTCCTCTAATTTCTTTTGCTGCGAAAGCATGACCCCCTGGTTGTAGGTTGACTTTGAGCGGATTTCATTATTGTTTTCTTTTACGTTAAGCTCTGAAAGTAATTTGTCGGCATCCCCCAGTTTACTCTGCCTGATCCATGCATTTGCCAGGTTGAATTTTGCGACCTTGTTGGCCGGATTATCCTGAAGCGCTTTTTGATATTCCGCTCCCGCTTTATCATATTCCTGGTTCCGGTAATAATTATTGCCCGCGTCAATATTCTTATTCTCCTGCTGCGATTGCACCGGGTTGTCTACAATGACCAGGAAAAATATGGATAGAAGAATCCTCATCTGATTTTACGCTTTCTTTCAGGTAAAATAAATTCAATTATCAATAGTAAAAACATAGCAGCCGCAAACCACATATAATACGTTTTATAATTTAACAAGGATACATCAGTAAATGTCTTCTTTTCTACCTGTGACAACTGCTTCATCAATTCGTTTATAGTTTGATCACTACTTTCAAAGTGCACGTACACACCGTTGGTTTTTTCCGCAATTTGTTTTAATTCTTCTTCATTCAATTTTGAAATCACGATGTTTCCGAGGGCGTCTTTTTTGAAATCATTTGTGGCGGAATCCGGAATCCGGGAGCCTTCCGGGGAACCGATGCCTACTGTGCAAACCATCACTCCCTGTTGTGAAAGTTCCGCTGCTGTTTTCAGGCTTTCTTCATCATGGTCTTCTCCATCGGAAATAAGAATCACAGATTTAAATCTTCCTTCTTTTGAATTAAAAGCGCCAGCGCTCCGGTTCAGGGCCTCACTAAAAACTGTTCCCTGGTCATTAATGGCGTCCGGGGAAGCAGATGAAACAAATATCTCCGCCGCTCCATGATCCACCGTCAGAGGCATTTGGAGATATGCTTTACCAGCAAAAAGTACGAGGGCAATTCTATCATCCGGCATTTGATCCATTAATTTCAGGATCATTTGTTTGGCCCTTTCCAAACGGTTTGGAGAAAGATCGGTAGAAAGCATGCTTCTGCTTACATCCAAAGCCAGTACTACATCAATACCTTTTCTTGTAATGTTATCAGCGGCCCCGGGCTTGCGGAGATTTGCAACGCCCAGCACACCCAGTGCAAAAGCCATTGAAAACAAAATGAATTTTGTCGTAAACAAACGCGGCGAGAAACTTTTAATGAGTTGAGCCACTAATTTTTTGTCACCGATCCTTTTAATGGTTCTCCGTTTCCACCTTAATAAGAGAAAGAAAAGAACAATAAAAACACCAATAGCTGCCAGCAGCGTAAGAAATTCATAATATTGAAATTGAAAATTCAATGTTCGGATACTAACAACAATTAAACCAGATTCGTTACATTTTTCCTTCCATAAAACCCAACTGTTTCAAAATCCCTTTCAATATATTCATCCGGATGACACGTATGTCGGCATTATGGTCAGCGGTTTCAAAATTAAGAACGAAAAAATAGGGATGTTTGTTTTCTTCTATCCATCCTACGATCCACGCAAGGCTGCTTCCTTTTTCATCCTGTCCCCATCCCGTTTTATAACTTAATTTATAATTGGAATTATCTTCAAATAACATGGCTCTTTTCACCATATTTTCATAGGTATCAAAAAAAGGAAGCTGGTTGAAATAAAGTCTTTTTACCAGCCCCAGTTGCTCATCGGGCGTTATTTTGATGGAATTATCAAGCCAGAAAGTGTCAATGCGGGAGGTGATTTTTTTTGTGCCATACGCTATACTATCCAACCAGAATTGCATAGTATCCCTTCCGATCCTCCTGGCCACTTCCTGGTAATAAGGAACTGAAGAAACCCGGAAAGCATCATACATGGTCAAATCCTTATTCCAATCCGCGTTGGCCCGGACTATTCCATCCCATTTGATGACCATACTGTCGCCCGAAATCTTGCCGGTTTGCAGCCCGATTAATGAATTCACAATTTTAAAAGTAGAGGCTGGCAGGTAAGCACTATCCCGGTAACGTTTTAAATTATAGATCGTGAACTGGCCGGTAGCATTGTCAAATAATGCAAAAGTTCCCCGGACATTGTTCTCATCAAAAAAATGTTTCAGGCTGTTATCAATTTTTACATTATTAGGGGAACAGGAATTGATAAAAACAATGATCAATAAACCCCAGCCAAATAATTTCATCTCAAAAATTTTTGGCAAAGGTACATGCTGCATAAAGGAATCTGGAACTGAAAATGGAAATTAAATTCTATTTATTCCCTACTTTCAATATGTAATAATTCATTCCGATGTTCACTGCTGAAAATTTTTATTTATTTCTTTCGGTAAGTATCCTGATCAACCTTTCGCCGGGGCCTGATATGATTTATACGATGGCAAGGAGTCTTGCCCAGGGAACAAGGGCCGGGATCTATTCAGCATTGGGTATCTCTACAGGGTGCCTTGTTCATATCAGCGCTGCAGTATTTGGCTTGTCTAAGATCATTGAGGAATCTGTTTTGCTTTTTTCCATCATCAAATTTGCAGGAGCTGGCTACCTTGTGTACCTCGGTATCCGGTCATTTTTTAAAAGGAAAAGCGCGAAAACAGAAATAGAACCTTTGTCCTTTTTGCCAAACCGAAGAATATTTTTCCAGGGAATGCTGACAAATATCCTGAACCCGAAAGTTGCCATTTTCTTTTTGTCCTTTTTACCCCAATTCATCGATCCACAATCCGCTCACCTAAAAGAACAAATTTCAATTTTGGGACTTTGGTTTGATATACAGGGAACCCTGATACTGGTTATCGTAGCAGCGCTTACAGGTCATTTCAAAAATATATTACAAAAAAATAAGGGTTTTTGGAGATGGCAGGAAAAGATATCAGGTCTTATATTATTCGGCCTTGGAATAAAAATGATTTTTGCTAAAAAATAAAAAATCCGCCTGAGGCGGATTCTCCTTTGGCCATAACCAGCATTTAGAGATAAATGCCGTTACTTAAACGATAATGCTTTCTGCCCTGGCAATCCTTTTTTGAAGCAGCACAGGATGACAACATTGATACCATTACAATTCCCGCTAGGAGGAAAAGATATATTCTTTTCATTAAAAAAATTTTGTCTGGGGTTAACGAATGCCGGTAATCAAAGGAGGGATCGGTAAAGTTGGTTCATCAAGAGGAAAAACGAAAATAAGACAGTTTTATTATTATTCATAACGTTGCGTAGTTTTCCTAGCCTATCTTTAAGGTGAAAAAAAGGGATATTCTGTTCAAACACATATTTTTATACATTTATATAGGAATGAAAATTTAACAATAACCAAAACCATTTTATATGAAATCAGTTGTTTTTTCCTTGATTTCCTTCGTGGTCCTGTTATCCGCCTGCAATAGCAAGCCTAAAGCGATGACCATAACCAGCGATGATGGCAAGAGTAAAGTATCGGTAGATGTAAACAGCGTGGTAGCAGCCTCGAGTGAAATGCAAAAGAAAATGGAAGAGCTGAAAAAGCTCACTCCGCTTACTACAGATCAATTAAAAACCATGCTTCCCGATGAACTTATGGGCATGAAACGCTCCAGTTTCAATGCAAATAGTATGATGGGCTTTGCTTCAGCCGAAGCGACTTACAAGGCAGATGCAGACGATAAAGAGATCGAACTGAGCATTTTTGATTGTGCGGGTGAGGCTGGCGCAGGTATTTACTCCTTAAGCTACTGGACCAAAATGAATATGCAATCGGAAACCGATAATGGCTATACGAAAACGATTGATTTTAATGGTCAAAAGGCTGTTGAAACTTATGATAAGAGTAGTGAGCGATATGAACTTACTTACGTTGGATCCGACAGGCTATTAGTAACCGTGAAGGGAGAAAAAATTGGCCTGGATGCTGTAAAGCAAGTAGCCGGTGGCCTTAATTTAAAAGTCAATTGATCCTAATTAAGTAAAATAAATTCCCCGAAAAAATAGCAGGTAGGTAGCTAAGACTTTAGGATTTTCAATTCCTTCCCGATCCTGATAAAAGCTTCAATAGCTTTATCAAGGTGTGCCTGGTTGTGAGCGGCACTTAATTGTACGCGGATCCTCGCCTGTCCTTTAGGAACCACCGGAAAAAAGAAGCCAATTACGTAAATACCTTCATTTAAAAGCCCTGAAGCAAAGTTTTGTGCTACTACGGCATCATATAGCATGATCGGTACAATAGGGTGCTCGCCTGGCTTAATATCAAATCCCGCCTCAGTCATTTTGCTGCGGAAATATTTAGTATTCCGTTCGAGGGTATCCCTCAATTCTGTTGTTTCACTAAGCATATTCAATACAGCTATCGATGCTCCAGTGATGGAAGGCGCCAGGCTATTGCTGAATAAATAAGGTCTTGATCGTTGCCTTAGCATTTCAATGATCTCTTTTCTTCCACTTGTAAATCCTCCGCTGGCACCACCAAGCGCCTTGCCTAATGTACCCGTAATAATATCTATTTTACCCATTACCCCACGGTATTCATGTGTGCCGCGTCCGGTTTTACCCATAAAACCTGAAGCATGGCACTCATCGATCATAACAATAGAATCATATTTATCCGCCAGGGCACAGATCTTATCCAACTGTGCAATAGTTCCGTCCATGCTAAATACGCCATCGGTTACAATAACCCGGGAACGGCACTGCGCTGCTTCACCAAGTTTTGTTTCAAGATCCTTCATGTTATTATGCTCGTAACGAAAACGCTGCGCCTTACACAAACGAACACCGTCAATAATAGATGCATGATTCAAGGCATCAGAAATGATCGCATCTTCTTCAGAAAATAAAGATTCAAATACACCTCCATTTGCATCAAAGCAGGCAGCATATAAGATCGTGTCTTCCGTTCCTAAGAATACTGATAGTTTCTCCTCAAGCTCTTTATGAATATCCTGCGTACCGCATATGAACCGGACACTGCTCATTCCATAACCATGTGTTTCGATGGCTTTATTTGCTGCATCAATAACGTTGGGATGAGAAGAAAGACCCAGGTAATTGTTGGCGCAGAAATTTAAAACGGTCTTGCCATTGACGGTGATCTCCGCACCCTGGGGACTACTAATGATGCGTTCGGTCTTATAAAGTCCGGAGGATTTTATTCCTTCAATTTCATCAGCGACTCTTTGGACAAATTTGTCATTCATGTCTGTAAATTAAAAGGCAAATATAATTGTTCGAAGTTTCCTAATTTTTACTCCGTGCATCGCCTTTTATTTTAAAATGTAAAGGCGGAAAAATGGAAATATTAACCTGTAAGTAACATTTGCACGGCTATCTTCGTTCTTCCAAAGAAACCAACAAGATGAAGAAGGAAACCATACTCCGATTTAGCATCCCGGCAATTATTGCTATCTGCATTTTATTTGTCTTTAGTTTTTCTTCCGAAAAAGGCAAACAAACCTCGAAAGAATCGATGCAGGAATGTTGTCAAAAAAAGCGCAAATCTTCCGAGAATAAGGGCCTGATTTGGGAAACTTTTTCCCGCCAGTTGATTTTTGTTTCAAATTAGATTTTAATATGCATTAGCCCAATAATGCAAGGTTGTCCGTGACCAGGTTACCCCATCAGAAAGAGTTTCCGGGGCTCAAAATATTTACCCCTTATTATGTAACATTCTACCCTCCCAGGGCGTACTACTTTCAAATTCCGGCTTTTAACGGTTAATTTTGGGTTTTTATAGGCTGTTTATGACTGAGAAAGAATACAATTTATGTGTGACTGAGTATGCAGACAATGTGTACCGCTTCATCGTGAAGAACCTTAAGCACGAAGAAGATTCAAGGGATGTGGTCCAAAGCGCCTTTGAGAAAATGTGGCGCAACAGGGAAAACATCCAGGCGGAGAAATGTAAATCCTATTTATTTACGGTAGCCTACCACCAGATGATCGACCATATAAGGAAAATAAAAAGAATCCAATTAAAAGAAGATTTTAGCGACGAAACCAGGGTAACAGACCGGCCGATGAATAATGCTAAAAAGGTTTTGGAAGAGGCGCTCAGCCGCCTGGGTGAAACTCAGAGAAGCCTTGTGATGCTGAAAGATTATGAAGGGTATAGTTATGAAGAAATTGGCAGGATAACTGGCCTGAATGAAAGCCAGGTAAAAGTTTATTTGCATCGGGCAAGGGTGCAATTGAAAAATTATTTAGTGAGGCCTGAGAATGTGATTTAAAAATGTAAAGGTTTGCGGTGACTAAAGAAAAAAGAAAATGAAAATCGATCGCCATAATTACGAAGATTATTTCCTTCTTTATGTGGACAATGAATTGACCGCGGATCAAAAAAGGCAGGTTGAATCATTTGTAAATGAAAATTCCGACCTGGAAGAGGAATTCGTGATGTTCCAGCAATCAAAATTGGTCCCTGACCCTTCCATTGTGTTTGATAAGAAAGACCTTTTGATGAAGAAAGAAAATGATCTATCCATCAATTTGAATAATTGTGAAGAATGGATCGTTTTATATGTTGACGATGAATTGAATGCCGAAGAAAAAATTGCAGTGGAGAAATTTGCGGCAAATCATCCACAGGTGCAGGAAGCCTTAAGCTTGTTCCAACAAACCAAATTGCAGCCGGAAACAATTGTTTTTGCTAATAAAAAGAATTTATACAAATCTGAGAAGGTCGTAGTTATAAGCATGCAGTGGTGGAAAGTGGCAGTTGCAGCGATATTGATCCTTGCAGCAGGCATTACATTTTATTCAACCTCTATTAAGAAAGATAAGATTGAACCAACAACAGATAGAACAGTAAAAACAACCATTAAGAAGAGTCCATCTGCAAATCCAATCAAATCTGTTGATATAGAAAAGAAAGTTCAGAAAATTCCGGACCAGGTAATCGAGAAGAACCCGATTGTTATCGCTGCTCCGAATCACAAAAAACCTACCAGGGAAAAAGTAAACAAGGATGAAGAAAATAATCCCCAGGTAGCCATCAATTCATCCCATCCTGTCAATGATCAAACAGGAGTATCAACGCAAAAACATGTTACAAGTGATGTCATTGACCCAAAAATTGAATATTCTAAAATGAATGATCTTGTAGTTACCGGTGATAAAACGCATAAGGAAAATTTTAACGAGGTCACTGTAACAAAAAATGTTGATCAAACGCCTCAACCTATATATGCCAGCAACACTGAAAACAAAAGGCTTCGTGGATTTTTCAGGAAAGCTACCAGGTTTATTCAACGCACTACGAACATCAATCCGGCCGATGATGATAACAAGGTGCTGATCGGTGGAATGGCTATTAATCTAAAATAATTTTAAATAAAAAACACAATTATGAAAAGGATTTTGACCCTTGGTATGATCTTATGCGCTTCAGTGATGGGTTTTGCTCAATCTGACACAACCGGCAAGCAAGATAAAAATGTACCTGATACGATACGGGTTGGAGGTATGATCATCGTCCGTAAAAGTGGCGGGGGCAGGGAGATCTTAAGAGAAAAAAAGCACGATGATGATCATGTTAGCTCCGGTCATAGAAAATACAGCAAACCTTCTAATGTCAGTACGAACTGGTGGATACTTGATCTGGGTTTTTCCAATATAGATGACAAAACAAATTATGCTTCAGCCTCCACACAAAGTTTTGCTCCTGGAAGTACTGATGAGACTTTTAAGATGAAAAGTTTGAAATCAAGAAATGTGAATATTTGGTTTTTTATGCAGCGGTTGAATGCTATCGAACATGTGGTTAATATAAAATATGGACTGGGCCTTGAATTGAATAATTATTTCTTCGATGATAAGAGCGTGCATATGCTTAAAAACCCCACGCTCATCACCATCGATCCGGCCTATGCCGAACTGCACAAAAATAAATTAGCAGCCGATTATCTTACCGCCCCGATCATGCTCAACATCAATTTTACTCCAAACCGAAAGGACGGATTTGGAATCAGCGCCGGCGTTAGTGGAGGGTATCTTTACAGTGCAAGACAGAAAATAAAAAACGGCGGTCATAAAAGTAAAACTCATGATGATTTTGACCTGATGAAATGGAAGGTCTCATACGTAGGCGAATTACTACTCGGACCTGTAAAATTATACGGCAGTTTTGCAACGAAAAGTATGTGGGAAAAAGGATTGGATCAAACGCCATATACAGTAGGACTTCGGTTTTCAAACTGGTAAAGAAGTTTTCTCATGTAAATTTGCACTACCGGCATCGTATATGATGCCGGTTTTTTATTGATCTCACATAAATTGTTAAGAGATTTTGCGCAATTTTTTGTGAAACTCTACTAACCATTGCTAAGAAAATAATTCTTTATTCTAGATTTGAAAAAAACATCGTTAAAGATTTCCCCACGAGAAATAAAATCTGAAATCATTGCGTTGTGTTGTAATGGTCAAAGTATAACTTATGAAACTATCCATCATTCTGACTTCTGTGCTGTTGGGAACATCTACTTTATCCACAAACACTCCACTTATTAACAATTTCAGGCTTTTAACCGAAGCAAAAAAAAGAGTGGTTCCTGGAAATGAAAGGATATTGCCAGTGGGATCCGTTTATATAGTTATTGACAAATCGGATTATGAGTTAAATGTGTATGATGAGAAAGGTTGGTTCGCTACTTACCCGGTTGTGTTTGGAAATAACAGTCTTGATGACAAAAAAATGGAAGGCGACCGCAATACACCAGAAGGAGTTTTTCATATCATTTCAAAAAAGATACACGAGAAATGGGATCGTTTTATGGCTCTTGATTATCCTACAAAAGAGAGTTATGAAAAATTCAGACTAAGAAAAATGAGAGGAGAGATTCCTGCAAACGCCAGGATTGGTGGAGGAGTTGGTATCCATGGAACCTGGCCCCACGATGATTATATCATTGACCGGTATAATAACTGGACCATGGGGTGCATTTCTATGAAGAACAACGATGTGGAAGATCTTTATAGCTATTTACCAGTAGGAACCAGGATAACCATTAGAAAGTGATCTCTTATTTAAAAAGAAATTCATTTATTTCTGTCCTCCATTTCTTCGGGTCCTTTTCCAGGAGAAAATCATGTCCCGCATTTTCATATCTCACCAATTTTTTATTACTGGAGGCTATGTCTTTGAATATTGATTCGGTGTCGGAAAAAGATACTATTTTGTCCAGGGCCCCATATTGCAACAACACCGGGCATTTGATTTTTTGAACAAATTTTGAAGTGTTTTGATCAAATCCATTGAACCCCCTCTCTATACTGGCCCAAAATGTAATAAGAGTCCCGAAAGGTTCCTGGGGGAAACCAAGCATTTTCCCCCGCTTGGCAAAAAGTTTTTCAACGGTTTTAAAGGGCAATTCCAGGATAACCCGGGAAGGAGATAAATCATAATCATGGATTGCTTTTGTTATTACAGTGGCACCAAGTGAAATGCCATATAAAATGATATTCCTTTCACCTCTCTTTAGAATATACTCGTAGGCAAGCTTCACATCTTCTGATTCAAAAAACCCAAGTGTAGTTACATTGCCCCCGCTGTTTCCATGGGCCCGCAGATCCAGAAGTAAAACATTAAATCCGAGGTAGAGAAATTCATAACCCTCTTTTAATAACATGGATTTGTTTTCCCCCAAACCATGTATCAGGATGACCGTCCCTTTGGCTGTATCTGCCGGGACGTACCATCCTTCCAAACTAAGATGATTCTTTGTTACTAAATGAACCGTCTCATAAGGAAGGTGCGGAATATCTTCGAGGGTTGACTTTTGAAACCGGGGACCAGTAAAAAGCTTCCAGGTCTTCGTGAATACATTTCGGGAAGAAACAGGTGGTTGCGATTTTGAAGAAGGTTCATAAAAGTAGGTGAGTTTGTAGCCATAGAAAATACCGCTTATATTAATAAAAATGAATTGAACGAGCAGGACCCAAAGTATCCATTTAATGATTCCTTTGAGTTTTTTTTGCTTTTTGGCCTTGTCCATCAAGTGATTTTTTATAGGATCTTATGAAAAAACTAGTTTTCAATCAATAAAATGAAGAATAATTTATTTTTTTCATAAAAAATTAAGATGGGGTATGAATTTTGCTGGTTTGCAGCAGTTTTGTTCTGAACATATTGAGAAAAACCTTAAAAAGCAGCCATTCGCCCTAGGCTGCTTTTTAATTTTCTATACTTTGCCATTTTTGATCTCTTCTACTATCATTGGGTCAAGTAAAGTTGTGGTATCACCGAGGTTCTCAGTTTCACCTTCCGCTATTTTCCGTAATATTCTTCTCATAATCTTCCCGCTTCTTGTTTTAGGCAGTCCTTTTACAAATTGAATTTTATCCGGTTTTGCGATAGAACCAATGATCCGTGCAACCGTGAGTGCTATATCTTTTCTCGTAAGTTCCTCATCGCCATGTATCGGGCTCGTAATTACATAAGCATATATCCCCTGCCCTTTTATATCGTGGGGATAACCCACAACAGCACTCTCTACTACCCCCGCATGCATATTAATGGCATTTTCAACCTCTGCTGTGCCAAGTCGATGGCCACTAACATTCAGTACGTCATCGACCCTTCCCGTGATCCTGTAATTTCCATCCTCATCCCTTAAACATCCATCGCCAGTAAAATACAAATTTTCATATGCTGAAAAATAATTCAGGCGGCACCGTTCATGATCCCCGTAAGTGGTGCGCAAGATCCCTGGCCATGGAAACTTAATGCAGAGATTTCCTGCCCCTAGTGTATTCTCTATTATTTTTCCATTTTCATCTACTATAACTGGTTGTACCCCAGGCAATGGTAAAGTTGCATAGGTCGGTTTTGCCTGAGTTACTCCGGCAAGATTTGAGATAAGGACCCCGCTGGTTTCTGTCTGCCACCAGGTATCCACAACCGGACACCTTTTCTTGCCCACATTCTCATCATACCAGTGCCAGGCTTCCTCATTGATAGGCTCTCCTACTGTTCCAAGTACCTTTAAAGAATCCAGGTGCTTCCCCTGCAAAGGCCCAACGCCAAAGCCCATTAAGGACCGGATGGCTGTAGGGGCTGTATAAATTATATTTACTTTGAACTTGTCCACGATCTCCCAAAATCTGCCTGCATCGGGCCAGGTGGGAATACCCTCAAACATCAGGGAAGTAGCGCCGGCGCATAATGGACCGTATACAATATAACTATGTCCTGTTATCCGATATCGGCGGTGCAAAAATGAATATCTCCGAGGTTGTATTGAAATACATTTACAAAACTGTAGGTTGTCCATACCATGTAGCCACCACAGGTGTGTACGACTCCTTTTGGCTTGCCGGTGGAACCCGATGTATAAAGAATGAACAGCATGTCTTCCGCATCCATTTCTTCGGCAGGAAAATCAGGATTACCGAGGGTCTCTACTTTTTTGATCTCATCCTCCCACCACACATCCCGTCCCTTGATCATGCTAACTGGTGTCCTGGTTCGTGTAAGAACAATCACCTTTTTTACGAACCGGCATTGCACCAGGGCGTCATCAATTACCGATTTTAAAGGGATTTCTTTATTACCTCTGAAGGCACCATCGCAGGTTATGACGAATTCTGCAGTGGCATCCTGCAGGCGATCTGCTATACTCTGGGCGCTAAAGCCACCAAACACTACGGAATGAATGGCTCCTACCCTTGCGCAACCTAAAATTGCAATTACTAATTCAGGAACCATGCCCATATAAATGCAAACGCGATCTCCTTTTTTTACTCCGTTGTTTCTAAGCACATTGGCAAACTGCATCACTTTAAAGTGCAGATCCCGATAAGTTAGAATGCGGTGGTGTTCCTCTGGATCATTTGGTTCCCAGATGATAGCTGGACTGTTTCCAAGAGTCCCCAAATGACGGTCGAGACAATTTTCTGTAATATTAAATTTACCGTTGATGAACCATTTGATATCGGGCTCCTTAAAGTTCCATTCCAGTACCTTGTCCCATTTTTTTTTCCAAAAAAAACTGGAAGCTACGTCTCCCCAAAAACCTTCAGGGTCGTCTACGCTTTTTTTATAGGCCGCTTTGTATTGTTCAATGGAATTGACCTGGAAGGAATATGACATACCGGCGAATTGTTAAGGGTTAAAATTGGTTTATTTTAAAAAAAAATCAGGAACTAACACAACACAATTTACATAATGGTTAAAAATAAATCTGTATTTTAAACTTATGAACCAGCCAACTAACGAAGTTCAAAACATTCGTAAGATCATCGCCGCTTCATCGGTAGGCACCCTGATCGAGTGGTATGATTTTTACATCTTCGGAAGCCTGGCCACAGTTATTGCTAGCCAGTTTTTCCCAAAAACCAATCCCACAGCGGCTTTACTTTCAACTTTAGGAACCTTTGCGGCAGGCTTCCTCGTTCGCCCATTTGGAGCTTTGGTATTTGGAAGATTGGGAGACCTCATCGGTCGTAAATACACTTTCTTACTGACCCTTATTATTATGGGAAGCTCCACTTTCGCGATTGGGCTCGTTCCCGGTTATCAAACTATTGGTTTTGCTGCACCCATTATTATTTTAATACTTCGACTATTGCAGGGCCTGGCGTTAGGTGGTGAGTACGGCGGGGCCGCCACGTATGTTGCGGAACACGCACCTCCGGGCCGTAGAGGTTTTTTTACTTCCTGGATTCAAACAACCGCGACACTCGGTTTATTTCTATCTCTCGGTGTAATATTAATAACACGCAACAGCCTTGATGCGGACCATGTGAAATCAATTTCGAAATTCAATGATTGGGGATGGAGGATCCCTTTTCTTGCTTCTTTTTTCCTGGTTATTGTTTCAGTTTACATACGACTTAAAATGAAGGAATCTCCCCTTTATACCAGGCTAAAAAACGAAGGAAAAACTTCTGTAAACCCATTGAAGGAAAGCTTTACCCGCCGTTCCAATTTAAAAATGGTTTTGCTCGCCCTGTTTGGTGCTACCATGGGCCAGGGAGTTGTGTGGTATACAGGCCAGTTTTACGCTCAATCTTTTATTGAAAACGTTTGTAAAATTGATTTTGAACAATCAAGGACGATACTGATCTGGGCCATTTTATTTGCCACGCCTTTTTTTGTTGTTTTTGGAAATTGGAGCGATAAAGTTGGAAGAAAATGGATCATGATGGCAGGGATGTTTCTTGCCATTGTCACTTACCGGCCACTATTTGGAAAAATATTTTCGATCGCTGATGAAAAAACTAAAACTGAGATCACAAGCAATGAGCAGATCAGCACCACATTAAAAGCAATAGCCAAAACCGATAATTCCCTGCGTACCCAAAGCATCATTCATTCCTTTGATAATGGAATGCTGGTGACAGAAACAAAAATTGATACGTTGTATTCAGAGGCAGGAAAATCAACGCTTAAACCTGATATAAAATTATCAAAACTGTTAAGCGGTAAGGATTATTGGGAAATAGTAGGCATCGTCTTTATCATGATCATGTATGTAACCATGGTGTATGGTCCGATCGCGGCATTCCTTGTTGAAATGTTCCCTACAAAAATTCGCTATACTTCCATGTCCCTGCCCTATCATATTGGCAACGGGATCTTCGGGGGATTAACGCCATTTATTGCATTGCTCCTCACTACTATTTATACAGGCGATAAACTCGTTGGGCTTTTTTATCCGATCATGGTAGCGGGAGTTTGTTTATTAATTGGCCTTTTATATTTGAAAAATAAAATTGATCCTGACGTGAATGATTGAACTTAAAAACAAATTTCATGAATACGATAAAAAGAATTGCGGGTGTGTTGTGGATGCTGATAGGCCCCCTCGCTATTTATTACCTCATTAAGACTGGCATGAGCGAGATAAATAAAAAGCCGGTAATTGATACAAAAATCCAATGGGGTGTTTTTATTATTGTTTTTATACCCATTGCGATCGGTATCATGATATTCGGTTATTATGCCATTAAAGGGGAATACGATCGTTTGCCGGCAAATTCAGCAGAAATTACAGATTGACCGTAACCTATCGTTTATATTTACGTCCCAATCTGATTCAAATGAAATTATACGAAAAATTACTGCACGATAATAAAGCCTGGGCTGCAGCTCAACTCGAAAAAGATCCAGAATATTTTGAACGATTAGTGCATTTGCAATCTCCCGAAATTTTATGGATAGGATGCAGTGATAGCAGGGTCCCTGCTAACCAGATAACCGGAACAGAACCCGGGGAAATTTTTGTCCACCGAAACGTAGCAAACCTTGTTATCAATACCGATGTCAATTTGCTTGCAGTCCTGGATTATGCAGTGACCTATTTGAAAGTCAAGCATGTTATTGTATGCGGCCATTACGGATGCGGAGGAATAAATGCCGCTTCAACCAAAACAGATTATAAACCAGGACTGAATATGTGGCTGCGCAATATCAAAGATGTTATGAGGCACCACAGGGAAGAATTAGAAAATATCGCCGATGAAGAAGCACGCATTGACAGGCTGGTCGAATTGAATGTCCAGGAGCAGGTTTACAACCTCGCAAAAACTACCATTATTCAAAGGTGCTGGGAAAAAGAGCAAAGGCCCGACCTGCATGGATGGGTATATGGTTTAAAGAACGGGATTATTAAACCGGTATACGAAATGAAAGTGGGAACGCCTATTGATCCGCTGTACAAATATGAAAAGCTTTAATAATTAATTGTCCTTTACCCTGTTCATTGCCCATCACCAATTTTTTTAAACTTCCTTATGCGTATTCTCCTATTTGTTTTAACAGGCCTGGTTTTCTTTTCCTGCAACTCATCTTCTGTAAGAAATAACACCGAAAAGAAAAACGATGATTGGGCATTGTTGCCATTCTTAAAAGCAGACGCTGCAAATCCAATATTATCTCCGGATTCTACAACAGAATTTTATTGCCCTGTAAGGAAGGAAAAAATAAAATGGGAAGAGAAGGATGTTTTTAATCCCGCTGCTGTTGTAAGAAACGATACGCTCTTTCTTTTGTACCGGGCAGAAGACAAAATAGGAAAGTTTGCAGGCACTTCAAGGATAGGACTTGCCTGGAGCCTTGACGGGATCCATTTTACAAGATCTTCGGCTCCTGTCATTTATCCTGACAATGATAGCACCAAAAAATATGAATGGGAAGGGGGTTGTGAGGATCCAAGAATTGCAGAAGATGAAAAAGGAACCTATTATCTCACCTACACCGGGTATGATGGGGACAAGGCAAGATTACTGGTAGCCACCTCATCCGATCTATATCATTGGGCAAAACAGGGACATGCCTTTGCAAAGGCATTCGGCGGGAAATATATAAACGAATGGAGTAAATCTGGTTCCATTATTTGTAAATATGAAAATCAAAAAGCAACTGCCGTAAAAATTAATGGCAAATATTGGATGTATTGGGGGGACACAAATATTTTCCTTGCTTCTTCAGATGATCTTATTCATTGGACGCCTGTTGAAGATGAACAAGGTAAATTAGTTGTTGTTTTTGGACCCCGCAACCGAAAATTTGATAGTGATCTTGTGGAATCCGGGCCCCCTGCCATGCTAACAGATAGTGGCGTGCTGCTTATCTATAACAGTCGAAATGTCCCCGCAAAAGGTGATACGACTCTTGCCGAAGGGACTTATGCAGCTTCCCAGGTCTTACTTGATAAGAGTGACCCTTCAAAAGTTTTGAAAAGAATGGATACCTATTTTATTAGGCCGGAAAAACCCTACGAAATAACGGGCCAGGTGAACCAGGTTTGTTTTGTGGAAGGATTGGTGAGTTATAAACAAAAATGGTTCTTGTATTACGGAACCGCGGATTCAAAGATCGCGGTAGCGGTAAAATGAACATGCTTTGAAATGAACTAAATTCGAACCTCTATTTATGTCCATCGAAGTAAAAAATCTTCTCAAAGTTTATGGCGAGCAAAAAGCCGTAGACAATATTTCCTTTAAGGTTGATAACAGTGAAATTGTAGGGTTCCTGGGGCCGAATGGCGCAGGCAAATCCACAACGATGAAAATAATTACGGGTTATCTTCAGCAAACAGGAGGCGAGGCATTTGTGTCGGGTATAAATGTTTCAGAGGATCCTTTAACCACTAAAAAGAAAATTGGCTATCTGCCGGAAGCAAATCCTTTATACCATGAAATGTACGTGAGAGAATACCTGGGTTTTATCGCTGAAGTCCATCATCTCGAAAAAAAGAATTCGAAAATCGAAAATGCTATTAAACTTACAGGGTTGACGATTGAAAGCAAAAAGAAAATTGGTCAGCTTTCAAAAGGATTTAAGCAAAGGGTAGGTCTTGCCGCGGCATTAATACACGATCCTGAAGTTTTAATTCTTGATGAACCCACCAGTGGCCTTGATCCAAACCAGATCGTGGAAATAAGGGAGGTCATTAAGGACCAGGGTAAAAATAAAACGGTTCTATTCTCGTCGCATATTTTGCAGGAGGTGGAAGCGATCTGCGACAGGGTCATTATTATCAACAAAGGAAAAATTGTTGCCGATGATAAATTGAGTAAGCTTCAGGCAGGGAATAGAAATAAACACATAGTCATTGTTAACTTTAAAGAGCAGATTGATCCTTCACTGTTTAAGGAAATCCAGGAGGGAGAATCAGTTGAACAGTTGCAACCTTCCCAATACAAAATACAAACTTCAAATCCGGAGGCTGTTCGGAAACAAATACTGGAAATCTCCTTGCGGAATAACCTCAACATCGTTTCTTTGCAAAGCGAAAACCAAAGCCTGGAAGAAATTTTCAGATCACTTACTCAATAACCTGAGTAGTCCCCATAGTTTGGGGTCATAGCAAAAAGCCCGCCCGTGCCGGTAAGTACGGGAAACGAAAGCTTGCCATTTCCGATTATTATCGGTAAAAATGCAGGCAACAATATTCCTGGTTTGTACCGGGATCAATTTAAATCTTAAATCAACCATGAGTTACATTTCAGAAATTTTTGCAAGGCAAATATTAGACAGCCGTGGCAACCCTACCGTAGAAGTAGATATTCTAACCGATGAAGGAGCACTTGGGCGTGCTGCTGTTCCCAGCGGAGCCAGCACGGGCATTCATGAAGCCGTGGAGCTTCGTGACGGTGACAAGAAAAAATTTGGAGGGAAAGGAGTGCTGAAAGCGGTAAGCAATGTAAATGATACCATCGCGCCAAAATTGCTTGGATATGATGTGGCCGACCAGACAGGTGTTGATGAAATGATGATCCAGCTTGATGGAACACCCAACAAAGGAAAACTTGGAGCAAATGCAATCCTTGCGGTAAGTATGGCTGTAGCAAAAGCTGCTGCGGAGGAAGCCGGTCTTCCTTTATACCGTTATATAGGCGGCACCAACGCAAAGACGTTGCCCATCCCCATGATGAATATCTTAAATGGAGGCGCACACGCAGATAACAAGATCGATTTCCAGGAATTTATGGTGATGCCGATAGGCGCAGATACATTCAGTGAAGGGTTACGTTGGGGCATTGAGATTTTTCATGCACTAAAATCTGTGCTGAAGAAAAAAGGGTACAGTACGAACGTGGGCGATGAGGGAGGTTTTGCACCCGATATCCAAAGTAATGAAGAAGCCATTGACACTGTAATGACAGCGATCAGCGCAGCAGGTTTTAAAGCGGGAACCCAGGTTGCCATTGCGATGGATCCTGCTGTAAGTGAAATGTATGATGGTGCCAAAAAGGTCTATCATTTTCATAAATCAGACGGTAAGAAATTAAGCAGTGAAAAAATGGTTGATTTTTGGGCCAATTGGGTAAAGAATTATCCCATTGTTTCCATCGAGGATGGTATGGCTGAGGATGACTGGAAAGGTTGGAAATTATTAACCGATAAACTGGGAAGTAAGATACAATTGGTGGGAGACGATCTTTTTGTCACGAATGTTAAAAGATTGGGCGAAGGAATTGAAAAAGGAGTGGCCAATGCACTCCTGGTAAAAGTAAACCAGATCGGAACGATCACCGAAACCATCAATGCGGTAACGATGGCGCAACACAATAGTTATAATACGATCATGAGCCATCGCAGTGGCGAAACAGAGGATACAACCATTGCTGATTTAGCTGTGGCACTTAATTGCGGACAAATTAAAACAGGAAGTGCGAGCCGCACAGATCGGATGGCAAAATACAACCAGTTACTCCGGATTGAAGAACTGTTAGGATTTTCTGCAGTATTTCCAAAAGGAAATATTAAATTTGGAAAATAAATTGATGACAGGTGATCAATTCATGTTGATTACTTTCATCGATCAAACAAGATCTGATAACGATGAAATTGCTAACCCAACTTCCCGCCTGGTTACGAAATAAATATTTTATTGCTTTTGCTGCATTTGCGATATGGATGCTTTTTTTTGATGAAAAAGATGTTTTTACGATGAATCATCACCGGCACGAGTTAAAAGAACTGCAACAGAGTAAGAAATATTATACTTTAAGCATAAATCAAGAAGAAACCGAGCTGGAAAACCTCAAGAATAGTCCCGCCACCCTCGAAAAATATGCCAGGGAAAAATACTATATGAAACGCGACAATGAGGACCTTTTCCTTGTGCCTGGTAAACAGGGCAATTGATTTTACCTTTCCTATACAATAAGGCTGTTTAATAACCGTTGATAAAGAGGACGTTTCTCATTTTCTTACAAGGACAACACATTTTTGGACATTAACACTTGCACATGGAACACTTTACCCCTGAAGATCTTTTATTGTATTTATATAAAGAGACTTCAGTAGAACAAACAATCGCAATTGAAAATGCTTTAATGCAGGATTGGACTCTCCGTGAAAAACTTGCCGTTTTAAAAACATCCTTAGAAAGACTGGACGGGATCAGGAAAACTCCCCGCACACGTATTGTACTGAATGTTTTAAATCATGCAAGAAAAAAGTCAAATG
>Ga0193726_1000791_pt1 | contig 29157 bp, 27 predicted proteins | sample H2c1metaG_FD_144928 | JGI IMG/M metagenome (GOLD analysis project Ga0193726, IMG submission 144928) | Soil microbial communities from a riparian zone of the East river system, Colorado, United States - H2c1 | ecosystem: Environmental > Terrestrial > Soil > Riparian zone | place: USA: East River...
CCGGCCGCCGGGAGGCCCGGCGGCCGGCGGCATGCGCGGCGGTCTAGACGGCGCAGCGGACGATGATGCAGCCGCCGGCGGGAGCCGCCGAGTGGGCCGCGCTCGCCGCCGGGGCGGCGTGGGACGCGGCGCTGGCGGGCGACGCGCCGGCGCCCGCGGCGACCACCGCCGCCGCCACCATGGCGCTTCCCGCAAGGCCGAGGCCAGCGCGGATCAGCCGGCGCGGCCGTTCCTGACAGGTGTTCATAAGCCAGACTCCGTTCGCATGGCGGGCCGCAGCCCGCGGGGGTGGCCGGGCACGCCCGGCCGATCACTTCGCCACCGTGGCCGGCCCGGCTCTCGGCGGCCTCTCGCGCCGCTGCCGTGCGAGGGCAGCGCGCGCCGGCGCCTCCGTGCCCGGCGCGTCAACGCGCGACTCGGGCCGGGGGCAGTAACGCCGGTCAGGCCAGGGCGGCCTGGTCGTAGCCGACGGAGGGCGGCTGGTCGGCGAAGAACTTGTGCTGCTCCGTCCAGTGCCGCGTCGCGGTGAAGACCTCCCTGGTGTAGGGCAGGAAGATGATGCGCTCGCCGGTGCCGAAGGCCCGCACGTCGACCCGGTCGCGGTATTTTTCCGGCACCGACCGCAGGTGATATTCCTTGTAAAGTTCCGGGTGCAAGTCGATTTCCAGCTGAGCGCGCCGTAGGCCGCTGAGGTACTTATCGACATCGGGCTTGCTGACGTCAGGCCCGGTCACCAGGAACCCGATCATGAACGTGGCATCGATAATCTTCCGGAACCCGAAGCTCTCGGCGATGTAGAGCGGCGTCCCCCACACCGTGGCCGCCGCGACCCTGCGTTCCAGCAGCGTGTCCAGGCGCTCGTCGGGCGGGCCCTGGAAGGTGAGCCGGACGTCGTCAGCGGGGATGACGCCCTCCAGTGCCTGGAGCGTGGCGAAATGACTCCCGGAATGGTAACCGACCCCGATTGCCACTCCGGCCAGGTCCTCGGGACGGCGGATGGGTGATTCGGGCGGCACGACGATGGCGCAGGGCGCCACCGAGTAGGCCGTCGTCACGAGCAGGCCCGACCCCTCGCTGGCGGCGGCATTCGTCGCCCAGTGGCAGGCGCAGCTCACATTCGCGCCGCCCCGTCCCGCCTCGAACGTCTCGAAGGCACCGGACTTGATCTCCCCGGCATTGTCCCGCTCCGTCGCGTGAATGCCGTAGTCGCCGTCCAGGACGAAACTGTAGTCAAGCCCCTCGGCGGTGAAATAGCCCTTCTCATCGGCGACCCATTCCTGCAGCCGGCCGTGCGGCATGATCCTGAAAGCCATCCGCACTCTCCTCCTCCGGACCGGCCGCGGCGTCCCGGTCGTGCCTCGCGCCGGCCTCGACCCTAGTGTGGCACCATGCCCGAGTTGCGACCCGCCCGAGCCGATGACCTCGAGGCCATCGTCGGCGTCTTCCTGGACTGCTGGACGATCAGCTACTCGGACTCGATGCCGGCCGGCCTGGTCGAGGCGATGACCCGGGAGCGGGCCCGCGAGATCTGGGCGGCCACGCTGGCCCGGCCGCAAACCGAGGTCCTGGTGGCTGCCGCCGGGGACGACGGCGGCGTGAGCGGCGTGGTCGGGTACTCCCTCCCCCGGCCGGACCAGGGCTACGTGGCCTCCCTGTATGTCTCCCCGAAGGCGCAGGGCTCCGGGACAGGGCGGCTGCTGCTGGCCGCGGCCGAGAAGCGCCTGCATGCCCGCGGCGCTCGGCGGGCGCGCCTGTGGGTGTTCGAGCAGAATGCGCCGTCGCGGTCGTTCTACGAGCGGCAGGGCTGGGCGCCGGACGGGTCGCGCGAGACGCTCCCCGAGTGGGGCCAGCCCCAGATCGGCATGGCCAAGGACCTGGCGGGCTGACCGGTCGCTCAGGCCGCGCCGCTGGCGTCCGCGCTCCGGCGCGGGCGGCGGCGGCCCTCGACGGCCGCCAGCGAGGCCGCCAGCGCCGCCGAGACCTTCTCCGGGCGCCGCTGGGCCACCCCGATGAAGATCACGTCCACGATCATCAGCTGGGCCATGCGGCTGGACATGGCACCGTAGCGGTACCGGGTCTCCCGGGAGACGGTGGTGAGCACGGCCTGCGTGAACGCGCCGCAGCGCCGGGCGGCCTCGATCGCCGAGATGGCTTCCTCTGTCTCCCCCGAGTGCGAGAAGCCGATGGCGACCGCCTGCGGCGGCAGCACGGCGGCGCTGGTCAGGGCGAGGTGGGCGTCGGTCCAGGCGTTGGCCAGGTAGCCGATCCGCCGCAGCTTCTGCTGCAGGTCCTGGGCCGCCAGCCCGCTTGAGGCGGAGCCGTAGACGTCCACCACCGGGGCGCGGATGATCGCCTCGACGACCCGCTCCACCTCGTGCAGGTCGAGCATTGTCGCGGTCTCCTCGACGGCCCGCGCCTCCTGGTAGGCGAGCTTGCGGACGACGTCGGCGGTGCTGTCCGCGGGGTCGATGTCGCCGTCGGAGACCCCGAACTTGACCCGCCGGCCGTCCTCGTCGACCGCGGCCCGGGCCAGGGCGAGGCGGAACGTCTTGTACCCGTCGAAGCCGGCGTTGCGGCAGAACCGCGCCACCGTGGTGGTCGAGGTGGCGTTGCGGAGCGCGAGCTCCGAGATGCTCAGGTTCGACACCCCGGCCGGGTCGGCCAGCGCCGACTCGGCGATGCGGCGCTCACCCGGCCGCAGGCCCGGAAGGGCCTGGCGCAGCCTGGCCAGGATGTCTTCGGCCATCGGCGTCGGTCTCCGCTCGCTGTTGCTCACACCGTACTGGTTTCGGCGCATTCGGGGAGCGCGTCTGCTGAGCGTATTGCGCTTGATCCCATTGTGAGGTAAAAATTCTTCATCTCGACTGACATGTCGGGAAATAAATTTACCTTGGCCCGAGCCGGCGTCACCGTCCCACGATCCCGGCCCACACCAGGAGGAACCCGAATCAGGGAGGTCCCGTGAGGAAGCCAACGCACCCGGCCCGGTCACGAAGACTCGCAGCCGGCGCCGCCGTTGCTGCCGCGGCCCTGCTGGCCGCGGGGTGCGGGTCCGGCGGGTCAGGGAGCAGCTCGGGCTCGGCGAAGACGGGCGGCACGCTGGTGCTCGGGATCACCGCCGACCCCACCCAGATGGTCCCGTGGACGTCGACGTCCGAGCAGTCGGTGCAGGTGCTGAGCCAGATCTACAGCACCCTGCTGAACACCAACGCGGCCGACGAGCCCGTCGCCGGGCTGGCGGCGCTGCCGGCCGTCAGCGACGGCGGCAACACCTACACGTTCACGCTGCGCAAGGGGCTGAAGTTCGCCGACGGGTCGGCCCTGACCTCGGCCGACGTGAAGTACACGTTCGGCAAGATCATGGACCCGGCGTCGGACGCCACGTCGGCGTCGTACTTCGCGTCGGTGGCCAGCGTGGACGCGCCCAGCCCGCTGACCGTGGTCGTGCACATGAAGCACCCCGACGCGTCGTTCCCGTCCGGCCTGACCGGCGTGAACACGGCCATCGTGCCGTCCGACGTCCCGGTCGCCAGCCTGACGGCCAAGCCGGACGGCTCGGGCCCGTACCAGTTCGTCAGCCGGACGCCCAACGAGTCGATCACGCTGAAGCGCAACCCGGATTACTACGGCGGCAAGCCCGGCGTGGCCAAGCTGGAACTCCGGATCATCCCCAATGACCAGTCGATGGTGTCCGCGCTGAAGACCGGCTCGGTCGACATCGCCGTCTTCGACAACCCGGTGACGGCCAAGACCGCCACGTCGAGCCGGGTCAAGATCGTTCAGGTGAACTCGCTCCAGTACCACGTGCTCCAGCTGCGGGCGTCGTCGCCGGTGCTGAAGAACGTGAACACCCGGCTCGCGATCCAGTGCGCGATCTCCCGCAAGGAGGTCGTGGACAGCGCCGCGCTCGGCGCCGGCACCATCACCGGCCCGATCACCTCGCCCGAGTTCCGGTCCAACCCCAGCGACCAGCCGTGCCCGACGCAGAACCTGGCCAAGGCCCGGCAGTACCTGGCCAAGGCGGGCCAGCCGCACGGCTTTACCCTGAACCTGATGACCTCCCAGGGCCTGTACTCCAGCGCCGTGGACGAGGCCCAGAACGTGCAGGCCCAGCTCGGCCAGATCGGGATCAAGGTCAACGTGCAGACCCTGGACTCGAACACCTACGTTCAGAAGTGGCTGGACGCGGACTTCGACGCGGCCATCGCCCAGAACAGCGGCAGCGTCGACCCGAACACGATGTACGCCCGCTACTTCACCACCGGCAGCACGTTCAGCAAGGTGGCCGGGTACAGCTCGCCGGCCCTGGACAAGCTGTTCGCCGAGGGCATCGCCACCACCGACACGGCCAAGCGCAAGCAGATCTACCAGCAGCTGTCGGACCAGCTCGTGGACAACGCGGCGTGGGTGTGGCTGTTCACCCCGAAGGACTACATCGCGCTGAACACGTCGGTGAGCGGCTTCCAGGCCCGGCCGGACGCCAGCCTGTCCGAGCTGTGGGCCGCCGCCCTGTCCTGACCGCCGCCGGGCTGGGCGGGCGCTGGAGCCATGCGCCCGCCCGGCCCGGCCCAACGCCCGGAAGACCGCCGCTGTGAGCCACCCATTGAGCCCGTCATGAGCTACCTGAGCGCCGTCGCGCGCCACCCCGTCACCCGGCGGGTCGGCGAGGCGGTGCTGACCCTGCTGGGCGTGTCCATCCTGACCTTCGTGCTGCTGCGCGTGGTCCCCGGCAACCAGATCACCGCCTCCTACGGCACCCAGGCCGGGAACCTGACTCCGTCGCAGATCCACTCCCTCGAGGCGTACTACGGGCTGAACAAGCCGCTGGCCGCGCAGTACTTCGACTGGCTCGGCGGCGTGCTGTCGGGCAACCTCGGGGTGTCGGCGACCGCGCACCAGACGGTCGCCTCGCTGACCGCGCAGGCCCTGCCGAACACGCTGGAGCTGGCCGTCCTGTCGATCATCGTCGGGATCCTGATCGGCGTTCCCGGCGGCATGCTCGCCGCCAGCCGGCCCGGCAAGGCCCGCGACAACGCCACCCAGCTGGTCAGCCTGCTGTCGCTGTCGATCCCGTCGTTCCTGCTGGCCACGGTCGTGGCCACGTGGCTGGCCAACACCTTCAACTGGGACCCGAGCGGCCAGGGGTACGCGACCCTGGTCGCCGACCCCGGCCTCAACCTGGAGCAGATGCTGCTGCCGGCCCTGGTGCTGGGCGTCAGCATCGCCGCGCCGCTGCTGCAGACCACGCGCGCCTCGATCCTGAATATCGCAGCCGAGGACTACGTGCGCACCGCCCGGGCCAAGGGGGTGCCCGCCCGCCGCCTGCAGGTCCGGCACGTGCTGCGCAACGCGCTGATCCCGGTGGTCACGATCGGCGGGCTGCAGTTCGGGTTCCTGCTCGGCGGGGCCGTGGTGGCCGAGCAGATCTTCTCCATACCGGGGATCGGCCGGCAGGTCCTGCTCGGCCTGAGCCAGAAGGAGTACGCCGTGGTGCAGAGCACCGTGCTGATCATCGCCGCGCTGTTCGTGGTGGTGAACCTCCTGACGGACCTGCTCTACCGGTTCATCGACCCCAAGGTCCGGGTCCGGTGAGCGCCGCGACCCAGATGGGCGACCTGCCCGGCACCGGGCTCGACGCCGTCGCCGGCGCCCGGCGCGGCGGCGCCTGGGCGGCCGCGTTCCGCACCCCGGCCGGCATCATCGGCCTGGTCCTGATGGCGATCGTGGTCGCGGCGGCCCTGATGTCGCTGTTCGGCCTGACTCCGTACGCGCCCTCGCACCAGGACGTGGCCGAGTCGCTGCACGCCCCCAGCGGGGCGCACTGGTTCGGCACTGACCAGTTCGGCCGGGACATCTTCTCCCGGGTCGCGTCCGGGGTGGCCAACTCGCTGCGCATCGCGATCGTGTCGGTCGCCGCCGCGTCCGTCGCCGGCACCCTGCTCGGCGTCCTGGCCGGCTACTACCAGGGCATCGTCGACCGGATCGTCGGCGTCATCACCAACGTGCTGTTCGCCTTCCCGTCGCTGCTGCTGGCCCTCGCGCTGGCGGCGACCCTGGCGCGCAGCTGGCTCACCGTCAGCCTGTCCATCGCGATCGTGTACATGCCGATCTTCGCCCGCGTGGCCCGCGCGCCGGTCCTGACCCTGCGCTCGGCCGACTACGTGCTGGCCTCCACCGCGATCGGGCGGACCCGGCTGTCGACCCTGTTCGAGCACATCCTGCCCAACATCCGGAGCATCCTGGTCGTCCAGGTCACCCTGTCCCTGTCCTGGGCGATCCTCACCGAGGCGTCGCTGAGCTTCCTCGGCTTCGGCACTCCCCCGCCCGCCGCCTCGCTCGGCGGCATGGTCGAGGACGCCCAGACCCTCACCAGCGTCGCCCCGTGGATGCTCTTGTTCCCCGGGGCCGCGATCATCATCGCGGTGATTGGCCTGAACCTTCTGGGCGACCGCCTGCGCGCCGCGGGCTCGCGCTCGACGAACTGTCCGTGGCCGAGCTGGTCACCCTCATGAGCGACCGCGACGCGACCATCGCCCCCGCCGTCCGCGACGAGCAGCCGGCCATCGCGCGCGCCATCGAGGCCACGGCCGCGCGGATGCTGCGGGGCGGCCGCCTCATCTACGTCGGCGCCGGCACCTCCGGCCGCCTGGGCGTCCTCGACGCGTCGGAGATCCCGCCGACGTTCGGCACCTCCGGCGACGTCGTCATCGGCCTGATCGCCGGCGGCCCGGCCGCGATCGTCAGCTCCGTCGAGTCCGCCGAGGACAGCGAGGAAGCCGGGGCCGCGGACCTCGCCGGCCTGGGCGTCGGCCCGCTGGACACCGTCGTCGGCATCGCCACCAGCGGCCGCACCCCCTACGTGCTCGGCGCGGTGCGCAGCGCCGCGGCGCAGGGGGCGCTCACCGTCGGGCTGTCCTGCAACACCGGCACCCCCCTGTCGGCCGCCGCCGAGCACGCGATCGAGATCGCGGTCGGGCCCGAGATCGTCACCGGCTCGACGCGGCTGGGCGCGGGGACGGCCACCAAGATGGTGCTCAACATGTTCTCGACCATCAGCATGGTCCGGCTCGGCAAGACCTACCGCAGCCTCATGGTCGACGCGCGCCCCACCAACGGCAAGCTGGTCCGGCGCGCCATCCGGGTCGTCACCCTCGCCACCGGCGCCGACGAGGACACCGCCCGCCGGGCGCTGGACGCGGCGGACTGGCACGCCAAGGTCGCGATCGCGATGATCTCCGCCGGCCTGAGCGCCGCCGAGTCCCGCGCCGCCCTGGACGCCGCCGGCGGCGTGCTCAGCAAGGTGATAACCACACCCGACCGGAACGCGCTGTTGCCGGGGGCTGCCGCCGGGGAGCGCGGCTGATGCGCATCCTGGGCATGATCTCGGGCACCTCGCACGACGCCATCGACGCCGCCATCGTGGCGTTCACCGCCGGTCCCGACGGCGTGCTGGCAGGCCGCATCGAGTACACCGCCGCGGCGCCCTACCCGCCGGAGCTGCGCGCCAGGCTGATCGCCGCGCTGCCGCCCGCGCCCGTCGGCTTCGACGTCGCCTGCGAGCTGGACACGCTGATCGGGCAGGCGTTCGCCGCGGTGGCGGCTGACGCCCTGGCCGCGCACGCCGCGCGGCCCGGCGCCGGCCCGGTCGACGCGATCTGCTCGCACGGCCAGACCGTGTTCCACTGGGTCGAGCAGGGTACCGCCCGCGGCACCCTCCAGGTCGGCCAGCCGGCCTGGATCGCCGAGGCCACCGGGCTGCCGGTGATCTCCGACGTGCGCGCCGCGGACGTCGCCGCCGGCGGCCAGGGCGCCCCGCTGGTGCCGGTCCTGGACCAGATGCTGCTCGAGCCGCTGCGCGCCGGCGGCCGGCGCGCCGCTGCCCTCAACCTGGGCGGCATCGCCAACCTCACCGTCTGCGCCCCCGGCGCGGACCCCGTGGCCTGGGACATCGGGCCGGCCAACGCCCTCATCGACGCCGTCGTGACCGCCGCCGCGGACGCTCCGGGGACCTACGACCGGGACGGCGCCCTGGCGGCCGCCGGCGCGGTTGTCCCGGAACTGCTGGCCGAGCTGCTGGCCGAGCCGTACTACGCGCAGCCGGCCCCGAAGAGCACCGGCAAGGAGCTGTTTCACCTCGGCTACGTCTCCGGCGCCATGCGCCGGGCCGCCGTGGCCCCGGCCCTGCCCGACCAGGTGGCCACCCTGACCGAGCTGACCGCGCGGACCGTGGCCGACGCCGTCCGCGCCGCGGGCCTCAGCGTGATCGTCGCCTCCGGCGGCGGCGTGCGCAACCCGGTGCTGATGGGCCGCCTCGCCGCGCTGCTGCCCGGCGTGCGCGTGACCGTGACCGATGAGCTCGGCGTGCCCTCCGACGCCAAGGAAGCGGTGGCCTTCGCGCTGATCGGCTGGGCCACCCTGCACGGCCTGCCCGGCAGCGTGCCCAGCTGCACCGGCGCGTCCGGGCCCCGGGTGCTCGGCCGGGTCAGCCCGGCCCGCGACGGGTCCGTGCCGCAGCCGGGCCGGCTGACTGCGTGGCCCGCCGGCGTGAGCTTCGCCGCGGCCGGCCCGGCCGGACCGGAGCCGGGCCGGTGACCGCGCTGGCCGCGACGGTCGACGGGCTGCTCGCGCTCGGCGCCCCGGGCGCGCATCCGGCGAGCGCGGTCGCCGGAGTCCGGAGCGCCGCCGGGACGCAGGTCGCCGCCGCCGGCTGGGCGGAGCTGCCGGCCGCGGGCGCGGCCGGGGTGCCGATGAGCCCGGACCTGCTCCTCGACCTGGCCTCGGTGACCAAGGTCGCCGCCACCACGGCGGCCGCCATGGCGCTGACGGCCGCCGGCCAGCTGGATCCCGCGGCGCCCGTGCGCCGCTACCTGCCGGCCTTCCGCGGCGACGGCAAGGACGGCGTTACCGTCGAGCAGCTGCTCACCCACACGGCCGGCCTGCTGCCCTGGTGGCCGCTGTACTGCGAGGCGCGGGACCCGGCCGCCGCGCTGGAGCGCGCCCAGTCCCTGCCGCTGGCCGCCCGGCCGGGGACCGGCTGGCAGTACTCCGACATCGGGCTGATCCTGGCCGGCCACATCGTCGAGAAAGTGACCGGCGCCGGCCTGGCCGGCGCGTTCGCGAGCCTGGTGGCCGGGCCGCTGGGCCTGACCGCCCGCTACGGTCCCGTGCCCGCCGGCCGGGCGGCCGCCAGCGCGGACAGCGATGCCTACGAGTTCGGCATGGTCGCCACCGGGCGCCCCTACCCCGTGCCGTTCAGCACCGGCGCGTTCGCCGGCTGGCGGCACGGCGAGCTCCGCGGCGTCGTCAACGACGGCAACGCCGCGCACGCCCTGGGCGGCGTCAGCGGCCACGCCGGCCTGTTCGCGACCGTCGACGACCTGCTCACCCTCGGCGCCGCCCTCCGGGCCGGCGACCTCGGCGGCCGGGCCGTGCTGGAGCGCTTCGCCGCCCCGAGCCCGGTCGCGCCGGAGCAGGCGGTCGGCTTCCGCCGGCGGGTCCTGCGGGCCGGCGGCGAGCCGCTCACCTTCCTGTGGCACGGCGGGTTCACCGGCACCTTCCTCGGCTTCGCGCTGGAGCGCGAGCTGGTCGTCGCCGGGGGCGCGATGCGGCTGTACGGCACGGTCGGGCCGATCCGAGACAGCGGGCCGGCCCCGGATGCGGCCGACCTGGTCGCCAGCGCCGACATCCATGACCTTCTGCTGGACGGCGCCCGCCGCGTGCTGACTGCGCCGGCCGCCGCCCCCGTGAACCCCGGTGAGGAACGATGACCATCCCGAAGGCGCCCGGCCGCGAGCCCGTCCTCACCATCGCGGACCTGTCCGTCACGTTCGCCACCGCCCGCGGGGAGGTGGCGGCCGTGCGTCACGTCAGCCTGGAGGTCGCCGCCGGCGAGACCGTCGCCATCGTCGGCGAGTCCGGGTCCGGCAAGTCCACCCTCGCGGCCTGCGTGAACCGCCTGCTGGCCGACAACGGCCGCATCACCGGCGGCACGATCACGCTCAGGGAGCTCGACATCACCGCCGCCACCGAGAAGAGCATGACCTCGGTCCGCGGCAACCGCATCGGCCTGGTCCCGCAGGACCCGACGACGAACCTGAACCCGGTCATGAAGATCGGCGCGCAGATCGTCGAGGCCATCGAGGTGCACGGCCGCGCGAAGGGGCAGGCGGCCCGGGACGAGGCCGTCCGCCTGCTGGCGCAGGCCGGCATCAGCGAGCCGGAGACCCGGTTCCACCAGTACCCGCACGAGTTCTCCGGCGGCATGCGCCAGCGCGTCCTCATCGCCATGGCCCTGGCCTGCCGGCCCGAGGTGCTGCTGGCCGACGAGCCGACCTCCGCCCTCGACGTGACCGTGCAGCGCCTGGTGCTCGACCAGATGGCCGCGCTGGCCTCGGAGGTCGGCGCCGCCGTCCTGCTGATCACCCACGATCTCGGCCTGGCCGCCGAGCGGGCCGACCGGGTCGCGGTCATGTACCACGGCGAGATCGTCGAGACCGGCCCGGCGGCCCGCATCGTCTCGGCCCCGCAGCATGAGTACACCCGCCGCCTGCTGGCCGCCGCACCCGGCATGGCCAGCGCCAAGATCGCCCCGGCGGCGGACGGTACCGGGACCGAGCCGGAGATCCTCCTCGAGATCACCGGCGCGCGCAAGAAGTACCGCATCCGCGGCCGCCGCGACCCGTTCCTCGCCGTCGACGGCGTCGACCTCCGCGTCCCGCGCGGCCAGACCGTGGCGATCGTCGGCGAGTCCGGCTCCGGCAAGTCCACGACCGCCCGCCTCGCGCTCCGGCTGGAGGCGGCCGACGGCGGCACCGTCCGCTACCGGGGCGCGGACGTGTCCGGGCTGCGCGGCGCGGCGCTGCTCGCCTTCCGCCGCGCCGTGCAGCCGGTCTTCCAGAACCCCTATTCCTCCCTCGACCCCCGCTACACGATCGGCCGGGTCATCGACGAGCCGCTGCGGGTGCACAAGATCGGTGACTCCGCGAGCCGCCGGACCGCCGTCAGCGAGCTGCTCGACAAGGTGGCGCTGCCGCCGGACTTCGCTGACCGCTACCCGCACGAGCTCTCCGGCGGCCAGCGCCAGCGCGTCGCGATCGCCCGGGCGCTGGCCCTCAGCCCGGAGCTGGTCGTCATGGACGAGCCCGTCAGCGGCCTCGACGTGCTCGTCCAGGAGCAGATCCTCGACCTCATGGTCTCCCTGCAGCGCGACCTCGGGCTGTCTTACCTGTTCATCAGCCACGACCTGGCCGTGGTCCGCCTGGTCTCGCACCAGGTATACGTCATGCGCACCGGGAAGGTCGTCGAGAGCGGCGGCCCGGACGACATCTTCCGCGCCCCGCGCGAGGAGTACACCCGCCAGCTCATCGCCGCCATCCCCGGCCAGTCCCTCGCGACGGCGTAGCCCGGCCCCGGGCCGGCCGGACCGGCGCGCGATCGCGCTGGCGCTGACTTTCGCGGCCATGGGGGTCACCTCCGCTGCGTTCCCGGCGTCGCTCCCGGCGACGGCCGCGCGGCTCGGGGACAGCCCGGCCCGGCTCCTGCCCGGCATCTCGGTGCTGTTCGGCGGCCTGCTCGCGGGCGTCCTGGTCGTCTCCGCCCTCCGGCCGCGCACCGCGCCCCGCCTGCTGGCGGCCGGCGCCGTCCTGCAGGCCGCCGCGCTGCTCGGCCTGGCCGCCGCACCGGACCTCGCCGGGTTCTACCTGGCCTGCGCAGTCGCCGGCGTCGGCTTCGGGCTCGCCGAGGCCAGCGGGAGCGCCCTGGCCCGGCGGCTCGCGGCGGAGCGCACGACCGCGGCCCTGGCCGGGCTCAACGGCGCCGCGGCGGTCAGCGCCGCGGCCTGCCCGCTCATCGTGGCCGCCGCAGTCCCCGGGGCGCTTCCGCTCGCGCTCGGGCTGCTGCTGCTCGTACCCCTGGCCAGCGGCGCCCTGGCTGTCTGGGCCTGGCCAGTCCCCCGCATCGATCCGACCCGGCCGGGCGCGAAGGCGGTCCCCGGTATCGAGCCGACGCGGGCGGGCCCACAGGCGGTTTCCGGCATCGAGCGGGCCCGGAGGAGCGCGAAGGCGGGAGCCTTCGGCATCCGGCGGGCGCTCGCCGGGGTGCTGCCGGGCGGGACGCTGCTGTTCCTGTTCGTCGGGACCGAGACCGTGTTCTCGGGCTGGTCCAGCGTGCTGCCCCTGGAGGTGCTCCGGCTATCGCCCCGCACGGCCGCCCTCGGGACCTCGGCGTTCTGGGCCCTGATGGCCGCGGGGCGCTACCTCGCCGCGGCGCTGGTGCGCCGGGGGGTGCCGGCGGGACGCTATCTCGTTCTCGGCCTGGCGGCGGCCGCCGGCGATCTCGCCGTCGCGGCCTGGATCGGCAGCTCGGTCCCCGGCGTGGAACTCGCGCTCGCCGCGCTGGCGACGGCGTCCCTGGCTCCGGGCTATGCGCTGATCCTCGGGCAGGCGCTCGGCAGCGTCAACGACGACGCGGTGCAGAGGCTGACCGGCGTTCTGGTGGCCGCCGGCTCGGCGGGAGGCAGCGTGATTCCCCTCGCGGTGGCACTCGGGGTCGGGGCGGCCATCCCGGCGCTGCTCCTGACGCAGGCCGTCCTGCTGCTGGCCTGCGCCGCCCTGGCCGGGCGGCCGGGCACGTGGCGGGCCAGGAGCGCCGCGACCGAGGCCCGGCTTGATCGTTGACAAGGTGCCATCACAACGTCCAAAGTCATGCTAAGCCGCTGCAGCCGACGGTAAACGCGCAGGGTACGGCCGTCCACCGGAGAGAACCGGAGCTTCCATGAGGTCATCCCAGCGGGGCACGTCGGGGCCAGGCTCCCGGGCCGAGCGGCCAGCCAGGTGAGGCTGCTGCTCATCGGCGCCCCCGGCGCCGGAAAGGGAACCCAGGCCGAGCGGCTCGCCGTGCGGTTCGGCATCGCGCACATCTCCAGCGGCGACCTGCTGCGCCAGCACGTCCGGGAGCAGACCTCGCTCGGGCAGCGGGTCCGGCGCTACGTCGACGCGGGTGACCTCGTCCCCGACGCCCTCGTCATGGACATGCTGCGCAAGCCCGTCCTGGCCGCGGCGAGCGGCTACGTCCTCGACGGCTTCCCGCGAACCGTGGAGCAGGCCAAGGCGTCCTACGCCGTGGTCCGGACGCTGGGCGCCGAGGTGCAGGCCGCCATCCACCTGGACGTCCCCCGCGAGGAGCTCATCCGGCGGCTGCTGGCCCGCGGCCGGGGAGCCGAGGACGCCCGGGCCGTCGTCGAGCACCGGCTGCAGGTGTTCCAGGAAATGACCTTGCCCCTGCTGGAGTACTACGCCGGCCGGGAATGGATGTTCACCGTCGACGGCGGACGCCCGGCGGACGCCGTGCACGCCGACATCGCCCAGCGCATCGAGCGCATGGCCGCCCTGACCACCTCGCCCTAAGAATCGGCCTGAACGACGGGCCGCTGGTGCTCGCGGCCCGGCGGATTGCAGCATGAGCGGACGGTCACTGCTGCTCTAGCAGCAGCGTCCTTACGCCCATGTTGTTCCGCCGCGGCGGCGATCACGTGTGACCGCAGCACAACCGCCAGGCCTGTAACTCCCGCCCCGCCAGTCGCCCGCCGGATGGACGGACTGGGGCGGCGCTTCATGATCGCGACCGATTCTCCGTTAAATTCTGCGGTCAATCGGTCGCGATCATGACGGCAGGCCGGGGGCCGCCCGGCGCGAGGCGCTGGCGGGACGGGCGGGACGAACGGGACGGGTGGGACGGGTGGGACCCGCGGCAGTGGCGCTGGGCGGGGCGGCTGGGCGGGGCAGCCGCGGTGGCGCAGGGATGATCAGGCGGTCAGTCGGCGGGGCGGCCGCCGGCGGTTCCGCGCTGAACGAGGTCTGAGCCACCTTCGGCGGTGCTGAGCTGGAGCAGGGCCTGGGCGTTGCCGCCGCGGATGGCGTGGAAGTCGGCGTCGGGCAGGGCGGCGGCGCGCAGCGCGCCGACCGGGTCGTCGGTGCCCATGTCGAACGGGTAGTCCGACCCGAGCACGATGCGGTCCGCGCCGGCTGCCTCGGCCAGGTGCCGCAGGCCCGGCCCGCTGTGCACCAGCGAGTCGAGCCAGATCCGGCGCAGGTAGCTGCTGGGCGGCTCGGCGCAGTCATGGCTTTCCGGCCGGACGGACCAGCCGAGGTCGGAGCGGCCGAGGTAGGTCGGCAGGTAGCCGCCGCCGTGCGCGGCGATCAGGCGCAGGCCGGGGTGGCGGTCGAGGGTGCCGGAGAAGATGAGGTGCGACAGGGCCACCGCGTTCTCGACCGGCTGGCCGACGATGTTGCCGAGGTACCAGGGAGTCAGCCGGTCATCCAGGCTGCACCCGAACGGGTGCAGGAACAGGACCGCGCCGAGTTCCTCGGCCCGGGCCCAGAACGGCTCCAGCGCCGGGTCGGACAGCTCCCGGCCGGGGCTGCCGCTGGAGATCTCCACGCCGAGCAGCCCGGCGCCGAGCGCGTGGTCGAGTGCGGCGACGGCGGTCCGGGTGTCCTGGATGGGGGCCAGGCCGAGGCCCCGCAGCCGGCCCGGCGCGGCGGCGCAGTGCGCCGCGACGCCCTCGTGCGCGGCCTGGTACAGCTCGGTGGCCAGGGCCGGCCCGGCCCAGTAGTGATAGTGCACGGGCGACGGGCTGACCAGCTGGATGTCGACGCCGGCGGTGTCCATGTCGGCCAGCCGGACCGCGGGGTCGAGCAGCTTGGGCCGGATCGCGATCATCGCCGCCCGGGCCGCGGCGGAGTCGCCCCGGCCGAAGCGGCGGGCCTGCAGCTCAGCGTGCGCGGCCAGGCCGGGCTGCCCGGCCACGAGCTGCTCGACGCCGGGCAGCAGCACGTGCCCGTGCACGTCGATCGTCGGCGCGTCTTCCATCGGCATCTCCCGGTTCAGGCTGCTCGGAGCCGGCAAGCGCGGGCCACGGCGCGCACTTCCTCGACGAACAGGCCCGGCTGCTCCCAGGCGGCGAAGTGCCCGCCCCGGCCGGGTTCGTTCCAGTGCACGATGTTCTCGAAGCGCCGCTGGGCCCAGCGGCGGGAGGGGCGCGGGACTTCCGCGGGGAAGATGCTGCATCCGGCCGGCACGGTGATGGTGTCGTCGGTCGCGGTGGTGAACCACTCGGTGACCTGGGCGATGCTCTCCCAGTAGAGCCGGGCCGCGGACGCGCCGGTGCCGGTCAGCCAGTACAGGGTGATGTTGTCCAGCACCTGGTCGGCGGTGAGGACCTGGCTGAGGTCGCCCGGGTGCTCGGTCCAGGCCCACAGCTTCTCCGCGATCCAGGCGCACAGGCCGACGGGCGAGTCCAGCAGCGAGTAGCCGATGGTCTGGGGCCGGGTGCCCTGCTCGGCGGAGTAGCCCGACCCGGTGCGGGTGCGCTCGTCGAGGTCGGCCAGGGCGGCGCGCTCGGCATCGGTGAGGTCGCCGGCGGTGCGGTCGGGCGGCGCCAGCGGGGGAATCAGGTGGAGGCCCAGCAGGCGGCCGGGGTGCTGCAGCGCCAGGCTGGTGGACACGCTCGTGCCCCAGTCGCTGCCGAGGGCGACGAATCGCTCGTATCCCAGCCGGGTCATCAGCTCGGCCCAGGCGCGGCCGATGCGGTGCACGTCCCACCCGGCGGCGGCCGGCTTGCCGCTGAAGCCGTAGCCCGGCAGCGACGGGACGACCAGGTGGAAGGCGTCGGCCGCGGCGCCGCCATGGGCGACCGGGTCGGTGAGCGGGCCCAGGGCCTGCTCGAACTCCAGGAACGACCCGGGCCAGCCGTGGGTCATGATCAGCGGGATCGCGTCCGGGTGCGGGGAGCGGACGTGCAGGAAGTGCACGCTGAGACCGTCGATGCTGGTCGTGAACTGCGGGATCTCGTTGAGCCGGGCCTCGGTCGCCCGCCAGTCGTAGCCGCCGGCCCAGTAGCCGCACAGGTCCTGCAGGTAGGCGAGCGGGACGCCCTGCGACCAGTCGCCCACCGTCTCGGGCTCGGGCCACCGTGCCCGCCGCAGCCGGCTGCGCAGGTCGTCCAGAGCGGCTGCCTCGGTCACGATTACGAACGGCTCGATCTGATCTGGCATGACCTCATCATCCCAGCCGGCTTGACCTCAACCGCGGTTGAGGTCTCATGCTGGGCGGCAGACCGCTGCGAGGCGGCCGACGGCGGCGGGAGAGGTATTCATCAGATGGCTGGCCATGGCTTCGAGATCGACGAGTTCCTGTCCCGGCCGCTGACGGCGAGGGTGGCGACGAACGGCCCGACCGTGCGCCCCGTCTGGTTCCTGTGGGAGGACGGCGCGTTCTGGATCCTGACCGGCCCGTGGGCCCGGCTGCTGGGCCGGGTGCGGGAGGATCCCGCTCTCGCCCTGGTGGTGGACGAGTGCGACCTCGGCACCGGACGGGTCCGGCAGGTCATCGCACGCGGGACCGCCGAGGTGCTGGCCTTCGACGTGGCGCGCGGCCGCCGCAAGCTCGCTCGCTACCTCGGCGCCGACGAGGAGCGCTGGGACCAGCGGTTCCGCCGGTACCTCCACGACGACCCGGCCGAGAAGGGGACCGCCTGGCTGCGCCTGCGCCCGAGGTCCCTGGTCGCCAGCGATCTCAGCTACACCGCCTGACCGTCAGCCGGGCTCTCAGCCGAGGGCCGGGGCTGCCGCTCGCCCAGAGCGGAGCTGACGTCGGGTGCGCTGCCGTCCGCGGCGATCAGGTGGCAGGCCGCCAGGTGGCCGGTGCCGGTGACGTCCCGGAGCGGCGGCACCGACTGCGCGCACGACGGGAGGTCGGCCACCGGGCACCGGGTGTGGAAGCGGCAGCCCGCCGGCGGGTGCGCGGGGTTCGGCAGCTCCCCGGCCAGCACGACGCGCTGCCGGGATCGCTGCAGGACCGGATCGGGTATCGGAGCCGCGGACAGCAGCGACTGGGTATACGGGTGCCGGGGTCCCCGGAAGATCTCGTCGCGGGCACCGTTCTCGGCGATGAGGCCCAGGTACATGACCAGCACCCGGTCGCAGACGACCTCCACCGCGCCCAGGTCGTGGGCCACGAACAGGCAGGCGAAGCCCATGTCCCGCTGCAGTTCCAGGATCAGGTTGAGGACGGCCGCCTGGACGGACACGTCCAGGGCGGACACCGGCTCGTCGGCGATCAGCAGACTCGGTTCCAGCACCAGCGAGCGGGCCAGGCCCACCCGCTGGCGCTGCCCGCCGGAGAGCTCGTGGGGGTAGCGGTGCAGGACGTCGCGGGCCAGGCCGACCCGGTCCAGCATCGCGGCGACGCGATCCTGGCGCGCCCGGCCGCGCTCGACGCCGTGCATGGCCAGCGGTTCCGCGACCAGCCGCTCGACCTGCTGCCGGGGGTCCAGCGAGGAGTAGGGGTCCTGGAAGACCATGTGGATGTCCCGGCGGACCGGCCGGAGCCGGCGGCGGGACAGGTGCGCGATGTCGGTCCCGTGCAGCAGGATCTGACCGCTGGTCGGCTCGAGCAGCCGGATCAGGCACCGGGCGATCGTCGACTTGCCGGAGCCTGACTCGCCGACCAGGCCGAGGATCTCGCCGCTGGCGATGGTGAAGTCCACGCCGTCCACGGCGTGGACTACTCCCCCGCCGCGGGACCGGGGGATCCGGAAATGCTTCTGCAGGCCGCGCACCTCCAGCAGCGGGGCCGGGGCCGCGGCCCGCTCCGCCGCGCTGGGCACGGGGGCGGTCATCGCGCGCCGCCCGGGGCGGCCGGGTGCGCCGCGGCGGCGGCCGGGTGAAAGCAGGCGGCATGATGGCCGGGCCGCACTTCCTCCCAGCCGGGCACCGTCGAGCGGCACATCGCGTCGGCGCGCGGGCATCGCGGCGCGAAGACGCAGCATTCCGGGGCGGCGCGCATGGTCGGCACCATGCCGGGGATCTCCCGCAGCGTCATCCGCTGCCCGGCCGCCAGCAGGTCCGGGCGCGGCACGGCGGCCAGCAGCCCGGCTGTGTATGGGTGCTGAGGGCGGGCGAACAGCTCCGCCGCCTGCGCCGCCTCGACCCGGTGGCCGGCATACATGACCTCGACCCGGTCGGCGATGTCGGCCACCACGCCCAGGTCGTGGGTGATCAGGATCATCGCCATCGAGAACTCCTGGCGCAGGTCCCGCAGGACGTCGAGGATCTGGGCCTGGATGGTGACATCGAGCGCCGTGGTGGGCTCGTCGGCGATCAGCAGCCGGGGGTTGCAGGCGATCGCCATCGCGATCATCACCCGCTGCCGCATGCCGCCGGAGAGCTGATGCGGATACTCCCGCAGGCGGCTGGCGCCGCCCGGGATCCGGACCAGGTCCATCAGCTCGGCCGCCCGCGCCCGCGCCTGCCGCCGGTCCATTCCGGCGTGCCGCCGCAGCACCTCGGCGACCTGGAAGCCCACCGTGAAGGAGGGGTTCAGCGAGGTCATCGGCTCCTGGAAGACCATCGACACCGACCGGCCGCGAACATCGCGCATCTCCCTCGCGCCCAGCTCGGTCAGCTCGGTGCCATCCAGCCGGACCGAGCCCCGCCGCACCGCGCCGGGCGGCAGCAGCCCCATGATGGCCAGGGCGGTCATCGACTTGCCGCAGCCGGACTCCCCCACCAGCGCCAGCACCTCCCCGGAGGCAACGCCGAACGACACCCCCGCGACGGCCACCACCGGCCCGTCGTCGGTCTTCAGGGTGACGCCCAGGTCCCTGACCTGCAGCTGCGGTCCCATCGTCAGCCCCGCGGGTCCAGCACGTCACGCAGCCCGTCGCCGAGCAGGTTGAACGACATGGTCGTCAGCGCGATCGCGAGGCCGGGGAACACGGCAAAGGTCGGCGCCCTGCTCAGGTAGCTCTGGGCCTCGGACAGCATCGAGCCCCAGTCTGCGGTCGGCGGCTGCACGCCCAGGCCCAGGAAGGACAGCACCGCGGCGCCGATGATGGCGCCCGGGATGGCCACGGTGACCTGGACGGACAGCGGGCTGATCATGTTGGGCAGCGCATGCCGGAACAGCACGGTGCGCAGGCCCGCCCCATTGACGACCGCCGCCGCGACGTAGTCCTCCTCGCGGATGCTCAGCATCTCGCCCCGGCTGACCCGCAGGAAGACCGGAATCAGGCCGACCGCCAGCGCGATCATCGCGTTGACGAGGGACGGGCCCAGGATCGCGGCCAGGCCGACGGCCAGGATGATGAACGGGAAGGACAGGACCACGTCATTGAGCCGCATGAATATGCCGTCGACCCAGCCGCGGTAGTAGCCCGCCACGATGCCGATCGTGACGGCGATCACGGCCGCGATGGCGGTGGCTCCGACTCCCTCCAGGACCGACACGCGGGCGCCCCACAGGATCCGGGACAGGATGTCCCGGCCGAGGTCATCGGTGCCCAGCAGGTGGCCGGGCGAGAACGGCCCGGCCAGCACGTCGGTGTAGTGGACCTGCAGCGGGCCGTACGGCGATATCCAGGGCGCGGTGATCGCGATCAGGATGACGACCACGACGCCGGCCAGCCCGGCCACGGCGGGTGGCCGGCGCAGGAGGCGGCGCAGTGCCCGCCGGCCCTGCCGCCGCCCGGCCGGCGCGGTATCGGTGATGACGGCCGTCACGCTCATTCAGCATCCCCTGTCACCCGGATACGCGGGTTCAGAATCGAGTAGGCGATATCGACCAGCACGTTCACGACGATGTATCCCGTCGCGGTCAGCAGGACCACGCCCTCCAGGGTGGGATAGTCCCGGCTGAAGACTGACTCCAGCGTGAGCTGGCCCAGGCCGGGCATGACGAAGATCTCCTCGGTGATCACGACACCGGAGATGAGCAGGCCGAGCTGCAGGCCCACGACGGTGACGACGGTCAGGACGCCGTTTCGCAGGGCGTGCACGCACACGACCCGGAACTCGCTCATGCCCTTCGCCCGCGCCGTGCGCACGTAGTCCGCGCCCAGTGACTCCAGCAGGCCCGAGCGCAGCTGCCTCATGATCACGGCGGCGAGCCCGATCCCGACGACGAACGCGGGCATGATCATGTGCTCGAGATTGCCGAGCGGGCTCTGCAGGAAAGGCACGAAGCCCGAGGCCGGCAGCCAGCTCAGGTGCACCGCGAAACCGGTGATCAGGAGCAGGCCCAGCCAGAAGCTGGGCACCGACAGGCCCAGCAGCGACACCGTGGTGACCGCGTAGTCGCTGGCGGTGTTGCGGCGGGCCGCGGCCAGCACCCCGGCCGGGATTCCGACCACGAAGGCCACCAGCAGCGCCAGGGCCGCCAGCTCGAAGGTGATCGGGATGCGCTGGGCCAGCTCGGAGCGCACCGTCAGGCCGTTGGCGACGGACGTGCCGAGGTTCCCGCGGACCACCTGGCCGATCCAGTCCGCGTACTGCACGGGCAGCGGCTTGTCCAGGCCGAACTCCGCGTTGATGACGGCCAGGATCTTCGGGCTGGCGTTCTCGCCGGACAGCGCGATCGCGGGGCTGCCGGGCAGGGCGCGGATGCCGATGAAGACGACGATGGACGACAGTAGCAGCGTGAGCACCGAGGCGCCCAGCCGCCGCAGCACGTACCACCTCATGGCGCGCGCCTGTCACCGCCGCCGCAGCCCGGCAGGCGAGCTGCGCGGGCGGCGGCGGTACTCCGGTGGTGATCCGTCACGGGCGGTTTAGCTCCCGGACATGCTGGCCGCCGCGAACCGGGGCAGCCCGTCGCTGAAGAACTTCACGCCGGTGACGTTGCTGCGCACGCCCATGATGAGCTTGGGGTAGAACAGCGAGATGTAGTCCAGGTCGTTCAGCATGATGACCTGGGCCTGGTTGTAGAGCGCCTTGCGCTGTGCCATGTCGGTCGTGGCGGCCGCCTGAGCGACGACCGTGTTCAGCGCCTTGTCGTCGACGCCGCTGTAGTTGATCTTGCTGTCCGGGCTCCAGAACGGCGTGATGTTCAGGTCCGGGTCGACGCGCCCCGACCACTGGTTCAGGTACAGCTGGAACTTGCCCTTGAGGACCTGGGTGCCGCCGGTGACCGCGTCCTCGGGCAGCAGCTTGATGTTGAAGCCCGCCTTGCTCGCCATCTGGGCGATGACCGTGCCGAGCTGGGTCTGCTCGCTGTTTCCCGACGCGATCAGCAGGGTCAGCGGAATGGGGGTCTTGACCCCCGACTGCGCCACGAGCTTCTTCGCCTCGGCGATGTTCTGCCCCGGGCACGGCGCCGACGGGAAGAACGGGCTGGCCGAGGAGATGGCCCCGCAGCCGGGGACGTACTGGCCGTCGAACACGACGCTGTTGATCGTCGCCCGGCTGAGGGACAGCTCCAGGGCCTTGCGCAGCTCCGGATGCTGGGCGATGGGCGTGCCGACGTTGGTGAACGGCGGCGTCGCGGCGCCGTGACTGTTCGACACGTTGATGGTGATCACGTCGTAGCCCAGCGAGGTCGACCGCAGCAGGTGCACCGAGCTGTCGCCCGCGAGCTGGTTCGCGCTGGTCGGGATGAGGTCGTTGGCGACCTGGATGCTGCCCGCCTGCAGGTCAGTGGCCAGGATGCTGGGCTGGGTGATGACCTGGTAAATCAGGCCGCCGAGGTGCACCGAGCTGGCGCCGTAGAAGTACGGCGACTTCTTGAGGACGATCTTGTCCTCGGACGGGTGCGAGGCGAACTCGAACGGGGCGACGCACACCGGGTCGTTGCCGAAGTTGTTGCCGAGCTTCTTCAGGTCGGTGGGCGACTCGATCATCCCGGCCCGGTCCGCGAGGAAGCTCGTCAGCGGGGCGTAGGGCTGGGACAGGTCCAGCTCCACCGTCGTGGTGTTGATGACCTTGATGGTCTGACCGCCGCCAGCTGGGCCGACTCGGCCGAGACCGGGTCGGTGATGTCCCGCTCCAGCGTGGTCTTGACGGCGGCCGCGGTGAAGGGCGTCCCGTCGTTGAACTTCACGCCGCTGCGCAGGTGGATCGTGTAGGTCTTGCCGCCGTTGGAGATGACCGGCAGCGCGCTGGCGAGCTGCGGGGCGACGGCGTTGTCGGCGGTCGGCGTGTACAGCGCGTAGCACATGTTGAACAGCACGACGCGGCTCTCGTACGACGCGGCCTGGACGGGATCGAGGCTGTCGGGGGCCGTGGCGATGCCGACCGTGATGGTCGGCTCGGTCCCGGACGAGCCGGATGCCTGCGGGCTGCCGGTCCCGGCCGGGCTGCTGGAGCACGCGGCGGCAATCAGCGCCAGCAGGGCGAGTCCTGCCATCAGGGGCTTAGGTCTTCCGGGCACGTCGGGGGCCTCCTTGCCGGAGCCGGATGTGAGGTGTGGCGCTAGGGGCGCCACCGTTGCCGCGCTAAGCGGCCTACCGAGGAGGACGGCGGAAGGGTTCCCGGCGATCGCGCAGCCACGTGAGCTTCTCCCTGCGACGTCAGCTCCGGGGCGCCTCGGCATGGCCGCGCCTCAGTGGCCACGGGAGTCGACCCAATCCGCTCTGGAATTGTGTATACCTCACTTCGGATACTGTCGGCAATGGGTAGTTATCCGGCCGGAGCGAGGATGACCTTGGCCGACCGGCCGCCGAAGAAGGTGACGAATGCCTGCGCGGCATCCTCGATCCCGTAGTGGTGGGTGACGAGCGGGCTGAGGTCGAGGCCGCGGCGAACCATCGCGGCCAGCTCGGCGAGGTCGGCCGGATCGGAGTACCAGCTGCCGATGACCTGGAGGTCGCGCAGGATCAGCTGGGGGGTGACGTCGATCGTCAGCTTGCCGGTCAGGCCCAGGAAAGCCACCCGCCCGGCCGTGCGAACGGCCGCCAGGCAGGTAGCCGCCCCGTCAGCGGTGGCCGAGCACTCGAGCGCGAGGTCGGCGCCCTCCCCGTCGGTCAGCTCCAGGACAGCCGAGCGGACGTCTTCCCGCAGCGGGTTGACGACGCGGGTCGCCCCGGCGGCCGCCGCCCGCTCGAGGCGATAGTCGTTGACGTCGGCGGCGATGACCCGGGCGCCCAGGAACCGGCAGAGCATGGTGGCGGCGAGGCCGATCGGTCCCTGGCCGGTGATCAGGACCGTGTCCAGGGCGGACGCGCCCAGCCGGCGAAGCGCGCGGAAGGGCGTCCCCAGCACGTCGCCCAGCAGGGCCGCCTGCTCGAACGTCACGTCGTCGGGGATGGCGAAGCACAGGTCGTCGCGCACCAGGGCGAGCTGCGCGTGCATGCCGCCGGTCTGGGCCGGCTGCCGCGCGCGGCACAGGATCCAGCGACCGCGCAGGCAGTGCTGGCACCGGCCGCAGTGCGACGCCGCGAAGACCAGGACGCGGTCACCGACGCGGCAGTGCCGGGCGGAGTCCGTGGCCACCACGACCCCGGCTCCCTCGTGGCCGCCGTTGCCCGCCCTCGGCTCGGGCCCGAAGTAGGCGTGCCGCTCGCTGCCGCACAGCGCGGAGGCCATGACCCGCACGACGACGCGGTCGCCGGCCGGCTCCGGGTCGGGCCGGTCGATGACCTCGACCTGCTCGTGGCCGAGCATCCGCACGGCTCTCACAGGTACTTCCCGAACCAGTCGAGGGCCAGCTGGCGGGCGGGCTCGAGGTACTCGTCGTAGACCCGGTAGTGCGTGCACGGGAACGTGTGCCGCTGCGCCACGGCATTCTGGCGCACGACCTCGTAGGCGCCGCCGCCCTGCAGGTGCGGGTCGCTGGTGTTGTACTCCTCGAACTCGGCGTCGATGAACAGGGTCGGGACGCGGACCCCGCGGGCCAGCTCGAGCGGTGCGTGGGTGAGCTGGCGGGCCAGGTCGGGCACGCCGCCCAGGCTGGTCACCGCGGGGCCGCGGTCCTGCGGGATGGGCGGGTCGAGGACCCCGCGCGCCTTGTCGGCCGCCTGCTGGCGGGCGCGCTCCCCGAACTCGCTGCTCGTCGGGTGACCGTACCCGCCGATCTGGGCGACCACGGCCCGGACCCGGTCGTCCGTGCCGGCCACCGACAGGACGTGCCCGCCCCCGTAGCTGGTGCCGAACAGCCCCACCCGGCCGGGGTCGACCCCGGGCTCGGCCAGCAGGTAGGCCAGCGCGGCCCGGACGTCCGTGACGTGGTCGACGGGGTCGACGACCTCGCGGATGACCCGGACCCGGACCGTCCGCTCACCAGCCTCGGTCAGCATCGGCTCGTCCGCTACCGGGACGGGCTTGCCGTCGCTTTCCCCCCAGGTCCGGTAGTCGAAGACCATCACCACGTACCCGGCCGCGGCGAAGAAGGGGGCATACAGGTCGAGCAGGTGCTGCTTGCGCCCGCCCCACCCGTGGCACAGCAGGATGGCGGGCTTGGGCCCGTCAAGGCCGGCTGGGGTCAGGATGTCCGCGGCCAGGCGGAGGCCCTCGCTCCAGACGGTCGCGGGGCGCCGGTCAACGGCATGGGGTGCGTCGCTCAAGGCTGGCTCCTGTCGGCTCGCCGGGCAGTGCCCGGCCCGACAGGAACTTACGGCCGCGCGGCGGGGCGTTCTAGTAGGCATCGCCCTTTGTCGGGAACCCACTACTGGTCCGGCCCGCGGCCGCAGCGCAGGCTGGGTGGCCATGGAGTTCTCGCGCGCCGACGTGTCCGTCAGCTCTCACGGGGCCACGCTCCGGGGATGGCTGTACCGCCCGCGCGGGGCGGCCATCACTCCCGGAGTGGTGATGGCCCACGGGTTCACCGCCGTGCGGGAGATGTTCCTCGACCGGTACGCCGAGGTCTTCGCCGCGGCCGGCCTGACCACGCTCGTGTATGACCACTTCGGTTTCGGGGCCAGTGACGGCGAGCCGCGGCAGTGCCCGGCGGCGGGCCTCCAGCTCGAGGGGTATCGCGATGCCATCGCCTGGCTGCGGGACCAGCCCGGCGTCGACGCGGGCCGGATCGGCATCTGGGGCACGAGTTACTCGGGCGGCCACGTGATCGTCCTCGCCGCCGCGGAACTCCCGATCCGGTGCGCGGTGGCCCAGGTCCCGGGGATCGGCGTCGGCGGGCCCGGCCTGTCGGCGGCCACCCTGGCGGCGATCGCCACCGCGGCCAGCTCGGGCCCGCCCGCCGACACCGTCCCGGCGGTGTCGGCCACCAGGGAGGGCGTCGGGATCATGTTCGAGGACGATTCCCATGGCTGGTTCACCCGGGCCGCCGCCGAGCGGGCCCCGAGCTGGCGCGACGAGGTGCGCCTCGGGCCGCCTGCCGACGGCACGGTCCCGCTCGACTACCTCCCGGACGCCCGGGTGCCGCTGCTGCTGATCGTGGCCCCCGCCGACCGCCTGACTCCGCCGGACGCGGCAGTCCGGGCCGCGGCGAGCGTTCCGCGTGTATCGGTCGCGGAGATCCCGGGCGGCCACTTCGACGCGTATGAGGCAGAGTTCGCCGCCAGTTCCGGGGCCGCCCTGGCCTGGTTCCGGCGCTTCCTTCTCGATCCGGAGAACTAAGCGGAACGCCAGCAGGCCGGGGAAAGGACGCACGATGATGGCGGCAGAGCACAATGCGGCGGGCCTACCCGTAGCCGGGCCTACCCGTAGGTGGGATGCTGCGGCCAGCCCGCCGGGGAGTCCTCCCAGTCCTCCTGCCGTCCGTACGGCATGAGATCGAGGATGTTGTTGACGAACAGCAGCCGGTCCACGCCCCGCGCGGTGGTGCCGTAGGTCCGGTAGACGTCCTGCCCGTCGCGCAGGAAGACGCTGAGCATGAAGCCGCCGCCGGCGCCGCAGTCCTCGGCGAACGTCGTGCCGCGTGACGACGCGACCGGCATCGTCCAGCCCATCCGCGCCCGGTAGGCCTCGAGCTGGGCCAGCGGCATGTTGGACACGGTCGCCCAGCTCACGCCGTTCTGGGCCAGTTCGGCCAGGTCGGCGACGTTGTTGCTGAAGTGAGTACAGCCCGGGCAGAACTCGTCCGGGCCGTTGTCCATGAACTGGTAGACGACGAGCTGTGACTGCCCGGCGAACAAGTCAGGGAGGGTCTTCGGGCCGGCCGGCGTGCTGAACTCGTACCGGCCGTCGAACCTGGCCATCGGGAGCCGGCGGCGGCGCGCGGCGAGCACGTCCAGCGCGCGAGTCGCCTCCTTCTCGGCCTTGAGCAGCTCATCGCGATCGCGCTGCCACTCCTCGACTGAAACTATCTCCGGCAGACTGGTCATCTTCCACTCCTTCGCGGTCGCTGCGATCCTGGGACTGAGACGCCTCGGCGCAACGGAACTCATCGGCCGGCCTGCGCGCTAGGCTCGGGGACGGACTGGGGACTCCTGGAGCAGCAGGCCTGTGTGCTGGGTCTCGCGCCTGGCCTCGGCGAGAGGCGGTGTGTGCTGTGGCTGAGGACAACGACCTGCCGCCGGGCTGGGCGGAGAAGCTGCAGGACATCCAGTCGATCACCGACGCGGCCTTGTCCCGGCTTGACCCGCCGGAGGTGCTGGACGCGCTGGTCGGACGGGTCCGCGAGGCTCTGCAGGCCGATACCGCCGCGGTGCTGCTGCTGGACGGCCCCTCGGGACAGCTGGTGGCGACGGCGGCCAGCGGGCTCGAGGAAGAAGTGCTCCAGGGCGCCCGGGTACCGGTCGGGAAGGGCTTCGCCGGGCGGATCGCGGCGGAGGCCCGCCCGGTGATCATCGATCAGGTCGACCGCCACAACGTGGTCAACCCGATCCTGCTGGCCCGCGGCATCCGGTCGCTGATGGGCGCCCCGCTGCTGTCCGGGGAGACGGTCATCGGCGTCCTGCACGTGGGCACGCTGGACGGGCGCGTCTTCACCAGCCAGGACTCCGACCTGCTCCAGCTGGCCGCCGACCGCGCCGCCCTGGCGGTCCAGGCGCTGTCCGCTCAGCTCGACCGCGAGGCCGCGGCCGCGCTGCAGCGCAGCCTGGTCCCCGCGGCGCTGCCGCGGGTGAGCGGGCTGGAGATGGCCGGCCGCTATGTTCCCGGCAGCGGGAATGTCGGCGGCGACTGGTACGACGTGTTCTCCGTGCCGTCGGGCCACGTCTATGCCGTGATCGGCGACGTGGCCGGCAGCGGCCTGCCGGCGGCCGTGATCATGGGCCGGATCCGCAGCGCGCTGCGGGCCTACGCGCTGGAAAGCACCGACCCGGCGGAGGTGCTGAGCCGGCTCGATCGCAAGCTGCAGCACTTCGAGCCGGACGCGATGGCCACCGTGCTGTGCGCGGTGCTCAGCCCGTCGCTGGACGAGGTGCGCATCTCCAGCGCCGGCCACCTGCCCCCCATCGTCGCCGTCCCCGGCCAGCCCGCGGCCGTGGCCGCCATCGCCGGGGACGCCCTCCTCGGCCTCGCCGAGCACGCGCCCCGGCAGCTCACGACCCTGAGCTTCCCGCCCGGCGCCATGCTGTGCCTGTACACCGACGGGCTGGTCGAGCGCCGCGGGCAGCCCATCGACGAGGGCATCGCCCGGCTTCGCGCCGCCCTCACCGCCGACGAGCCCGAGGCCGCCGCCGCGGCCGCGATGGCCGCCATGGCCGGCGCCGTTCCGCACCACGACGACGTGGCCCTGCTCCTGCTCCGCCGCCCGCACTGCGCGGCGAGAGCCGAGCAGCCCGGCTCGCCGGCGCCCGGCGACCTGGCCGGGACCGGTCCGGAGCTGCAGGTGGCCTGGTCGGGCCGCCACGCCGTCATCGCCATGCCCGACGAGATAGACGCGGCCAATTCCGCCGGCGTCGCCGGCCAGCTGTCCGCCGTGATCGGCAGGTCCCCCGACGTGCTGACCGCTGACCTGACCGGAACGGTGTTCTGCGACTCGACCGGCATCCGGGCGCTCGCCCGCGCCTGCGAGCGGGCGGCCGCGGCCGGCATTCAGATGCGGCTGGCCGTCGGCGACTCGCCGGTCACCCGCATGCTCCAGCTCACCGGCCTCGGCCGGCGCATGCCGCCCTACCGCGACGCGCGGCACTCCCTCGCCACGCCCCGGGACCAGCCCGGCACCGCCCCCGGTCCGCCCGCCTGACCCACGGCTGTCCCGCCGGTCAGGCCTGCTGCGGGCGGCCCTGCCGGATCGCGGCGCCGGCCAGCGCGGCGGCCAGGACGTAGCCGGCGGCCGCGGCGGCCAGCGGGACGTGCAGGCTCATGGCGTGGCCGCCCGGCCCGGAACGGGCCAGGAGCGACCCGAGCAGGGCCACGCCGAGCGCTCCGCCCGACTGCCGCGCGGCGTTCAGGATGCCGCTCGCCACTCCGGCGTGCTCGGGCCCGGCCGCCCCGACGACGACGGCCGTCATGGCCGGCATGGCCAGCGAGCACAGGCCGAGGATCACCGACCCGCCGACCACGATCGCCAGCGATGTCCCGGCGCCGACCGTGGCCAGCAGCGCCGCCCCGCCCGCCGCGAGCCCGAGCCCCGCGATCATCGGCAGCCGCGGGCCGAGGCGGGCGGTCAGCGGGCCGCTGGCCAGTGAGCCGGCGCCGACCGCGAGGCTCATCGGCAGGATCAGCAGGCCGGTGCCGAGCGCGGACTCGTGCCGCGACTGCTGCAGGAACAGCGACAGGCAGATCAGCGCGCCGTACAGGCACAGGTTGAACAGGACGCCCACGCCGGTGGCCGCGCTGAGCTCCCGCGAGCGGAACAGCGCCAGCGGCAGCATCGGGGCGGACTGCCGGCGCTCGGCGAGCACGAAGACCAGCCCGGCCAGCACGCCCGCGCCCAGCAGGGCTCCGGGCACCGGGGCCAGCCAGCCCTGCTGGCCGGCGATGATGAACCCGCCGGTGAGGCCGGCCAGCGACACGATGCCGAGCACCAGCCCGGGGACGTCAGTGCGCCGCTCCGGCTTGAGCGGCGACTCCGCGACGTACCGCCGGAGCAGGATGATGGTGAGCACGCAGACCGGCACGTTGATGACGAAGATGGCCCGCCAGCCGGTCAGCGCCACCAGCGCCCCGCCCAGGACCGGGCCGAGCGCGACGCCCACCGAGCCCATCCCGCCCCAGACGCCGAGCGCGCGCGCCCGTGCCCGCGGATCGGGGAACTGGTGCACGATCAGGGCGAGCGAGCAGGGCAGCAGGGCTGACGCCCCCACGCCCTGAACGGCGCGGGCCGCGACCAGCACCCCCAGCGTCGGGGCCACCGCGCACGCCGCCGACCCGACGGCGAACACGGCCAGCCCGGCCACGAACAGCCGCCGCGCCCCGATCCGGTCGGCCGCCGAGCCGGCCGTGAGCATGACGGACGCCAGCGCGAGGGTGTAGGCATCGATGACCCACTGCAGCCCGGCCAGCGAACCGCCGATCTCCCGCTGAATCGACGGCAAGG
>Ga0193726_1000792_pt1 | contig 29156 bp, 29 predicted proteins | sample H2c1metaG_FD_144928 | JGI IMG/M metagenome (GOLD analysis project Ga0193726, IMG submission 144928) | Soil microbial communities from a riparian zone of the East river system, Colorado, United States - H2c1 | ecosystem: Environmental > Terrestrial > Soil > Riparian zone | place: USA: East River...
CCTGCTGCGCGAAGTTGGATTCGCAAAGCCATCGATCGAGCCGACCAGGATCTACAAGGCCGAAGACGCGGCAGCTTTCTTGACGGGAAGTGGCCTCGACGCCGCCGAATTTGCATCTCAGATCGATGGAAGGTTCATGGGCGCGTTCGTGCGAGCAACCAAGCCGTTGGCGCAATGCTGTGGTCCTGACTGCTGCTGATTTTTTCAAACCGCATCGAACGCCGCTAATCCGTGCGATGCCGAGGATATCATGCGAATCAGAAATGCAACCGACGTGGATCTGTCCGCTGTCGAAAAGCTGCTCTCAGCGAGCGACCTTCCCCTCGATGGTGTGCGCGACAACTTCTCCAGCTTCATCGTTGCTGAAGAGGCAGGTGAAATCGCGGGTGCGATCGGCCTCGAGGAGTATGGTTCGGCGGCTTTGCTTCGTTCGGCGGTGGTATCACCCGAGTATCGCGGAAGCGGGGTCGGTAGTCGATTGGTCGAGCAGCTGTTGGAGCAGGCCGATGCAGCGGGAATCGAAGAGGTCTATCTCCTGACGACGACGGCCGAGAAATACTTTCCGCGCTTCGGATTCAACAGCACGGCTCGATCGGCGGTCCCGGACTCGGTGAAGGCTTCCGCGGAGTTCCAGGGCGCGTGCCCCGACACGGCGGTAGTAATGAAACGTCGCGTCGGAGCAGCAACGAGAGTACGAGCATGAAGCGCCTCGCCCTGATCTCCGACATCCACGCAAATCTTCCGGCGCTGCGCGCCGTTCTGGCCGACATCGACGAACGCGGAAACGTGGATGCGATCTATCACCTCGGCGATCTCACCGGTTACGCGCCGTGGCCGAACGAGGTGATCGCTCTGCTCCGCGAGCGCGGGATACCGGGTATTGGGGGCAATTACGATTCGACCGTCGCCACTGATTACAAACACTGCGGGTGCAGAGCTGACACTCCGCAGGACGAAGAGCTATCGCACATTTCGTTCGAATGGACCCGCTCGCACGTTACGCCCGAGACGAAAAAATATCTGGGGAGCCTTCCCTTCCGTCTGGATATTCGCCCGTTCGGCGGCCACGTATCCGGCCCCACTGTTACACTCGTGCACGGCAACCAGACGCTGAACACCGTCTACGTTACCGAAGATCGTTCCGATTCCTTTCTCGAGAAGATGGGAAAGGACCTCTGTGCCCGCGCGGAAGATGTCGTTTGCTTCGGCCACACCCACAAACCGTGGCAGCGTGTGGTCGCAGGAATTCAGTTCATCAACACCGGAAGCGTTGGCCGTCCGAAGGATGGAGATCCGCGTGCATGCTACGTGTCGTTGGCGATCGACGGATCGGGCGTGCGCGTTGAGTTCGTACGTGTGTCCTACCCCATCGATGAAGCCGCTCGGGGCATTCGCGAGAACGGGTTGCCAGACGAATTTGCGGACATTCTGAGATCTGGCGGATCCACTGCGATCGTCGCGGACAGATAGCTCGAGCGAATCACGAACGGAAGACTACCTGCCAAGGGCCTTGGGCTGAGCACGTAGTTCTTCCGGCCTATTGGACTCCCCTCTGCATCTGTCTTGAGACCGCCTCTGCCTGCGTAAAGACACGCAGAAGATTCTCCCCCGCGAGCTTCCTGAGATCCGAATCAGACCAGCCGCGCCGCGCCAGCTCGGCGAATAGCGCGGGAAAAGTCGAGACATCCTCCAGGCCCTGCACCACTTCCGTAATCCCGTCGAAATCGCTGCCGATACCGACGTGATCTACGCCGGCAATACTGCGAACGTACTCGATCTGGTCTGCGACCTGGGAGAGAGTAGCGCGCGGCTCAGGATGGGCTTTCCGCCACTGATCGATCTCGCGCGTAATCGCCGCGGTGTCCTTGCCGTACTTCGCCTCGAGGTCTTTGATCAGCGGACGAGTGGATTGTTCGTAGAGAAGCACCGCGGGCGAGACGAACCCCGTGACAAATGGCACCATCACGATTCCTCCATTCACCGTCACTCGCTGTAGAATCGAGTCCGGCACGTTGCGCGGCACATCCACGAGTGCCCGCGCTCCGGAGTGCGAGAATATCACAGGCGCGCGGGTCACATTCAGTGCCGCACTCATCGTGGCGGGCGAGACGTGCGAGAGATCCACGAGCATCCCGAGCCGGTTCATTTCGCGCACAACGCTGTCGCCGAACGGAGTCAGGCCCTTGTTCCTCGCGGAATCGAGAGCCGCATCGGCCCAGTCGAGCGTGACGTTGTGGGTGAGCGTCATGTAGCGCACGCCCAGGTCGTAGTACATCCGCAGTGCGCCAAGCGAATTCTCGATGGCGTGCCCGCCCTCGAGGCCGAGGAGCGACCCGATCTTCCCCTGACTGAAATCGCGCCGGATGTCCTGGGCGCTGAGGGCGAGGGCGAAGCGGTCTGGATATTTCGCTATGACTCGGCGCGCGATGTCGATCTGCTCCAGCTGCACACGTGCGTAGCCCGAGTCGCGATACTCGCCGGGCGTGTAAACGGACCAGAACTGGGCCCCCACCATGCCTTTCCTGAGGCGGGCGAGGTCCGTGTGGCCGGGTGTAGGACGGCGGAGATCATAGGCGTCGACATTCCCGCGCGCGATGGAATCCTCGCGGATGCGCCAGGGCAAGTCGTTGTGCCCATCGATGAGTGGAGTCTGTCTGAGAATCCGTTTTGCCCGAGCGAGATACTGGTCGTCGGGTGCGGCTGGCGCGGCTTGGGAATGAAGCGGGCGCGCGACGCCGAGGAACAGCAGAAGGCTGAGCGCGCTAGTGAGAATAGAGACTGCGCGCCTTTTGTTTGCCACCAGAGAATGTGAAAGCATGGCGCATAAACTAACGGTCATCGCATTTGACCGCAGAGACTCGAGTTACGGTATGAGCGTAGGCCCTGGAGGCGTATCGAGGAGCTCGACCGCCTCGGAGCTGTCCTCCTCGCATACCACCAGTCGAATCGGATGAAGCCATTGAAGCCACGGCATCATCCCGCCGGCATCATCGCGTATGAGATTGGAGTCGATCCCGTTTGCGTCGAGCACCGCCTGCGCCACGTGCGCCTCCGCCTCGTTGGCGAACGTTCTGATGACAGTGTTGAGCTCCGGCAGTTCTTGCTCCATCTTCCATCCTCGGCGTTGAGCGCGTGACTGCTGGAAATGTGCATCAGTGACGCGTCAAGTGCATCTTCTGCTGCAAACCCGTCGCGCAGATGGCATGTTGTCTGCCCGAACAGATAGTGACGGTTCTACCTTTTGGGCGAAAACAATGAAAGTGATTCCCCGACTATCAGCAGCGTTCTGCCTCGCCGTTCTTGCCGGCGGCGTCGGCTGCCGCAAGGATACCACGGCGGACGAAGTCGCCAAAACCGGGCAGGATACAATGCTGCTGCACGATCTGGCCGAGGCGAACAGGAACACCGCTGCTGCGGCAGCGCTGGACAATAGTCTCAACACGGTGGGAACGAGCTCGGGAACCGTCCCCGCTTCGGGAGCAGTCCAAAACCCGGCGGCGACTGCTAACACCACGCAACAAACGCCCAGCGGAAGTGAGATCCTGACGTCCGGTCCGAGGCTGACGCCTCCTACAAAGGCGAACGACGCACCGGCGCCGACTCAGGTCCCACTCGATCGATCGCCCGCATCCGGGCTACAGAGGGTGCCTCGCGATCCGTGCAATTCTGCCACGCCGGTCGATCAGCGTTCCTGCCTGAATCGCTCCATTGCCTCGAACGACGTCGATCTGAACCGGACGTATCTGGAGCTGCTCGCGCAGGCGCGGAAATCGGGTGGGTCCGAGCTGGAGGACAGGTTTCAGCAATCACAGCGGGAGTGGATCGGCCAACGCGAGGATGATTGCAACACACAAACGCCGAGCGAAAATGGAAAGCTCTGGGCGAAAGCCCGCGCTCGTTGTCTGGCCGATTACTCCTCGAAGAGAACCGCGGAGCTCCAGCGGAATCTCAACAATCTGAGGGGACAGTAGCGGAAGGCCTGACTTTCTCGTCAGGCCTTCCCACTCGTCGACTGTTCAGCGGTTTCCGCTGTACTGCATACCGGCGCTAGCCAGCGCGCGACCCTGCAGCAGTCCATCGATCTCCGCCGCCGCAACCGGCCGCGGCGAGATCCATCCATTGGCGATGGCGCGAGTTGGAACTGAAACGCTCGCAACACCTCCTGTTGCGCTGATTTCCACAACAGCAGTTGCATCGGTAATGCCCTGCGTCCCGCTGTTGATGACCAGCACCCATCTACCTACTGCCGGACGCTGCCAGCGCACGACGTACATGCCCTGCCTGGATCCGGGACGGATGTCGAGCACCATGCTCTGACGCTTTCCATTGACAACGCCCTCGGCCGTTCCCGTTACCGTCTTCCCAATCAGGTCACCGTGATGGTATGTGCGAACAGTTAGAAACGCGTCGCGTGAACTTTGGTCGAACGGATTGGCGGGGTACTCGATCGCGATCCAGGGTGGGCCGGCCAGCGCGGTACTGAACGCCGTCAGCGTCAGCGCGGTGACGAGTGCAAAGGTGCGGAGCAGTGTGCGGTTCATAGCAATCTCCTGAAGTGGTTTTTTCGAGCGCCATTACGATGCCGCTCCACCTTTCAGAGTTTGAAACGAGTTTCAAATGCCAGTCCGCCCTTCAGAGCTTGAAACGAGTTCAACCAGTTTCGCTAATTCGTTCTGCGCAGAGTCACCAGACCCTTGAACGTTCGGACGGTTAGCTTTGCTCCGCCTGGGCCTGCATCCATTGTCAGCTCGGCGCCACGGCCGAACCGCCCGGGAATCGGACTGTTCTTCGACAGCTTGTTGGTGATGTTGCCCGCGATCGTCACGACGGATATTGACGCCGCCGTATTGTCGGGGATCGCGAGATCCACGGCACCACTATGGGTATCGAAGTCGAACGCGCCACTTCTGTCCAAGCGGCCGGAGAAGCTGATGTTCCCGGTCACCGTTTCGATCTTGATGCGCTCGAAGATTCCACCACCGACCTTCACGGCTCCGCTTACGGTGGAGAACGCCGCATCTGCGCTCGCGCCCTGAAAGACGATCGTCCCGGACGCGCTCTTGGCCCTGACCCAGGGCGGTGATCCCGTAATATGGATGTCGCCATCAATCGCTTCCGCGTTCAGCTCGTGCGGATTTCCCGTGACGTCAATCGTTCCGCTTACAACATAGAGATCGAGTCCGCCGTCGACGCCGCTGACATCGATGCTTGCGGTGGCTGTCTTCACCCAGAGTCGAACTCGCGCGGGCACCCAGACCTCGAGTCTCGCCGGCTTCGGATCCCGATCGTTCGCCGATTCAACGAACATCTTTGCACCCGTATAGCTGCCGCCCATAAAGAAGTTGTCACCGGGGCCGAGTGTGCCGCGCACCATCAGAGTGTCCTTGTTCCAGCCATGGACGACAACGGTGCCCACCATGTTGACGATTCGGATCGCGCCTTCCATTCCGAGCGGGAGTTTGCGCTCGACCTTCTTCTGTGCGATCGCCGGCGATGCGACGAAAAGGATCGCGGCCACTCCCATGATACACGCGCGGCTGAGAGCGGCCCATGCCGTCACTCCGCCGTGGTTGGTTGTCGCCGGCAAGACTGTCGAGCGCACGTCAGCTCCCACGAGTCATCTCCGCTGTCCGGCGCATCAGGTCCATCTTCTGCCGATACGTTCCCGATAGCATTTCGATCAACATCTTGTTCGCGGGGTCGCGGGCGAGTGCGTTGCGCGCCTCGAGAATCGCTTCGTCGATCGTCCGAAGGCTTGCCTTGAGCTGCGCGACGGTTTCCGGAGCCAGCAATGATTCCTGTCGATCCAGGAGATCCTGCAGAACGGCAACATTTCGCAGATAGGTGTTCTCTTCAATCGTGAAAGCGACAAGTGTGGCTGGTGTGGCTCCGCCGGAATCATTGTTCGTCGCGCTGCGCGAGGAATTCGCCTCCGTGTTTCGCGAATTGAGATAGAGCGCGGTTCCACCGGAGGACAGGACGGCCGCGAGCACGATCGCTGCCGCCAACGCGTACGGCCGCCAGCGATCCCGTCCGGTCGCTCCGTGATCCGCCGCAACCGCTTGCTTGTCACGCTCGATCGCGGCGCGGATGTTCGCCCACGCCCCGGGTGGCGGGTCAATGGCCTTCGGCAGATCCGCCGCCCGCGCAAGGATTCCTTTCAGGTTCTCCGCTTCGGCCGCGCAGATCGCACACGCCGCGATATGATCAGCCACCGGGCCGCGTGCATCCTCGGTCAGCTCGGCAGTGACGTAATCGTCCAGTAGATGTCTGATGACTTCGTGTGTCATCGCTCCAACCTCTCTCTAAGTAGTCGCCGCGCACGATGTAGCTGCGCTTTGACCGTTCCAACGGAGACGCTCAGCTGTTCCGCGATCTCCTGATGCTGGTATCCTTCGATATCGTGCAGCACGAAGGCGAGTCGCGCGCCCTTCGGCAGCGAAGCGATCGCGTTTTCCATGTCCATCTTCAACTCTACGCCGCTCGACCGAGCCGCCCCCGCCAGACGTGACGTATCGTCCATCGGGAGCACTCTCGCCGTTCGCCGGCTATCGCCTCTCGCATTCTCGAGCATCGTGTTGACGGCCAGGCGATGAAGCCACGACGAAAACGCGCAGTCCCCGCGAAACGTGGAAAGCCTCCGCCACGCCCGGACGAACACATCCTGCATCAGCTCCGTCGCATCGGAGGTATCTCCGGCCTTGAGGCGCAGACAGAGCGCGTAGATCCGCGCCGAGTGCTCATGATAGAGCAGCTCGAAGGCGTCGACATCTCCCGACTGCGCGCGCCGAATGGTGTCCAGAGCTGCAGCCTTCTCTTCACCAATCGTGGACGGGAAAGGTCCGATAGTGTCTGATACCACCGCGCTCGCTTTCATTTCAGGCGGGAATAGGATGCCGGTGAAGCTTCAGGGGTTGGAAGAGCGGGAAGGGGAAAGAGGAGCCTGGGTTTGCGGAGTCTTTTCCGCCCCTTTTGTCCCTCCCGCTTCCCGCCTCCCCCTTCCCGCTTCCCCCTATTCGATATCGCCGCCGAGATCGAACTTGGACCGGGTAAGGCCAATGATGCGGTCGAGGCCCGCCTTCACTTCCGGCGGGAGATCGCGCCGAGCCATCAGGCGCTCCGCCTCCTGGCGAATCGAGTCCAGCGCCTGCATGAAGTTTCCCTTTTTCAGCTTGCCGGTATCGTCTGCCATGGGTCGATGGGTCGGAGTTGTGTGACGCGTCAGGCCGATGTGAGTTGAGCGGGTCTGGCCGCCGGTAGCTGCGGTGTCGCGCGCCGCTCGCCGACCTGTTGCCGCCACATCGCGTAGTAAAGGCCGGTCTGCTGCAACAGATCCTCGTGCTGCCCCATCTCGACGATCTTGCCGCGCTCGAGGACGTAGATCCTGTCGGCGTGCATTACGGTAGACAGCCGGTGGGCGATGAGAATGGTGATCACTTCGCGCGAGCTGGCGACCTCCCGCATCGTGCGGCTGATTTCTTCCTCGGTGAGCGAATCGAGAGACGACGTCGCTTCATCGAACACCAGCAGGTGCGGGTTCCGGAGCAGAGCCCGCGCAATCGAGAGTCTTTGCTTTTCTCCGCCCGAGACTTTGACGCCGCCTTCGCCGATGACGGTATCGAGACCCTTGTCGGCTCGCGCCAGCAGAGTGTTGGCCGCCGACTTGTGCAGTACGTCGAGGCACTCCTCGTCGGTCGCATGGGGATTCACGAACTTCAGATTCTCCCGGATCGTTCCCGAGAATAGCTGCGCGTCCTGGGTGACCAGACCGATTCGCTCGCGCATCCGATCGAGATCGACGTCGGTGCTGTCGACTCCATTGTAGAGAACCTGCCCCTGTTTGGGCTGATAGAGACCGACCAACAGCTTGACCAGCGTCGTCTTCCCCGCACCCGAGGGACCCACGAACGCGATAGTCTCGCCGCGGTTCACCTCGAACGAAATGTCGGTGAGTGCCGGTGTGCTGGCGCTCTGGTGCATGAAGCCGACGTTGTCGAATTCCAGCTTCCTGATCTCCGTCACTGGAACCGGAGACACCGGCTTTGGATCCTTTGGCGTCTCCAGGATCTTTCTGAAGTTGCCGAGTGAGACTTCGGTTTCGCGGTAGACGTTGATGATGTTGCCGAGCTCCTGCATCGGGCCGAAGATGAAGAACGAATAGAAGAGGAGCGAGAAGAACTGCCCGACCGTGATCTTCTGGGTGAAGATCAGGTAGAGCATCATGAATAGGATGCACGTGCGAAGGAGGTTTACGCACGTGCCCTGAATGAAACTCAGGCTCCTGATGTACTTCACCTTCTTTAGCTCGAGCTTGAGAATTTTGTCCGTCGTTGCGTTGAGCCTGACGACTTCCTGATCGGCCAGACCAAGGCTCTTTACAAGCTCGATGTTGCGCAGGGATTCGGTCGTCGATCCCGCAAGCGCCGTGGTCTCGGCGACGATCACCTTCTGGATCGTCTTCACGCGGCCGCTGAGCATCCAGCTCAACGTGCCCAGCAACGGCACCGTCGCCAGGAATGCAGGAACGATTACCCAGTGAACGGAAAACGCGTAAATGATGACGAACACGACGCCAACGAGCGTCGTGAAGATGAGGTTGATCGAGAGCGAGATGAATTTCTCGACATCCGACCGGACTTTCTGGAGCTTGCCGAGCGTCTCGCCGCTGCGCTGGTCCTCGAAAACCGAGTACGGCAGCTCCAGTGAATGCCTGATGCCGTCGGAGTACATCTCGGCGCCCACCCGCTGCACGATTACGTTGACGTAGTAGTCCTGGAAATTCTTGGCGACACGCGACACGAACGCGACGCCCATCGCCATGAGCAGGAGTGTCCCAGCGCCCTTGATGAAGGTCGCCGTCTGGTATTCCCTGAAGCGCGTCGCGTAGTCGTCGATGACGTGGCGGAAAATGAGCGGGTCCAGGAGCGAGAACACCTGGTTGGTCGCTGCCAGCACGAGCGCAAGAAGGATTAGCCGCCGGTATCGGCCTAGGTAGGAATAGAGGAGATCCACACCGGATACTATTGGGGCGTTGCCGCCCCCGCAAATGTTCCTCCCCGTATAGGCGTTCTCGAAAGCCTTAACTTGGAAGTGGCGTTCCTCCCGGGCGTTGCCGGTTTCACCGTGCGCTTAAGGAGTCCAGGTCTTGTTCGTCCCGAAGTCGATAACGACGCTCAAGTCGTACAATCGTTCACAGTTCAAGTCCGATCTCGGCGCCGGCGTAATCGTCGGGGTCGTCGCTCTTCCCCTCGCAATCGCATTTGCGATCGCCAGCGGCGTAACTCCCGACCGCGGCCTCTACACCGCCATCATCGCCGGCTTCCTGATCTCGGCACTCGGCGGCTCGCGTGTGCAGATCGGCGGGCCGACTGGCGCATTCGTCGTAATCGTGTACGGCATCGTCCAGAAATACGGAATCGATGGCCTCATCGTGGCCACGATCATGGCCGGCATCATTCTCGTGATAATCGGCGTCGCCAAGCTGGGCTCCGCAATCAAGTTCATTCCGCATCCTGTCGTAGTCGGATTCACCAGTGGCATTGCGGTCATCATTTTCTCGAGCCAGATGAGGGATTTCCTCGGCCTTCGCATGGGCGATCTGCCGGTCGAGTTCATTCCCAAATGGCGGGCGATTGCGTCGAATCTCGACTCGATAAACCCACAGGCGTTCGGTGTGGCGCTCGCCGCGTTGCTGATAATGATTCTGTGGCCGCGAGTCAGTCATCGCATTCCGAGCCCGTTCGTGGCGTTGATCGCTACCACGATCGCCGTTCGCCTGTTCAACATCCCCGTGGAGACGATAGGAACCCGCTTTGGCGCGATCAGCGCCACATTTCCGCATCTGATCGTCCCGCACGTCTCGCTGGAGCAGGTTACTGCTCTCGTTGCGCCGGCGTTTACGATCGCTCTTCTGGCCGCGGTCGAGTCACTGCTCTCCGCCGTAGTCGCCGACGGAATGATCGGCGGACGCCACAGGTCGAACATGGAGCTGATCGCTCAGGGCGTGGCCAACATCGTCGCACCCATGTTCGGCGGCATGCCCGCTACTGGAGCAATCGCCCGCACCGCAACGAATGTAAAGAACGGTGGCCGCACTCCCGTGGCTGGGATGATCCACGCGCTGACGCTGCTCCTCATCACCTTGTTCTTCGGAAAGTGGGCCGGCCAGATTCCGCTCGCAACTCTGGCGGCAATTCTCGTCGTTGTGTCGTATCACATGAGCGAATGGCGGACCTTCCGTAGTGAGCTGACGGCACCGAAGAGCGATGTCGCCGTGCTGCTGACGACTTTCTCTCTGACCGTGATCGTGGACCTCACCGTCGCGATCGAAGTCGGAATGGTGCTGGCCGCGTTCATGTTCATGAGGCGCATGGCCGAGGTGACCAACGTCAGCATTGTTACGCGGGAGCTCGCCGAGGGAAACGAGAACGACGAGGACGACGATCCGAACTCAGTACGCAGGCGGGAGGTTCCGCCTGGCGTGGAGGTGTTCGAGATCAGCGGTCCCTTCTTCTTCGGCGCGGCAGAGCAGTTCAAGGACACGCTTGGTCAGATAGCGAAGAAGCCAAAGATCCTCATCATCCGCATGCGCGATGTGCCGGCGATCGACTCGACGGGATTGCACGCGCTGCATGAGCTCGCTCGCCGCTGCAAGCACGACGGAACGCTCCTCCTCCTGGCGGACGTGCACGCGCAACCCATGTTCGCGCTCGTCCGTTCGGACATGCTGGCCGAGCTTGGGGAAGAGAATCTGTTCGGCAATCTCGATAACGCTCTCGACCGCGCGCGCGAGTATCTGGCCCTGGCGCCGGTGCCCCATCCACCAGGAGCAGTTCCGACAGTGGCTCGCGAAACGCCGAATTCCGAGTTGCCGAAGATCGCCTAAACCGCCCCGGCTGAGCTTGCTGTCGCGTTCGTTACTCGAAGGGGCATAGCGTATGCTGGCTCATGCAGACAACCCCCAACCTCGAGACGATTGGATGAGCGAGAGCAACGACAAGAAGGCTGTCACTCCCACGGACAGCGACGAATTGGCGGCGGAGGCTGCCGTCAACGAAGGCGGAAAGGAAAAGAAAGAGGACCCGTCCGATGAGGGTAAGGAGCCTCGAACTGAGCCGAATCCGCCCCGCACGACCACCGGGAAGTTTTTTACAGCCCCGAAGTTCGGCTCGGCTGGAAGCGGTGGATTGGAAATTGAGCCGGGACTCGACCGCGATTGAACCGAAGCGGGCCTATCCGTGGCGCGTCGCCGTGGGCGCGCCACGCGTGAAGGCGATGTAGTCGGTCGGACTCGGGGTGTCGCCGCCGGCTCGAAGTGATGCCGCAATCTGGCCGCGATGATAGGCCCCATGCAGCGTGACGTGCGTCAGGATCTCCTCGATCGTCGAGGTGAATTGATCTCCCGCGCTGTTCCTGTAGGTGATGGCCTTTCGCAGCTTCTCCGGAGACAGTCCTGAGACGACGACGTTGAACGCGCCGATGTTCTCTTTGCTGAGCGTCTCACATTCGTCGACAGAGAGTTTCGGCCAGACTGCGAGACGCGGAGTTGTTCCGTTCAATCGGGACAGCCACACATGCTCCGCGCCGACAATGTGCGCGTAGAGCTCCAGATCCTTTGTCCGCAGGTTTTTCGCTGAACGCAGGCTTCCCAGCACGAGCGTGTCGGCCCATTCGACGTGTTCGTACAACCGCGTGAAGTGGTCTTTGATCAGATCTGACATCGCTTCTCGCCTCTTGTGTGTCGTTGTCGTGGCGGTTGGTTCGCGGCCTGAGCGGTGCTAACCAACACTGCAGCCAATCAACCAGTATTGATATAGTTGCAAAACAGATCTCTCGGCATTTGACCCCGTCCACGCAGCCATGTCCATGAACAGACTCTCGTATCGTCGCGTTCTCTCGACGGCGTTCCTGACGCTCGGGCCACTCACCGCTGTCTCGGCGCAACAGACGTATCAGTCACCGTCCGCCGATCTGGTCAAGATCCTCGAGGCGCCCGCGAATCCGGTCACGTCGATCAGCCCGAACCGACAGTGGATTCTCGTTACGGTGAGCGACCCGCGCACGATCACGATAAGCGACATGGCCGATTCCGCTTATTACCTCGCAGGAACCAAGATCAGGGCGAACCCTGACTACCGGATCGAGAACATCGGGGTTCGCTCCGCAACCGTCAGCAGCATCGACGGAAAAATCGAGCGCACTCTTCAGGTGCCGGCGGGTGGGCGCCTTGGATCGGCAGGCTGGTCAGGCAACGGAGAACAGCTCGCCTACACGACCGTCTCCAACGGCGGTATGTCGCTCCAGATTCTGGATCCTGCGACTGGGCGCAGCCGGCACATCGACGGGTCAGGTCTGTCGGGGAAAATCCGGGACCTCGATTGGTCCCGTGATGGAAAGAATCTCGCGTTCACAGTAACGACGTCAGCGGGCACGGCACTCTGGGCCGCGGATGTTGCCGGCGGTACGGCGCGACGCCTGACCCCTGCGACAATCAACTTCACCACCGCGCGCGGAAATATCGTCGACGATGCAGGCTGCAACTGGCTCGGCGGAAAAGCGCCGCTCGTGTGCCGTCTGTGGCCCTCGAATCGCGGCGCGTTGCCACGAGCGACTGAAGTGCCCACCGGCGTCATCGTCCAGGAATCGTACGGACGCTCCGCTCCTGCCCGCACTTACGAATACCTGCTCCAGGGGCCCGGGGACGAAGCTCTCTTTGACTACTACTTCACCGATCAGCTTTCATTGGTTGCGCTCGACGGGAAGATCACGCCGATCGGGCCGGCCGGAATCCACACCCGTGCGACCCCGTCGCCCGACGGAAACTATCTGCTCGTAGAAACGGTTCAGCGGCCCTACTCCTATCAGGTGCCGATGGACGTCTTTCCCTCGCGCATCGAGGTGTGGAACAAGAACGGGAAGGTTGTGCGCGAGATCAGAAACTCGCACCTCGCGGAAGAAGCGCCGAGCGCGCGTGATGCGGTTGTGCCCGGTATCAGGATCGTGAACTGGCGTCCCGACGTTCCGGCAACAGTCGTGATGGTCGAGGCCCTCGACAAGGGCAATCCACGCAACGCTGTTCCGAAGCGCGATCAGGTCTCTCTCCTTTCGGCCCCATTCACATCACCGGTGACGCCCTTCATCCAGACCGAGTACCGCTATGGCGGCATCAACTGGATCGCCCCCAACACCGCATTCCTGATCGACCGCCTGTCGCGTGGCGCGAGGCAACGTCTCTGGATGATTGATCCCTCGGCACCCGCCGGCGGGACGCCCAAAATGATCTGGGATCGAAGCGCCGAGGATCGGTACTCCAATCCGGGATCGTGGGTGACGGTCTTCGATCCGGCAACCGATCGGTTCGTTCCGCTCCGCTCGAATGATGGCAAATACCTCTATCTCAGGGGCGATGGCGCGTCGGCAGAAGGCGATCGGCCATTCATTGATCGATTCGACATCGCAACGGGCAAGACCGAAAGACTGTGGCAATCAACCGCTCCGAAATACGAACAGGTTCTCCAGATTATCGATCCAGCGGCAACGCGCATTGTTACGCAACGCGAATCGCCGACCGATCCGCCGAACGTCTTCGTGCGCGACCTCCGCAACAATTCACTGACCCAGATTACGAAGCTCGGAGATCCCGCGCCGTATTTCGCCAACGTGAAGAGCGAGCTCATCACCTACACCCGTCCGGACGGCGTGAAACTGTCGGCGACGCTCTACTTGCCTCCGGGCTACGACAAGTCACGGGGGCGGCTGCCATTTTTCTTCTGGGCGTATCCGCGCGAATTCCAGTCGGCGGATGCCGCGTCGCAGCTCGCGGGATCTCCGTACCAGTTCAAGCGTCCCGCCCGGCAGAACTACCTGATGCTCCTCATGCACGGCTACGGCATTCTTGATGGACCGACCATGCCGATCGTAGGCGCAAACGGCAAAGAGCCGAACGACAGCTACATCGAGCAGCTCGTGGCGAGCGCGCAAGCTGCCGTCGACAAGATCGTCGACATGGGTGTCGCCGATCGCGACCGCGTAGCGATCGGTGGACACTCATACGGCGCGTTCATGACGGTCAACCTTCTCGCGCATTCCGACATTTTCCGCACCGGAATTGCGGAGAGCGGCGCCTACAACCGAACGCTCACACCGTTCGGATTCCAGGCAGAGCCGCGTACGTACTGGGAGGCGCCGGAGATCTACAACGCGATGTCGCCGTTCAACTACGCGAACAAGATCAACGAGCCAGTACTGCTCATTCACGGGCAGCGCGACGACAACTCGGGAACGTTCCCGATCCAATCAGAGCGTCTGTTCGCGGCGATCAAGGGGAACGGTGGCAGCGTTCGCTATATCCAGCTGCCACTCGAGCCGCACGGTTACACCGCGCTCGAGACGCAGCGGCACCTGTTGTGGGAGTACATCAACTGGCTGGACAAGTACGTGAAGAACGCTCCGGCAAAGCCCGCTACGGCGACGGCAGGCTCACAAACACCGTATTAGCCGACCAACTGCACCAGCTCGAAAAGGGCTTTGGTGAAGGAGAAACCGGGCGGTGGTCCGCCCGGTCCTCCCAAACCTATTTCAAAGTTTTCTGAATCGCTTCGGCCTTGTCGAGGTGGCCCTGGATTACTGGCGCGGCCTGCTGAAATCAGATCCTTCAACTCAGCGGTTTGTGTTTGCCCCGCGGCCTTCGTGGCAAGCTCGAGAGCTGCCTTGTGAATATCGACTTCAGAGTCAATATAAGCCTTGTCGAAGTCCTTTCCTTTTGCCGTGGAATTCAACGTATTCGTCTGGTTCTCCGCGATGGCCGGCAGGGGATCGTCCGATGGAGCCGCGGGCGTAACGTTCAGCTTCTTCGCCAGCGCCTGACCTTTTGCCCGAAGTTCGTGATGATCATGCACCATCCGTCTTCCGAATTCGCGGACGGCAGCGGCCGTCCCCTTCGTTGCCGCAAGGGCGCCCGCGGTGCTGTCTGCGGCATTGACCTCATCGAGCAGGGCTACGATGTTCGCATCGGTCCAGGTTGCCGCCGGTGCTGGCATTGCCGACGTGTCGGCGGAAATCGTACTGGACACGGCAGTCGTATCAGTGCCGCCGTTGTCCTTCTTCGCGCACGCCGTGAGCGCCAACGCCAAGATGGCCAGCGTCGCCACTCCGCATCTCGATCCATTCCTTAACATTCTTCTCCTCCCCTCCCCATCACAGGGCCAAGAAAAAAACCGCACTGATGAGGCGGCCTTTTTTGTATGCAGGTGACTTAGGCAAAAAATGTACGCGACGACGTCATTTTGCTCATGTGTTAGCGCTCACGCCGGAGACAAGCGACGGGTTGAACACATTCCCATCGTTGAACCTTGAGAACGCGGCCTTAACATCGAGCGCAATCGTGCGGAATCTGTCCGCGGAAGCCGCCGACACGTGTACGGTAGAGAACAGAATCACGGCGAATAAATCACCATTGAACAGCAAGCCTCCGAAACCGACCACGGATCGGATGCCGTAGCGGACGACGAATTCCTCTTGCGCCGGGATGTACGGACTTCCGAGCGCGTTCTCGACATGGAAGACGCCATGACGCTTGCCGGCCAGCTCCTTCACTACCTTCGTCGAGGGCTGGAGAACTTCGCTCAGCTCCACTCCCAGCTCTTTGATGAGCTGAGAGATCATCGGCGCCTTCTCGACGATCTCCGGACTCGGCAGAGGAATCGCCCGATGACGCAGGGAGAGCTGCCGGGAATTCCATGTAGGGGACAGTCCAACCGTCGCCATCAGCGTCAGGCATTTCATGCTTGACCGCGGGGCTTCTGTCCCCATGATATCGCGAGCAAAGCGCTGGAGATCCGGCTCGAGTGCGCCAAACGAGTGCGTCTTGTAGCAGCGCACGAGCGCGCACGCGTGGGGGGTGTCGGGGCCGTGCAGCTGGTCGTACAGAAACCGGCAAGTGCGCTGCGCCGATGCTTCGAGCGTCGGCGCGCCCGCGACAGCCTCGCGCAAGCTGAGACTGCACTTCAACATGGCGCCGAGGTCGAACTTCGTCAGATCATAGGTCATTGGCGGCCCCGCACTCTGCGTTCGGATTAAAGTCATGAAGCGATTCCGAACCTATATTATCAACTGCAATTTCCTGGTTTGTGTCAAGGATTCCCCTTGGTTGGAACCCTATCTCCATCACCGCGGTCATGCGCATCCATCCTCTCTTCATCGCCACGCTGATTCCTGCCGCAGCATTGGCGCAGAAAACGGCCTCGTCAAGCGCTCTCCGGCCCATCACGTTCCTGGACCGCCAATACCAGCGAGACGTCGGGTCCCCGACGCCAAGCCCGGATGGCAAATGGCTCCTTTACACACTCTCCACCCCGGACTGGAATCAGGCGCGACGACAATCCGACATCTACCTGGTTTCGGTCAAGGACGGACTCGCCTCGACCAGGCAAATGACGTTCACCAAGGACAAGAACGAGACCTCGCCCCGCTGGTCTCGCGATGGAAAGTTTTTTGTCTTCCTCTCGAACAGAGAAGCATCTTCCGCGCCTTCAGGCGGAAGCACGGCAACGGGCGGTGGAAGTCCCGCGGGCCAGAATCAGATCTACATCATGCGCCCGGATGGCGGAGAAGCCCGGAAGATCACCGATGCGAAAGAGGGCGTATCGACGCTCGACTTCAGCAAGGACGGCAGGTGGCTCGCGTATAGAAGCGGCAAATCCGACGAGGAACAACTCTACGCACTGCCGGTCTCCGGCATCGATTCCGCCAAACCGGTGCAGCTCACCCACCAGTCGGCCGGTGTCGGTCTCTGGAAATGGTCTCCCGACAGCCGGCGCATCTATTTCGTCACCGCCGATACCCTCGACAAGGACGAGAAGCTACGGATGGAGAAGAAGTTCAACGTCGCCATCCGGAACATGGCGACCCCCCTTTCCAGCCTCTGGGCACTCGATGTCGACGCAAAGAAAACGACCAGACTCACGCGCGACACGACCGTCACGGTCACCGACTTCAACATCTCGCCCGACGGGCGCTGGGTCGGCTACCACGGAGTCGCCGCCAACCGCTACATGCGCAACATCACCGAGCAGGACATCTACTCGGATCTGTATCTGCTCGCGACCTCTACCGGCGACATCGAGCGCTTGACGAGCAACACCGAAGTTGGCGAGAGCGATCTCGAGTTCTCCCCGGACAGCAAGTGGATCGCCTTCTCGGCGCCCGACGACATGACGCAGTACACCATGACCAACAATCGCGTCTACCTGCGGCGCGTCGACGACCGGGCTGGGCAGCTAAAAAAACTGGGAGGGAATTTCGACGGTGATGTCTCGATCGGCTTCTGGTCGAAGGATGCGAAGACCATCTACTTCAACGAGGGGATCAAGGCCACGAACCAGCTGCTGGCACTGGACATCGACAAGAACGCGGTGCGTCAGATATCGAACGTCCGCGCGTCGCTCAACGCTAATGAAGACGACGATTCAAGGCTGGTGCTCCTGAACTACTCCGACCCCCGCACACCTCCGACGTTGTTCACAGTTACCTCGGTCGATCAGATCCCCGTTCGGGCAAGCTGGCGACAGCTCACCGATGCCAATCCGCAGGTTCGCGGGTTTGCCCTTGGCGATGAAGAGGAGATCAGCTGGAAGTCGGCCGACGGAAAGTCTGTCGGCGGAATTCTCATCAAGCCCGTTGGTTATCAAGCGGGTACCCGCTACCCACTGATCGTCGCGATTCACGGCGGACCCGCGTCAGCGGACGTACTCGGCTACAACGCCGGTTACGGTGCACAGACTTATGCAGGCGCCGGCTACGCCGTATTGCTGCCCAACTATCGAGGGTCAACGAATTACGGCGAGAAACACAAGACCGATATCGTCGGCAATTATTTCCAGAAGGGCTACGAAGACATAATGACCGGCGTCGACTACCTCATCTCGCAGGGAATCGTTGACAGCACCAAGATGGGAGTACTCGGCTGGAGCGCGGGCGGACACTGGTCGAACTGGATTCTCACGCACACCAACCGGTTCAAGGCGATCAGCACCGGAGCCGGAACGTCCAACTGGATCTCGATGTACGCCGAAAGTGACGTGCAGAGAAACCGGCAGTTCTACCTGGGCAACAAGTTGCCGTATGATGACTTCGAAGCGTACTGGAATCAGTCGCCGCTCAAGTACATCAAGAACGCGAAGACTCCGACGATGATTCACGTCGTCGATGGCGACCCCCGGGTGCCACGGCCCCAGTCGGAGGAGCTGTTCATGGCGCTCAAGCGACTCGGCGTTCCCGCGGAGCTGTACGTGTATCCCGGCAGCACCCACGGAATCCCGGATCCTCGCAATCAGCTTGTGAAATCGGTCGCGGAGATGGCGTGGATGGATTATTGGGTGAGAGGAAGCGGGAAGAAGTTCGCGTGGCGTGATGTGCTCAAGACGCTGGACCCTGAGGGTTCCGTCGCGACGGCGACCGCGGCCTCGAACTGAAGCGCGCGACTCGATGATCCATGCCCGCGCATTGCGTGTAATCGTCGGTGGTGCCGCGATCCTGCTCGCCGGCGCAATTGCCTGCGCTGCCACTCGCGTTGGCCAGCCCGGAAGCACCCGTCTGCAGATTGTTCGCGCCGACACTGCGGCACTGCGCAAAAAGCTCGACTCGATCGCGGACGCGCATCACGGCACCGTCGGATACAGCGTGATCGATCTCGAGACGGGGGCGCGCATCAATAGGCGTGGAGATGAGACATTTCCCACCGCCAGCCTGATCAAGGTCGCCATTCTCGTGACCGTGTACGACCTGGTCGCGAAAGGCCAGCTCTCACTCGATGATCCGCTGACGGTGCTCAAGATCGATCAGGTACCGGGGTCGGGGGTCATCCAGTTCCTTCACAACGGGACAGTGCTGAGCGTCCACGACGCGGCGTGGCTCATGTCCACGATAAGCGACAATACAGCAACGAATCTGCTTCTGGATCGCATCATCATCCGCCGTGTCTGGGCGAAGATGGATTCGCTTGGCCTCCAGCACACACGCGTTCATTCGAAGAGTTTCCTGCGCAACTCGAGCGTCGCGATGGACAGCTCGGTGAAGTACGGATTGGGCGTGACCACTCCGAACGAGATGGCGCATCTGTTCGAGCTGATGGCCCATGGCAAGGCGGTGAATCCCGCCGCCGATTCCGCAATGCTCGATATTCTCGAGCACAATACGACGGACTTCATGCTCCAGCGCTACATCGAGGGCGCACGCGCCGCGCACAAGGATGGCGAGACCGACGCCGTTCGAACCGAGTGTACGCTCTGGTACCTGCGCAATCGGGTCGTGGCGTGCGTGATGACCAAGGAAAACAAGGATCAGCGTTGGGTTATCGACAACGAGCCGCAGCTCACCATCGCCAACATGGGTCTCGCCATCGTCAACGCCTTCGGAGGAGTGCCACCGGCACCTCCATCTTCGTAACGGCGGACAGCCCACGGGGGTAGCCGCCTGAAGGCAGATCGTTCGTCCGTGAGCGACGGAGTCGCCGCGATCTAGACTACTCTGTGCCTTCCGCTCGTGCGGGCAGCCAATGCTCTCACGTCTGCGGGGGTGAGCAGTGTCTCGTAATGGGCGCTGCGCTCCTCGAAGTGGGCCAGGAGCTTGGCCGCCGCCGGCAGGATCACCGCCCGCTCATAGTCTTTGCCGGCAAACACCTTTACTGCGGCGATGTCGGTGAACTGGGTGATCGTCATGAACTCCATCTCGCCGTTGCCGGCGTCGCGTCGAAGCAGGTAGGCGCCGTTGTAGCCCCTGACCCGATGAATCCCGGGCAGAACATCCGCACGAAGCAGAGCCTCGTACTTGTCCGCGTTCTCCAGCGTGGTCCAGCCGTGCCAGATTCTGCTGATCATACTATGTGCCTCATGTTTCTTCCCCTCATTTTGCTTACGTCAAAGCTCGCTGGTTCCCTTTCCTACATGATGACGTGTCAAGAATTCAGCCACGGCGACGAGAAAAACGGCCCGTGTGATCGGACCTGCCGCTCCTCCAACCGTTGATCATCAGTGGCCGGTGCGTTCTACCGTTTTGCCCGTGAAATTCTCGGTGCTCAGGTCCTTGGATGACAGTGAACGCACGTACGCTGTCAGCATCCAGATCTGCTCGTTGGAGATGCGGCCGCCCCACGCCGGCATTCCGTCAGGCCTTCCCTGATAGATGGATTCGAACACCGCGCCGGCCGATTCACCGAAGTGCCAGCGTCCATCTTGAAAACTCGGCCCCATCGCTCCGGATCCGTCCGCTCCATGGCAGTCGAGGCAATTGTACCCCACAAATAGTTTCGCGCCGGTTGCGATCGCACTCTTGTCCCCTTCGTACGGGTTCTTTATCGGCAGGGGCTTTATCAGCAACGGAAATCCCACCGGCAGGATCTCAGCGTGCTCGATGAGGCGCAGACTATCTCCAGCAATCGACAGATTACTGGGTCCGGCCTGCTCCGGCGATGTCGAGGAAACTGAGGCGCTGACCGCCGATGTGTCGCCAACGGCAGGCGCGTCATTGCGACACGCGATGGTGAGGCAGACCGCGCTCAACAGTAGAGACGACACGCGCAGGTTGTGTTGCATTGATCCGTTCTCCCAAACTCTCACAGCGAAAACACGAACAGCTCGCCGCCCCAGCTCGTCCATCGCGCGATATCGGGCAGAGTCGTTCCCCGCTCGCGCACATCGTAGGGCAGGTTTGCGGCAACGTCTCCAGCGATGAGCATACCCATGTCGCCACCTATTCCTGCATAAATCGCGACATATTGTTTCCCGTCGGGGCCGGTATAGGTCACCGGATTCCCGACAACGCCTGAGCCAACCTTGAACTGCCACAGCACTTTGCCGGTTCGGGCGTCGGCTGCCTTGAACCAGCCGTCGAGCGTTCCGTAGAACACCACGCCGCCCGCGGTCGCGAGCGCACCGCCCCACACGGGGTACGGTTCCTTGATTCCCCAGATCTTCTTTCCGGTCGTGGCGTCCCAGGCCATGAATTCGCCGCGGTAGCCGCCCGGCCCTCCCTTCTCCGGCGCGTTGCCGCCGATGAACGGCGTGCCCGCGATGTACGTGACGGCGCGCGCCTGAAAATCCATGCAGAGATTGTTCGTCGGGACGTAGAAGAGTCCCGTCTGTGGGGAGAACGCGGCGGGTTGGTGATTCTTTCCGCCCTCGAGGCTCGGACAGATGTCCTTCACGTTCTTGTCCTGCGCCGTCTTCTTCGTTTCAACTACCTTGGGCCGGCCGGTTGTCATGTCGATTCCCGTGGACCAGTTCATCGGCACGAACGGCTCGGCCAGCAGAATCTCGCCGGTCGCGCGGTCGATGGTGTACCCGAAGCCGTTGCGATCGAAATGCACGAGTACCTTTCGTGTCTGGCCTTTGATCGGCAGGTCGACGAGGATGTTCTCGTTCACCGCGTCGTAATCCCACATGTCGTGCGGCGTCACCTGAAGTGCCCACACCATTTCACCGGTATCGGCATCGCGCGCCAGAATCGCTGCCGTCCACTTGTTGTCGCCCGTCCGCTGGTTCTCGTTCCAGGGTCCGGGGTTGCTGGTGCCGTGATAGATGAGATTGAGCGCAGGGTCATAGGAGAGCCATCCCCACACCGCGCCACCGCCGGTCTTCCAGGTCTCGCCCGGCCATGATGTGGCGCCGAGGTCTTTCCCCCGGTCGTGCGCGTAGAATGTCTTGAATTTGGGTCCTACCTTTACGTCCTTGTCGGGTCCGATGTTGTAGGCGCGCCAGACTTCCTTGCCGGTGGCCTCATCGAGCGCGGCGATCCATCCGCGCACTCCCATTTCGCCGCCGCTCGAACCGACGATCACTTTCCCCTTCACGACTATTGGCGCCATGGTGATCGTCTCGCCACGCGAGAGATCACCCATCTTCGTCCGCCAGACCTGGTTCCCCGTCGCCGCGTCGACGGCGATGGTGTGTCCGTCCAACAGGTTGTAGAAGATCTTTCCGTCGGCGTACGTGGCGCCGCGATTCACGACATCACAGCATGCCTTCCCGATGGCCTGCTGAGAGTTCACGGGACGGAATTTCCACTTGAGCGGTTGGCCGGTCTGCGCGAGGTCGATCGCGTAGGAGACGTTTGGGTACGGCGTGACGACATACATCGTGTTGTTCACGACGAGCGGCTGTCCTTCGTGCCCGCGCAGTACTCCCGTCGAAAATGCCCACGCCACTTTCAGGTTCGGGACATTTTGCGGAGTGATCGTAGCGAGCTCGCTGTAGCGCGAGCTGGCGTAGTCCCCGGCCGGCATCTGCCATTCACCAGGAGGGCCGGCGTGCGGGACGGCGATTTGAGCGCCCGACACGGAAGCTGACCCTGTGGCGGCGTTCGATGTCACCTGCGGATCCGAGCCTGTAGTGCTGTCGACGGTAGCGCTCTTGTCCCCACCGGTGCACGCAGCCACTGCGATGAGGGGCAAAATCGCGACGTGCCCACGTAAGACTCGCATCATGTCGTCTCCTTTCTCCCGCGGCTTACTTCGGAATCAGATAATCCTGAGCTGCTATGATCTGCCAGCGGCCATTGCGGCGCTGCCACGTATCAGTGAATTGGTATCGCCGGTCGAACGGGCCCTGCCTTCCCCGCCCCTTCAGATGCAGGACACCGGTAATGACGTGTACATCTCCGAAATCGTGGAGCCTCATTCCTTCGTTGCGCGCTGATTCGACCCGATCCGAGCCGGTGACGCTCCTGATCACATCGCTGCGACTCATCACGGATGCGTCCTCCGCGTACACGAAGTTCGACGCGAGCAGGCGATCGAAGGTGCGCGTGTCGCGTTTGACCAAGGCAGTGGTCCACTCTTCCTCCAGCCTGATCGGGGGAAGTGTCCGAGTTTGGGCGGTCGAATTGGGCTGAGGAATAGTGCGGGGCGCACTTGGGATCGGCGTCGGAGTTGGCACCGACCGAGTTCCCTGGCCACAGAGGGGCGCCGAGCAAAGAGACAGCAGAAGGAACGGACCCGCGGCATATCTCATCAGTGATCCTCCACGAATCAGAGCCGTTCCCTTAATTGCAACATAAGCGCATTGGGTGCAAGCCTCTGGCCCGGGAAACGTTACCCAAAGCGGCCGGTACGGTGACAAGACGGTCACAACCGGTGCGCATCATTGTGGACGAAACCAGGATGAAAGCTCGCCAGGACGAACCTCGCCAGGGCGAAACCTCTACAAGGTGTGATATGCCCAGCCGCCGTCTGCTCCTGATGAATACAAGGAAGCGCATTGCCCTGATCGCGCACGACAACCGGAAGCACGATCTTCTCGATTGGGTTCGCGGGAATCGGGGAATTCTCATACACCACGATCTCTTCGCGACAGGCACGACCGGCGCGATACTGAGCTCCGAGCTCGGCCTCGACATCACGCGATTCGTGAGCGGCTCGTTCGGCGGCGATCAGCAGGTGGGATCGGCAATCGTTGAAGGGCGAATCGATTTCGTCATCTTCTTCTCGGATCCTCTCGAGCCGCATTCGCACGATGTGGACGTGAAAGCGCTTCTTCGGATCGCCGTGGTTTACAACATTCCCGTGGCCTGCAACCGGGCGACAGCAGATTTCATCGTGTCGTCGCCGCTGATGCGGGAAGAGTACCGCCGCCTCACCATGGGGATCGAGGACCAGCTGGTCCGGTGGGTTCCGGCACTCGCGCCAATAACGTCCCGACGCAGTGAGGCTGATGGTTGCCAGCTGCAAAGCTCAAGCTGACGACGTGTTCAGTTGCAGTTAAGGTCTTTAAACGATGTAAGGAATGAACCTCTTACTCTCTCTCATGTAAGAGCGGTACGGCTCGCCGATAGTGTTCAACAGAGCGCGCTCCTCGACTCTCACGCGGTACAAGTAAGTCGCGATCGTGCCAATGGTAAGAATCACGAAGCTCACCCAGCTTCCGAGCGCGACCCCAACTCCGATGTTCATCATCATCCCCGCCGTATACGAGGGATGGCGCACGAGGCGATACGGACCGGTGCGAATCACCGGCTGATCGGCTCTCACCCTCACGTCCCCGGTGAAATACTGGCCGAGCGTGCGCCAGCAGTAACGGCGGAGCAGGCTGCCAAAGAAGATCATGGCAACGCCGACTGCGTACAAAAGCATTCGGGTTCCCAGCGGAAACTGCCATGCCTGGACGAACGCCAGTGGATACGCGAGAAGGAACGCGATCCCCATTCCGACCATTATCACTCGTATGGAACCGCTGTCCTTGGAATCCGCTTCCTTCCCAGCTTCCATACCGGCCTGCACGATCTTCTGCTCCGGCAGGAATGCCCAAATCGTGACTGCCCAGAAGACGAGACCATATGGCCATACAAAGGGAAGTGGCTTCATGCGCGCTTCGTCACGGCTTCACCGCGCTTACCACGTGCGCTTGAAGCGGCACCTGAAGCGACCGCGGGCCGAAACTGCCTTCCAGGGTACGCGCCACGGCGTGTATGATCTCGTCGACGTTCGCAGTTCCGCGTTCCTTGATCGCGTTGATCACCGGGTTCCCTCTTACCAGGCCTACCGCAGCGTTGTGCGCGGATTCGCTGGTCCCCGTCAGCGAGACGGTCTCAATCTCTACCTCCGTGAATCCCGCCTCCTCCGTGAGGCGGCGTACCTCTTCCACATCTCCCATCCCGCACGGAATCTGATAGAAATCGGGCGGATCCGTCTCGAAAAACGTCGCGATCGTCGAATGCGCTATCGATTGAACGGGATTCCGATCGATTGAATCCCACACGCTGAAGATGAGGGATCCGCCTTTCTCGAGCACGCGATAGAACTCGCGTAGTCCTTTGCGTTTGTCAGGAAAGAACATCAGACCGAACTGACAAACGACCATGTCGAACGATTCACCCGGAAATGGAAGCGCCTGTGCGTCCGCCTGTCGCCATTCCGCACTGCGTCCGTGCGTCTCGCTCTTCTGCCGGGCATAATCGAGCATCGGCGCATTGAGGTCGGTGATCGTCAACGCTGTCTCGCGCGGTAACGTATCCATCATGGCACGCGAGACTATCCCGGTCCCTGCGGCAATCTCGAGTACTTTGCGGGGCCTCCGCCTGGCGATACGATCTGCAAGGTCCGCCGCGAACGTCTCGAACAGGAGTGGTCCGAGATGCCGGTCGTACATCTCTGGAATGGAACCGTCGAAACGCGTGCTCCGTTCAGAGACTGCCTCGTAGTTCATGAAACGTAGATAGCACCATTATTGCGCTCCCGCCAATCGTGACGAACGCCCCGCAGCCGGCTCGCGAGCAACCGCGAAAACAACTGCATCTCACGCGGGCCCTCCAGCACCGGAACTACCGCCTCTTCTTCAGTGGACAGACGGTCTCGCTCATCGGCACCTGGATCACGCGCATCGCGACCAGCTGGCTGGTGTACCGACTCACCGGCTCCGTCTTTCTGCTCGGCATCGTTGGATTCTTCGGTCAGATTCCGACACTCGTTCTCGCTCCCTTCGCCGGGGTCCTGGTCGATCGCTGGGATCGCCACCGAATCCTTCTCGTCACCCAGTTCTTCTCGATGCTCCAGTCGGTTGCGCTCGCCGCACTGACATTCGCGGGCGTGATCACCGTCACGCACATCCTCATTCTCCAGGTGGTGCAGGGCATCATCAACGCCTTTGACACCCCGGCGCGACAGGCGTTCGTCGTCGAAATGGTCGAGGATCGCTCACACCTCTCCAACGCCATCGCGCTCAACTCATCCATGGTGAATGCGAGCCGCGTCATAGGTCCGTCGATTGGAGGCGCCCTGATCGCCGCGTTCGGAGAAGGCTGGTGCTTTGCACTCGATGCCATCTCGTATTTGGCGGTCATCGCTTCACTCCTTGCCATGCGCGTAGTAAGGCGGCCGGCTCGCGTGTCCGAGACACGAGCGCTGCAGGAGCTCAAGGCCGGGTTTCGCTACGTCACGAGGTTCGCGCCGGTACGTGACTCATTGCTGCTCCTAGCGCTCGTCGCGACGATGGGGATGCCGTACACGGTATTGATGCCGGCAATCGCCGCCACTGTCCTTCACGGCGGTCCGCATACCCTCGGGCTGCTCATGACAGCGGTTGGCGTCGGCGCGCTCGGGGGTGCGGTCTATCTCGCATCGCGAACCTCCGTGCTTGGCCTCGGTCGCGCGATCGTCATCGCCACGATCACCTTCGGTGCGGGGCTCCTGGCATTTTCTTTTTCCCGGGTTCTCTGGCTCTCGGTCCTGTTGCTGCCCTTCGTTGGCGGAGGCATGATGGTCGAAATGGCGGCAACGAACACGATTATCCAGACCATCGTCAGTGACGAGATGCGCGGAAGAGTGATGGCCTTTTATACCATGGCCTTCCTCGGCACTGCTCCGCTTGGCAGCCTGATGGCGGGATTCGTGGCCGCCCGTATTGGACCGATGAATACCGTCATGATTGGCGGGGCTGCCTGCGTGATTGGGGGAATCATATTCGCGTTCAGGCTCCCGACGCTTCGTGCCCACGTGCGTCCGATCTACATCGAGCGCGGCATTTTGGCCGCTACCGAGCTAGAAGGCGGATCAAAGTCTCTCTGACCGCCACGCGAATGTCAGTCCTCGACAAACTCGCGGAGCCTATCGAGAGCGTCGTCCCATTGCCTCGCAATCATCTTGAGGTATCGGCGCACCTCCCGAAGCCGCTGCTGATTCAGCTCCCAAACGCTATGTCGCCCCAGTCGGGTGCTGCGCAGGAGCCCCGCCTCCTCCATAACCCGCAGGTGTTTGGTGATCGCCTGACGGGTGACGTTGGAGCCGGCCGTAAGCCTGGTGATGGACAACGGCCCACTATCGCAGAGCTCTGAGACAATGCGCAACCGCGTCGGATCTCCCAGCGCTGCAAAAAAGGGGGCCGAGCTCTTGAGCGTCGCCGCGGACACCGGGCTACGGTCTTTGGACAAGGTACTCGTCGATCAGTGTTACCAAGCTGCACCTCTGCGCGATCAGTTATTAACATGCAACGTTTCGGTTGCGATGCTCACTAAGTAAGCTCGCAGCGAAAGTTGCCCATATGCAACCTTCCGATTGCATCTTAGCAGGATCCCTGGGCTGACGCAACCTTTGGGTTGCTGAGGGTTTCAGGATCCCCTCCCTGGCCCTTAGGTCTCGCTATCTGGGGTTGGCGGTTGGCGGTGTGCGCGGCGGCTTGGGATTCTGGAGATGTCCACCGATCTATCCCATAGATGAGCGCGGACATGCCTCCAACTTCGATCTTCCCTTCGAATTTCTCGCCCAGGCGATCCGACACTTTTAGCGCCGGTATTGAGCAAGGTGCCGGCAATCAAGGAAATGAAGAAATTCCCCGGCTGAAACCGTAGATTATCGTCAGGCACCCCTTACACCCAGCAGAAGTATCCCGAGGTCCGATTGAGCCAGACACAAGCGCAGAGTGTTCCTAAGACTCCAACGGCTGAAGCGGCCCCTGCCGTGCGAAGCGCGCCAAGCGCGAGTGCCATTTATGAGGGCTTCAGGGCCCAGCGACGGGAGCTGAGCAATCAGCTCGATGATCTCGAGGGCACACGCAGATCAATCATCAGTCAGCTCGAGGACATCGCGGCCGGGGCCCCGGAGCGAAAACCGCTGGAAGCCCGAATGGCGGATATCGACACGAGGATAACGTCTGTAGACCAGATGCTCGCGGCCAACTCCGCGGAGATATCCAGGAGCGCTGCTATTCCTGGAGCAGTGGTCGAGCCCCCACGCGTCATCACCAACGGCCCGCCCGAGGAGGTTTACGTTCTCGGCGGAATGTTCATGCTCATCGTGCTGCTCCCTATTTCGATTGCGTTCGCCCGCAGGATCTGGCGTCGAAGCGCCGCCGCCGTCACCGCCTTTCCCAGGGACATTGCGGACAGGTTGTTTCGAATGGAGCAGGCGATGGAGGCCACCGCCGTCGAAGTCGAGCGAATCGGCGAAGGCCAGCGTTTTCTCACCCGTCTCTTCACCGAAGGGGAGGGCGCGCGGGCTATCGGCGCCGGCGCGGCCCAGCCGATCGAGCGCAAATCGAAGAGCGGGCCGGAGCGGCTTCCGTAAGCAAACCCCCGGGACCGCGAACCCGGCTGGACCGTGAACCCGCTGACATCGAACCCCTGCACGCGAACCCCTACGAGCGAAACCACCTGGCGGAGCCAGGCGTATTGGATAGACGCCCGTAAGTGTTTTTAGCGTCGTGATCCCGGTTGGGGGGAGCGATCCAATATGCCGCATCGACTGCTGTCGATTCTTCGTGCCTGGCTTCAACTGCTCCTATTCGTGCTTGCCCTTTCCCTCGTGGCGATCAACCCGGGACGGGCACAATTTCTGTCCGACTCGGAACGCGTGGCTGGATGGCGCTCTGACATTCAGTACTACCTCGAGCAGTTGAAGCGGCAGCATTACGTCTATCGCAGTCGTCCCCTGCCGGCGGGACTCATTAGGGCAGCTGACCGGCTCTCGCGGAACGTTCCCCAGTACAGTGACGAGCGCATTCTGGCGGAGTTCGAGCACCTCGCCTCCTTCGCCGGCGACGGACACACTTACCTGCTGCCTTTCGGATCGCGCCGCGTCACGGCTCATGCGCTTCCGCTGCGCTTCTTTCTTTTCAACGACGGCATGTTCGTGATCGATGCTTCACCGGGATACGAGCGGTGGATCGGAAGCCGTGTCGTGAGAGTCGGCAACACTCCAGCGGAAGCCGTCATCGAGCGCATGCGACCGACGCTCAGCGCCGACAATCGCTATGGATATCTCTGGGTCGCGCCGGCGTTACTGAGTTTCCGCGGATATCTGGAGAATTTCGCGGACGGCATTCGCCCGGATAGTGTGTCTCTCACCTTGATCCCGAGAGGCGCAAAGGAAGTGCGCGTCAACATTGCCCTGGTCGTTGCCCCGCCGATGCGCGGGATGCCCAAGCTTCTGGCGTCACGACTCCCGGGCGCGGTGCCCGCGCCCATGTACCTGAGCAACATCACGCAGAACTTCTGGTTCAAGCCGCTCGCCGACAGCGTCCTTTACGTCCAGTTCAATCAGGTCATGAACTCGGGCGGCGAGTCGCTCGCGGCGTTTGCCGGAAAACTTGGTACGACGCTACAAAACATGAATCCGCGCACCGTGATCGTGGACGTCCGCCACAACAACGGCGGTAACCTCGGCCTGCTGCCTCCGC
>Ga0193726_1000793_pt1 | contig 29120 bp, 22 predicted proteins | sample H2c1metaG_FD_144928 | JGI IMG/M metagenome (GOLD analysis project Ga0193726, IMG submission 144928) | Soil microbial communities from a riparian zone of the East river system, Colorado, United States - H2c1 | ecosystem: Environmental > Terrestrial > Soil > Riparian zone | place: USA: East River...
GAAGAGCCGAGGCCACCCAGGGCGTTGCCGACGCAGGACGGTCACCTGGTGTCGCAGAGCAACGAGCTCAAGTTCCAACGAGGCGCGGCTTCGCACCCGGAACGAAAGCAGGGAACCGACAGCGGACAGAAGAGCGATCATGCCCACGACGGTATGGTGGTAGTGCAATAAATGCTACTTGCTCGGCGGTTTCGACTTTTGAGCAGGCACAGCCAGTTGCAGTGGATCAATGCTGCGTTGGCGGCATCGTCCTTGCCGACCTTCTGTAGCCGCCCGTGGCGTGGGATCTTGAGACTGTCTCAAAATCAGGTTCCCTCACGAAAGTGTTGGTTCGAGCCCAACCGGGGCGCCGTCCGAGGCCAAGCGAGCGGCATGGTCGTAAGGTGGTGGGTTGCGGGTGAGTTACGGCGCGACCCAGAACGTATCGGGCTGATAAAGCCCGATGTAGCCGCCGGGATCCCAGCCATAGAAGCCTTCCTTCGGCACGTTGCGGATTTTCGGTCCGACCACGATGGGCTGGCGGATGCCGTTCACAGTGCCGATGGAGAACACCTGGTTGGCATTGGTCTGCAGGATCATTTCCCACGCCCTGCGTCGACCGGCCTCGTCGGCGGCATGCTCCCACTCCCTGACGTCGTCGAGTAGCTTGCGGGCTTCCGGCATGTCGCATTCCTCGCCCTGCTTGCCCTTGGAGGCGACATACATGCCCCACTTGGGCCATTGCAGACCACCCTGCATGGTTGGCGCGAACTCCCTGGGGCTGGTATTGGGGGTCGGCACCGCGCTGAACAGGCCGGCATAGGCCGTCATCATGGCCTCGCCGGAGGTGGTGCGCAGCCAGAAGTTCTCAAACGTCTGCAGCTTGACCAACATCTTGATGCCGATCCTCCTCCAATGGTCGGCGATCAGCTTCAGCGCGTCCGCTTCCTCGGTCAGTTCGCTCTGGCTCTCAACCACGATGATCGCGGATCGCCCATCAGGCAGCAGGCGAATTGCGTTCGCGTCGCGCTTGGTAAGGCCAATCTCATCGAGAAGCCGGTTGGCCGCTTGGGGTTCGTACCTGGCCCACTTGGTCGCGTATTCCGGCTTGAACAGCTCCGACCGTGGCATGATGGTATTGTTCGATGGCGTAGCGAGCCCAAGATAGACCACCTGGTTCAGCTCCTCGCGATCGATCGCCATCGACAGCGCGCGGCGGAAGCGTACGTCTCGGAACAGCTTGCGCCACTCCGCATCGTTCGTGTTGAGGTTGGGATAGAGGGCAAGCTGTGAGCCCGCGCCGAATTCCCACAGCCGCACCCGGACGCCCGAGCTCTTGGCGCTATTCTGCAGGAATGTGTAGTCGCGGATTTTCAGATAGCGTGCCTGCAGGTCGGCCTCGCCAAGACCTGCCTTGGCCGCGATTAAATTGGGCGTCGTCACGGCGAAGATGACGCGATCAGCATAGGGCAGCTGCTGGCCCTTCTCGTCGATGCGGTGATAGTAGGGATTGCGCTCGAAGATGTAGCGCTGCGCGGGTGGCGGCGTGGTCAGCACCCAGGGGTTGAGCGAGGGCATATCGGCGTTGTCGTTGGCGAACATGGAATCGACGCGCCGGCGGAACACCTGCACCCAGTTCCGGCCCTGCTGGTTGGCCTTGGCCGCGTCGGCGATCCCGGCGGCATCGCTGTACCTCGGATGGAACTTCTTCAGATAGTGCGCCGGCGCAAACAGAAAGAGCGGAGCGGCGCGCGCCTGGCTTTCGATAAAGTAGGGGTTGCGCCTGTCCCAGCTGTATTTGATAGTGCGTTCGTCGATGATGTCGACCCTGGGTGGCTTGCCGTCGACCAAAAGCTCGTCCGGAGGACCAGAGGGGGACAGATCGGTGTTGTTGGCGATGTCCTCCCAGAAGAACCGGAAGTCTTCCGTGGTGAAAGGGTGGCCGTCCGACCATTTGTGGCCGGCCCTAAGCATGAAAGTGAACTCGCGACCGTCGTTGCTTTCGTAGCTCTCCAGGATGTCGGGCTTGAGCTTGAACGTGCCATCATAGACGATCAGGCGAGTATAGCTGTAGATCGTCATCAGCACGGTGTCGCGGGTGCCCGATACGAGCATGGTGAGTTGGCCGCCCTGACGGCCGGGACCGTCGTTACCTGCGAAGGTCCTGACCACAAGGGGCTGCTCAGGAATGCGTCTGGCGGCCGGCGGCAATGACTTGGCTTTCACCCGGTCGGCTAACATCGGGGTTTCTCGCATCGCCGCAACCGGGTCGGCCGCCAGGGCGGCGTCACACAAAGGGCTGAAAAAGAGCCCGTTGATGAAAGCCCGTCGCTTCATGCCTCGCATCCAAGTGAGCGCGCCACAAGCTCTGCCCACATCCTCGACCGAAAAAAACCTGCGCGCCTCGACGTGCAGTCGTGCGCGTGCAGCTTTCAGATAGCTCCCATTTTGACTCGTTCTCTGGTCGCCGAGATCTCCTGCAGCGCCTGATCGAGGTCGATCCGTTCAATCTTGTAGCCTACGTCGCGGCCATAAAAGATGCTGGTGATGTTCGGCACCAGGATGATGTTGAAGCGCCCCTCATAGGCGCGAAGACCATGTTCGATGCGGGACCGCACATACTCGAAGGAGAAAGGGTTCTTTTCGTCCGTGCCGTGGGTATCCCGTACGGCGATGCAGACCTGGCCGATCCGGTCGATGGCCTCGATTATCAGCGCCTTGTGCCCGTCGTGAAAGGGCTGGTATCGGCCAAGCAAGAGGGCGGTCGGCTTCTTCAAGTCAAACACCGGTCGCAGGAGTTTCGCGGCCTGCTCCGCCCAGTATTCGGGAGTCCCCTCCACCGTTACCCACAGGTCAAAGCGCTCAGGGGCCTCAAACATCTTGTTGGTGTCAGCAAAGCGGCCTTCCCTAATTCGGTCGACCCAGATCACAAAGGCATCCTCGGCGCCAAACGCGGCGCGCGTTGCGTCAGTCGGGCAGATGAAGTCCGCAATCACGAAGTTCCCGCGGTCAGCCACGATGTTGCAAAGCCAGCCCATGCGACGGGCCTGTTCGATGCGGTCGGCTTTGGAAAAGCCGAGGTCCTTGTTGATGTTCGCGCGCACCTCATCGGCGTTGTAATGGGCGGCATTGAGACGAGGAGCGAGGGCCTTGGCGAGTGTTGTCTTGCCCGCGCCGGGTAGGCCCATGATCAGGATCTTTTTCTTCATCTCGTCCGTCCCCCAGCGTTTGCTCGCGAAAGTTGGCAGGCGCCTATGTGTAATGTGCCATACCTGATGTCCGGACGCACTCTCATGGCGTTTTTGGTCGCGGCCGTCGCCAATGCCGAAAGTCTTCCTTTGACGGGCAACCTCGATAAGGATGTGCTGAGGGGAAGACGAGACAGCGGGTCATGGCCGACATCAGCAAGGACGCCGGGCTGCCGCCCGAGGCAGTCTGGATCGCATCGAAGGGCGTGCGCGGCAGCGATTGGTTTGCCGGGCCCCAAACGCGTTCGCAAGGTCAAGAATTGGATGGCCGGGTCATGGGCGACGGCGTAGAGGTCCGCGACTCCCGCTTTGTGTCGGTGGTCGGCAAATCCGCCGCTGTCGAGAAAGTCGCCGGGGGCTTTCTCTTCACCGAGGGTCCGCTGTGGCACGCCGCAGACCGCTATCAGCTGTTCAGCGACATGCCGGGCGACCATCTTCGCAGATGGAGCGCCAGCGGCGGGGTCACCACGTTTCGCAAGCCCTGCGGTCAGTCCAACGGCCTTGCCTGGGACCGCGAGGGCCGGCTCATCAGTTGTGAGCTACCCGGACGGAGGTGAACGGCGACATCACAGTTCTGGCGAGCAAGTATGCGGGAAAGGAACTCAACAGCCCCAACGACTTGGTCGTGAAGTCCGACGGCACCATCTACTTCAGCGACCCGACCTACGGACGCGACGATTACTATGGCACGCCGCGACCCTTGCAGCTCGACTTTCGCGGTGTCTATCGCGTCGCGCCGGGCGGTAATTCGTTCTCCTTGTTGATCGACGATTTTGGCCAACCCAACGGACTGTGCTTTTCGCTGGATGAGAAGCTGCTCTACGTTAACGACACCGACCGCCAGCACATTCACCTGTTCGAGGTCCTGGCCGACGGCAATCTGGCGAACGGGCGAGTCTGGGCGCAAACGACAGGAGAAGGTGCCGGCGCTCCTGATGGCATGAAGATTGATTGTGCAGGCAACATTTATTGCTGCGGGCCGGGCGGCATCCATGTCTTCGCGCCCGACGCGACCTGCCTCGGGGTCATACGAATGCCAGAGCACACCACCAATTTCTGCTTCGGTGACGACGACCTGCGCAGCCTCTGCATCACGGCTAGCACGTCTATCTACCGATCGCGCGTCAATACGCCCAGCGTCGCGCAATATCGTTCATCAGCAGAGCCCTTGAGTTCGCTTTGAGACCCCGAGGAGGGGCAATCTCCCCAGTTGCGAAGATTTGTCGTACAAGAGGCCGCGAACAGGGCCGAAAAGCCTCTCGAGATCTCGAAGGTGATTTGAAGGCAGCAAATGCGATCGTTTTTCATATCGATGCCGCCGAACGGGGAGCCCCCCTCTAGAGTGTTGATCTTCCTCCATGGCTTCGGCGAAGCCTTCAATCCGGTCTCCGAGGCTGAGGCCGCGGCGACTCCCGAGCCAAGCCAATTGACCAAGCGCCTGGGGGTAGGAAACCTCTTTCGCCATGGTGTACCGCTGATTCTGAGCCAACCAGAAGTCGCGGTGCCCTCTGGGGCCCGGGCAAGACTGGAGTCGCCACCGCCGTTTTCACTGCCCTTGTTCGACAGCTTTCTCACGATCGCCCCCCAGCAGGTGCAGCGCCTGGACATGCACAACCGGCAACTCATCCATCAGATGCTGGACTGCTCCTGTGCCATTGCACGGACGTTTGTCGCGGAGCCGCGGATCGCAATCATGGGCTTCAGTATGGGCGGTTTCGCCTCGTTCCTGCTGGCAGACCGACCAGAGGTCCGGGCCGTTGTCGCGATGGATGCGCCGCCGGCGGAAGACGGTGCCGACGGCTTTGCCGCGAGGGTATCGCGTCTCAAGACGCCCTTCTGGGCTTTCTACACCGACTACTCCCGGCAATCCAAGTTCTTCGGCATTTCACCGATGCACCGTGCGATCACGGTGCCTGAAGTGCCGTTCGGATCGGTTCCAAGAGAGCACCAGTGCAAGACCTTCATGGCACCCCGAGGATCGGACCTTGAAAGACATTCGTTCGTCTGCAACGAGGTATGCCGCTCGGACGCCGTCTACCAGTGGATGCTACGGTACCTTTGAAAGGGCACGGCCAGCGATCGACCGATCTCGCGATCTCGTTCGTCGGCAACAACGCGGTGCAGGTGTCCAACTTAGGTTCGCGTGAGGTATTCGGCAGCCCGACGAGACCGAAGAACAGGCCTTTCAGCGGTGGCGTGCTGCGCATCCCGGCGAAGAGCTGAGTCCGGAAGGGCCATCCTCATGCGGCTGGTGGGGCAGGCGACCGTGGACGACGATCGTCGCTTCGCCGAAATTCTTGACGACTTCGCCGCAGCCGATCCTGCCGTCGTTCAGGACGATGCGTCCCGCATCAAGGTTCGCCTGACTGCGTCGGGCGTTCACCCAGACGCTGCCATCTCCCCCCATCTTGTCGCGGCCGATGTCGTGATGCCGAAGCTCCTTGCGCCGTTCGGCATCATCGTGTGGGATGCACCTTGCATAGCGCGGATCGATGGACTGGCAGCGATATCCCTTTGCATGCAGCCGACGATACAAGTCCACGTCATCATAGCCCCAGCCGACATGGGCTTCGTCCATTCCCCCGACGTCGAGAAAGGTCGTCTTGTAGAGCGCGTAACGCCCGATGCACCCCTCATCGTCGGCCACCATGAAATCGTCGCCTTCCATGCGACCGCCGATCAGGAAGTTGTCGGGCTCCACATGATCGGCAAGATAGGAGGCAAACCCCCGTCCCGTATAGTTGTCGGCGTCGACCACACAGACGATGTCGCCGCTGGCCAAACGGATCGACATGTTGCGCGAATGAGTGGCATGGAAGTGCGTGGGCTGGGGCGCGAGGTAGTAGCTCAACCGACCGCTGGCTATCTCGGCGCCAAGCTCCTTCCCGACCCAGTGGCCGAGCCCATCGCTGGAGTTGTAGTCGAGCAGAACGAATTCCAGGTTCGGATAGTCCCTGTTGTCGGCGATGTTCTGAGGCAATGTTTCCCGCACATGGTGCAGACGGTTGCGGCTCGTGGTGCACAAGGAAATTCTGGGCGACGGCCGCGACCGGATGCGCAGGCAGTGCTCCAGCCAGTGCGGGCCAACTTTCACCGCACCCCAGAACAGCCTTCGGCTGCGGCTATCCAACCCCTGCGATACGAAGCGTGCGACCGGCCTTCCCGTCGCATCGACTATGCTGAGTGCCAACTTCTCACGCTTCCAAGAGCCCGTAAGTCCGTATAGATCGGGCTCGACTTTGACTGTTCCGTCGGGCAGGCCGATGACCCGAGCAACCCAGCCACCGCCGGCGTCCAGCAGCTCGAATTCCTGCTGCAGGTGCATGCCGTCTTGAAGAAGAAGCATCATGGTTCAAGCATTCACGTGTGGGACCGACACGGAGGCATGGCGGATCAAGTGACAATGTAGTCGCAACCGAGGCGAAACGGATTGAAGCGGTTGCCGATCAGCATCGCCCTGGCCGATGCGCACCCGAATGGAGCACGGATTCGACAAGTCGTCCCTCTTCCTCAGGCTGCTTCCACCTTCGGCAACTCTCAGCCCCCGACCTCGTGATGCAGGTCCGCCAGAACGCCAAGCCAGGCTCGCCCCGAAAACGATACTCGGCTTGGTTAGCCTACCCACGATGGCTTAGCAATTTCCATGATCGCCTCATGTTCTGTGGGCGATCGTGAGAAAGCTGTCGAACGTGGGTAGTGAAAATGGCGGTGGCGACTCCAGTCTTGCCTGGCCCCAAGAGGGCACCGCGACTTCTGGTTGGCTCAGGATCAGCGGTACACCATGGCGAAAGAGGTTGCCTACCCCCAGACGCTTGGTCAATTGGCCTGGTTCGGGAGTCGCCGTGGCTTCAGCCTACCAACGAAGCAGATGCAATGGCTTGGGGCCGGCCCTGCCTGCTTGCGCCGTCCCGATACAACTGAGCTGTCGTGTTGAATGCGCTGGCAAGCGGCGGTTACGGGCACAACACGCGGCCCCGCTACCGATACAACCTCTAAACGTGCCGCAGGCCGCAGTCGCGCCGTGTCTAGTGTATCATTCACTCGACCGTAACAGGAGCGGCGTCACAATTGGCATCGACGCTACAATGACTTTGGTAGAACCATTGACCGGAGGTGGCGCTGCGGTCGATCATGCGGTCGATCATGGCCTTTCGGTTGACGCAACATCTTCCTTCAACAACAATGGCGAATGAGGGGAGTACATTGTCTAGTGCTGCGGACAAGGACAACGCTTGCGCTGCCATGAGTAACCGCCGCGTCACCGGCACAGCCCCCCCTTGGCCGATGCTGCAAGCTGCCTTGTGCGATCTATCGGGCGACCCGGCTCGGAGGAGTCGACGACTGCGCAATTGCCCGCGGCCAGCCTGCCATCGCATCGTGCCGCGCCGATGATCGAACTCCTTCAGTTGTGGAATGTCGCGTGATGGAAATGCCGGTTTCTCCCGACACGCCCGCCTTGCCGTCGCCGAGGCTCTCATTTTTCACTGTCTGCATGGGACGGCTTCATCACCTCCAGCAGACCCTGATGAAGAATCTCGCCTGGAACGCCGATCATCCCAGCCTCGAGTTCGTCCTGCTAGATTACAACTCGCCCGATCACCTGGCCAGCTGGGTCCAGAGCGAGTTCGGCGACCATCTCGCTTCCGGACGGGTCGTCTATTACCGCTACGATCATGCGCAATTCTTCAGCTTCAGCCACTCGCGCAACATGGGCGCGCGGTTGTGTCGTGGCGAAATCATCTGCAACGTCGACGCCGACAACTTCACGGGGTCCGGCTACGCTCAGTACATCGACGAACAAATGAAGGACAAGGACTGCCTTGTCGGCTGCGACTTCAAGGATGGCGTCTTCACTCCCATCGTTGGCGATCACGGCTGGACGGGCCGCATGGCTATCCGGCGACAGGCCTTCCTCGACGCCGGCGGCTACGACGAGGACATGGTGGCCTGGGGGTACGAGGACTTGGACCTCTACAACCGCCTGTGGCAGCGCAAGTACAGGTGCGCGCCGATTGATCGGCGCTTCCTGAACTGCATCGAGCACGAGAACAAGGAACGGATTGCCTTCACCAAGGTGAAGGAGATCGGGCGCGACTTGGGCTCTACCAAGGGAACGTTGCTGGAGCACTTCCGCCTCAGCGTCGAGAAGATTGCCCGTGGTGAGCTGGTTGCCAACAGAGGGCGCGTGGGCATCGGCAGGGTCCGTCGATTGTCCAGCTCCGAGCCGGTGCAGCTGCGACCGTGGACGCCCGTGGAGCCGGTGCGCAACGACCTGCGCGAGCAGAACAACAAGATACTCGAGCGTGAGCTCGCGAACGGCATCACGACGATGCGCGGCATCCCCAACATCCTGTTCCTAGAGCTTACGCGACGGTGCAACCTGGCCTGCAGCATGTGCCGGTCCGGCATGATGACGGATCGAAGCCTCGACATGAGCGAAGCCGTGCTGCGCCGGATCGAGGAGGATCTGCTGCCGACGGCCCGTGTCGTCGATCTACGTGGCTGGGGAGAGAGCCTGCTGCGTCGGGACTTCCTCCCGATCGTCGAGCGGTTCGCGCAGCCGGGCGTCCAGCTCCGCGTGCTGTCCAACGGCACGATCCGCAAGCCCGATATCTGGCGGCATCTGATGCGCCACCGCGCCTGGGTCGGCATTTCCGTGGACGCAACAGAAAACGGACTGCTGAAGGAATTGCGCGGTTGCCGCATCGAGCCCATCGAGCAATCGCTGAAGTCGCTCGTACATTGGCGCGACGTCTACGGCAACGACGCCAGCAACGTTTATCTGACCGTCACGGTCAGCTCGCGGAGCCTCGGCAATCTCGAAGATCTGCTGAGCTGGGCCCACGATCTGGGCGTGGGCCGCGTCCACATGATTCCGATCGCCTGCTGGCCGAGCGATCCCAAGCATCTCGAGCACAGCGAGCCCGCGATCCCGCGGCTTTTCGAGCGGCTCAGGGAACAGGCGAACAGCTACGGCATAACCCTGCAACTCGGCTCGGCGATGACCACCAACTTGGTGCTGAAGGACCGTCTGCTCGATCGCTGCATCCACCCGTGGATGTACACCTACATCACCTATGCCGGGGACGTCGGCTTCTGCGATCACCTCATCGGGCGGGACGACCTCACGTCGGGCAACATTCTCGAGAAGCCATTCGAGGAGATCTGGAACAGCCCGCCGCTCGTTTCCCTGCGGGCGGCCCACCTCGCCAAGCGCGAGGACCATCCCTATCACGAACATTGCAGCTGGTGCTTCAAGAACCGATACGCCGACTTCGAGCACGAGATCCGGCCCGAGCTGTCCTCGATCCTGGTGACCAATTCTACCGTGGCCTCGTTCCAGGCCGCGTCCGCACCGCCGGCGCCTGTCGATGAGGGAGCACCTGTCGATGAGAAGGTGAAGGCGTGACGACACAGCCCTTCTCGGGAGAGGAAGTGTTCTCCGCCGAGGATCTCGAGCATTTCGAGACACAGGGTTATGTCACGCTCGCCGGTGCCGTGCCGGCTGAGCAGGTTGCAGCCGCGGCCGACGCGATCTGGCAGTTCCTCGGCATGGATCCAACCAGGCCGGACGACTGGTACCGGCCTCCTCATTCGCCCGACGGGCTGGTCCAGATGCATCAGCACCAGGCGTTCTGGGACAATCGCCAAAGCCCGCGCATCTACGGCGCATTCTGCCAGCTGTGGAAGGCCAGGAAGCTTTGGGTGAGCCTCGACCGCGCCTCGATGAAACCGCCGGTCAATCCAAAGCATGCCGCCTGGGATTACCCGCCCTTCCTCCATTGGGACGTGGATTTCAAGGAGTGCCCCATCAAGTTCGGCCTCCAGGGCGTCCTGTGCCTGTCGGACAGCATGACCGACCACGGAGGATTCCACTGCGTCCCCGGGATGCACCGCGAAACCATCGAATGGTCGAGAACGCCCGTGGACCAACGGGACGTCAACGCACCGCCGCGTCTGGACTGGCAAAAGGTCCGGACGATCGAGGCCAAGGCGGGCGACCTCATCATCTGGCACCGCGCCCTGCCGCACGGCTCGGGGGTCAACCGGAGCGATCGGCCGCGCCTTGCCCAATACATCCTGTGCGCGCCAGCCGGGCACGAAATCTCCGACCAGCACTCCGTCGACGACCCCAAGGTCGAGATGTACGAGAAGCTGCGTCGGCAGAGGATTGCCCAGTGGGAACGGCGCGTCGGTCCCTCGGGCCTGGGCCTCGACCCGCGCGAACTGGGGCCGCCGGCCCACCTGACGCCGCTCGGCCGGAAGCTGCTGGGGCTCGACCTGTGGGAATGACGACGTTCGCCGGCCGGTAATTGCGGGCTGAAAATGCGCCCTTCCAACGTCACGATCATCATCCCCACCTGCAACAGGGCCCACTTCCTCGGCGAAACCCTCGACAGTGTGCTCGGGCAGACGGTGCCGCCCACCCAGGTCATCGTGGTGAACGACGGCTCGACCGATTCGACGCTCGAGGTCCTGCGGCGCTACAGCGAGCGCATCGAGGTGATCGACCAGGAGAACGGCGGCAGGGCGCGCGCCGTCAATCGCGCCATGGCGCGCGTGCGCGGCGATTATCTATGGATCTTTGACGACGACGACATCGCCGTGCCGCAGAGCCTCGAACGTCACCTGGCGGTTCTCGAGGCCCATCCCGAGGTCGACTTCACCTACGCCGGCTGCGTGATCATCCAGAGCCATCCGGACGGTCGCGTCGAGCACAAGGGCCTCCTGCCGATGCCGGACGTGCCCGAGGACGAAATGTTCTCCCGCATGCTCGAGCAGAACTTCATGCAGCTGCAGGCCATGCTCGTGCGCACACACTGTTACCGGGAGATCGGCCTGTTCGATCCCCGTCTCAACCTTTGCGACGACTACGACATCAACCTGCGCCTGACACGGCGCTTCGCCGGCAGGCGCCTCGCTACGCCGAGCTTCCTGTTCCGCCAGCACAGCGGCCTGCGCGGTCGGCCCGGCGCCCTGTTCCCGGCCGAACACCGCAGCCGCTACTGGGTCAAGGAGAACCGCGACATCCACCTGCGCCTGCGTGGCGAGCTCGAGCTTGGCGAGTACCTCCCGCGCAGCCTTGGCGCAGGAGAGCTCGACGGGCCTCGCCGCCGCCGCGCCCTGCTGCAGCGCGCCTGCGTGATGGCCCGCCTCGCTCTCTGGGAGGAAGCTCTGACCGATCTGCGGCAGGCTTTCGTCGAGACGATGCCAGGTGCGCCGCTCGGCATGGTGGAACAGGACCTTTGCCGCCGGGCCTTGGGAAAATTCATCCGGTTCGACCTGGCGATCGAAGGCCTTGTCGACCACCCGGGTGTCGCCCGCCGTTTCAAGAGCATCCTCCAAGACTCTACCAACGTCGACGCACGGCAGATTTTTGCCTCCGAGCTGTCGCGCTACGCCTGGGCGAAATTGCGTCGGTACCAGCCGGCGCGCGCCATCCGCGCGCTGGCCCTGGCGCAACAGATCGCGGGCGTACGGAGCTGGATTCCCCGCGGCGGGTCGACAGACTCTACGGGCAGGTCGCCCGTTGCGGCGACCGGATCGAGGTGATGCACTAGGCGTCCCACCCGTTCGGCTTTCCGCCGAAGGGAAGATATTTAAGCGACCTGAGGCGCGGCGTTTTCCTGTCCCATTCGACAAGCTCGTCGCGCAATTCCCTTGCTAGTCCTGCCTGCTGGTTGGTCTCGATCAGGTTGTGCCGCTGGTAAGGGTCGGTTCTCAGATCATAAAAAAGGTACCTGTCGCTTTCGATACCACTGTCGTCATCTTCCATGGCAACCGCGCAGAGATGCGTCGGCGTTCTGATGGCGAGCTCGCGGAGCGGGGATTCGATGAACGCAAAATTGTCCTTCAGGCAATCCTCGCCGTTCGTGCCAAGCAGGAACCCGGACATGCTTCGGCCCTGGACATGTTCGGGGATAGTGCCGCCACAGAGATCGAGAAGCGTGGGCATGATATCTATCAGCGACGTCAGCTGATTTCTGCTGACACCCTGCTTTATATGGTCGGGCCAGCGATAGATTATCGGAATCCGGATGGCTTCCTCGGCAACCTGCCCCTTGTCCCACTTGTGGTGGCTGCCGAGCATGTCGCCATGGTCCGACGCGAAAACCACGATGGTGTCGTTCTCGAGGCCGTTTTCCTTGAGGGACGCCATCAGTTCGCCAAGCAGGTCGTCGGTCCAGCTGACCGAGCCATAGTACAAGGCCGTCAGATCCCTGATCGTGAAGTCCGGCATCGCCGTTGCCGTCACCGGCTGGGAGCCCTCATTGTGGATGGTCTCCCACATGTAGATCTGGAACCACTTTTCATCGGCAGGCAGTGTGCCGTTCCTCAAGACATTGTCCCGCAAAGGCACCTTGGATGGATCGTACATGCGGGAATACTTGTAAGGGACGTCGAGTAGCGGCATGTGCGGCGACAGGATGTTGTAGAACAGAAAGAAGGGCTCGGACTTGTTGTCTCTAAAGAATCGCTTGGCTTCCGCCAGTTCATAATCCGCCGTAAAACCCGGCACGCCGAAAGGCTCTCCCTCATTTCTGATGAAGTCACCTTTGCTGTAGGTATTGCGCACGATCAGGCTCTGATCGAAACCCAATCGTGAAGGCCTGGTATCGACGTGCCATTTTCCGATCTGGGCAGTCTTGTAGCCGAGCTTCCTGAATTCCTCCGCAAGCGTCGTATCGGGGAACTTCAGGCGGTCATCCCTGCCCAGTATCGTCCCGTTGGGCTGCATCTCGTTGATGCGCGAGCCGACGCAGGTTCGGGCATGCTGGGCTGAAAGCAGGGCCGACCTGGCCGGCGTGCAGGCCGGACAGTTGGTGACGCCGAGCTCGAAACGAAACCCGGCTGACGCGAATCCGTCGATGTGGGGCGTGCGGACGAATGCATCTCCCCAGCAGCCGACGGAAAAACTGCGGAGCTGGTCGCAGAGCACGACGACGACATTGGGCTTCTTCTTTTCCGCGCCTGTCGTGGAGGTCATCGGGCCCGCTTGGATCGACAGCCGCTCAATTCACCTGCAGGCGAGAGGCCGACGATGCGCGCATTCCAAAGCGGAAGAAGCTCGTTCATGAGAGCGGCCCGATGCGCTGCCTGGCCGGCCGCGTCGGCTAGTTGCGCGATCGTCGAGCCCTCCGGACCCGACAGCAGCCTGTACAGCTCGGGCGAGATGCGCCGACTTTCCGGCGATGCGGTATGGCGAATCTCGTGGGCCTGATTTTTGCCCGGTCGATGCCAGAGATCGTAGACCTGCCTGAGGTCGAGACGATAATTCCAGAGTTCGTCGGCCATGTCGGCCCGCTTGCTGATCAGCAAATCCTCGATCACGAGATAGTCGAGGTCCGTGCTGACGAAGCAGGCGAGGGCATCCTCCACCGAATTCACGATCGGTTCGGCCTGGTTGTTGAAGGAGGTGTTCAGCACGATGGGAAATCCGGTGTGCTGGCCCACGGCGCGGACCAGCGACCAGTAACGCGGATTGTGCTTGCGTGACACGGTCTGGATCCGCGCCGTGCCGTCCACATGGGTGATGGCGCCGAGCTTTTCGCGATAAGCCGGCTTGACCTGGGCCGTGAAGACCATGAAGGGCAGGGTCCGCACCCGGGACGGAAGCTCGAAGTAGGTGTGGAGCTCCTCCTCCAGCACCGAGGGTGCGAAAGGCTGGAAGTTGTCGCGCTTCTTGATGATGCTGTTGATGCGCTTGGTCGCCGTTGCAAATCGCGCGTCGGCAAGGATGCTTCTGTTGCCGAGGGCGCGAGGGCCGAACTCCATCCGGTCTTGAGCCCACCCGACGATGGCGCCGTTTGCCAGCAAAGCCGCGACCTCCTCGAATGGATCTGCCATTCGGCGGTAGCTGACGACGCCATCCCATTCTTTGACCGACCTTTCGATCTTGTCGGTGGCGGGCAACGAGGGACCCCAGTAGCAGTGCTCCATCTGGGGCGTGACCTGGCCGTCCGGCCAGGGTGTCGAATAAAGGGCGGCGCCCAGGGCGCAGCCAGCGTCGTTCGAAGCCGGCTGGACGAATATCTCGTCGAACATGTTCTGGAGCAGCAGACGGCCGGTCATGGCGCAATTCAGGGCAACACCCCCCGCCATCGCCAGTCGCCGATGCCCCGTCACGGCGCGATAGTGCCTGAGCAGATGGCCCATCATGTCCTCGAGCGCTTCCTGCAGACCTGCGGCGAAGTCCATGTCCTTCTTCGCGAGGGGTTCGTGCCGGCGGCGAGGTTGAAAGTGATCGTATACGACGGTCGAATCCCAGCCTTGCAGTATGCTGAACCGCCCCTCCGGCAACAGCTCGTAAAGCCCGCGAAAGAGCTTCCGGTAGTGGGAGGGATCGCCGTATGAGGCCAGACTCATCACCTTGTATTCTTCGAAGGTTCTGTACCCGATGAACCGGATTAACCTTTCGTAAAACAGCCCCAGCGATTCCGCGATCGGCAGCTCCAGCAGGACATTCCAGCGGTTGTTCCGGACATCGATCACCATGCCGGACTCCTGATCTCCTCGACCGTCCACGGTGACGACCAGGCAATCGGACCAGCCGGACATGCGATGGGCGGAGGCGACATGCGCCAAATGGTGTTTGACCAGCTCGAGCCGGCCCCGATACTCGGCCCCGACGGAGCGCGCCAGCGAGTCGCGCAGGACCGAGGAAGGGTCGGTGTCGACGAGGCAGGGGTTGCTCATGGAAACAGCTGTTAGGGAGCCGCGGGCGTGACGCTCTCCCACGTAGTAGGACACGCACTCAACCTCGCGAAGACTGATGCCGGCCTGCTCAAGGCAAGCTGAGATCGCCATTTGCGGGAAGCGGCTCGTATGCTTCTCGCGGTTCAGTCTTTCCTCCTCGACGGCTGCAACGACCACACCGTTCCTGAGCAAAACCGCAGCCGCGTCGTGCCACCAACCCTGATCGAACGTAATAGGATCATGGGCGAGAAAAGGAGAGCCGCTAATCCCCAAAATATACAAGGTCCGCACCGTTGTTTACCGGCTGTGCCGGGAAGAAGAGCGAGCATCTTGCAGCAAGTGGCGGCGACGCGGCAAGACGGATGGCTTAACGGTGGTGCCTCGGTTCTAGATTTCCTCTCAACTTGCATTGGGGCGAGAGCGTAGCCGAGGCTTGCCAATTGCTCGACGTGGGGCGCGTCGACTACATTGCCAGTGGAACAAGCGAAGGATGCCTTCGGGGAAAGCGATGCCGTTCGAGTATTTGCGCGGAATCGAGGAGAATGAGCGCGCAGGGCGATTTTGGCTCAGGGGCGAACTTCCGGTTGTTGCAACAAAGGCCATCCCGGCATGTAGCGAACTCTTGTGGATACCTGCAGATACGCCGCGGAGAGCTTCCGGCGGCTACAAGGACGTACGGATAACCTACAAGACAAACGCTCACGGCTGGCGTTCCCGCGAGATCGATCCCGCTTCACCCAACAAGAAGATCATGTTCGTCGGCTGTTCATTCACCATGGGCATCGGCCTTCCCTACGAAGATGTCTGGACGAGTGTCGCGACACGCCACCTTGAAGCAGTTCTCGGCGAGCCTGTGGAGCAGCACAATTTCGGCTACGGCGCCCATGGAAACGATTTCTTTGCGATGGTTGTGCATCAGGTCCTGCCGATCCTGAAGCCTGATTTCCTCGTCGTGCTGTTCTCGGATCTGTCACGACGAACTGTCTTCCCCAAGTTCGGCTACCGGATGGCGTTGCTGCCCACCTACGTGCCGGACGATGCACCGGCGCTCCATAGAGCATATCTTGAGCTTCAGAGCGACGCCAACGACTTCATGGATTTCGTACGACAGCACAGTTTCATCGATACCGTTGCGAAGCTGAACGGGATACCCTGGGTCTGGCAAAGCACGAACGGCCCCCAGGATCGCCCACCGCTGGCGCAAATCGCGAAGTATGTTCGAACCGACAACATTATCGATTGTCCCTTCCCCGCATATGGACCGAAAGCGACGGAGGCGGCGCTGAAGCGTGACCTTGCGCGCGACGGGATGCATCCCGGCCCCCTCGCAAATAAGGCCTTTGGTTTGGCAACTGCACAGTTCATCCTCGGCCGGGGTTTCGGCGCAAAGGAAGAGGCATGAGGATCGTTCTCCGGCTTCTTCGTCCTTTCATGTTTGTGTTCGAGCGCTGGCAATTTCGCCGCAAGGTGAAGCGGCTTCAGAAACGCGATCCGTTCATCTACTGACATGCCGGTCTGGGGCATCTCGGCGAACGAGCACGACGCGTCGCTGAGCGTGGTCGACGGCAGCGAAATCCTGTTTGCCGCCCATGCCGAGCGCTACAGCCGAGTGAAGAACGATGCTCACTTGCATCCGGACCTGATTGCTGCAGCCCGCCGATGGGGCGAACCGGAGCAAATCGTCTGGTACGAACGGCCGCTGCTCAAGCGCGCGCGCAAATTTTATGCCGGGCAGCACGACCATGTATGGCGCGTGGACGGAGCCGCCTATCTCAGCGCATACGGCCTCAAGGTGCCGGTTCGTTATGTCGGCCACCATCGGAGCCATGCGGCTGCCGGCTTCTTCACAAGTCCTTTCGATCACGCCGCTATTCTGGTTGTCGATGCCATCGGCGAATGGAGCACGATCAGCGCCTGGGAGGGCCGGGGGCAGAGCTTGAAGCAACTGTGGGGCCAGCGCTATCCGCACTCGCTTGGGCTTCTTTATTCCGCGTTCACGCAGCGCATCGGCTTCAAGCCCAATGAGGAAGAGTACATCCTTATGGGAGCCGCCGCCCTCGGAAAGCCACGCTACGTAGACTTGATCGACCAAGACTTCGTTCGCGAGAGGTCGGCGCCGAACTTCCGGCTGAAAGCGAACGTCCATCGCGGTGTTCGTTGGTGGCGTCCTGAGATCACGGATAACTGGGGCATCGCAGCCTCCATACAGGCGATCACCGAGGAGTATCTCGTTGGCCTGGCGCGCTGGCTGGCAAGCCGCGTCCGCAGCCCGAACCTCGTGCTGATGGGCGGATTGGCACTCAACTGCGTAGCAAACACCAAAATCGCGCGCGACGGCGCATTCGACAGGATCTGGATCATGCCGAACCCCGGCGACGCGGGGTCATCGCTTGGCGCGGTGGCAGCTTTTACCCGCAAGCGTCTGAACTGGAGCCACCCGTACCTCGGCGAGAATATCGACCGACCTTTCCCGCACGCCGAGGTTACGGCAGCACTGCTAAATGGCGAGGTGGTCGGCATTGCGAACGGACGCGCCGAGTTCGGTCCGCGCGCCCTGGGCAACCGGTCCCTCATAGCCGATCCGCGCGGACCCGAAACCAAGGATCGGGTCAATCGCATCAAGAAGCGCGAGCCCTTCCGTCCGTTCTCGCCGGTCATCATGGCGGAGTTTGCGGACCGGTATTTCGACATGCCGGTGGCAGAATCGCCCTACATGCAATTCGTGGCCCCGGTGAAGCGGCCGGATCTCTTTCCGGCGATCGCTCATTACGACAACACGGCTCGCGTGCAAACCGTACGTCGTGCGCAACATCCGCTGCTCTACGATCTTCTCTCCAGCTTCCATGAAAAGACCGGCTGTCCGATGCTCCTGAACACCTCGCTCAATATCAAAGGTGAACCCCTGGTGAACGTGTGGGAGGACGCCCGGCGCTTTCAGGCGCTGCACAACGTGAAAATCTTCTGACAGAGCCAAAGACTGGGACGCTGGTGCGCATCCGGCGCCATGCGATGTTGATCAACAGCAGCGGCCTGGGGCCGGTGATCGAAATTCGCTACACGATGCCACGGGCCGCATCGCCGGAGCGGGGCTCGATGTGTTTCCGGAGGAACTGTTTCCAGTTTCAGAGCCGGTATTGCTGCTGGACAATGTCGTTCTTTCGCCGCATCTGGCGGGTGCAGGCCGCGAAGCGCGGATCAGGCAGAACCTGCAACGGATTTTACAATGTTCTGCGTGTCGCCCGCGGTGAGCGACCGCTTTGGCCCCTGCCGGAACTGAGGGACATGGAGACGTGCCCATAGACGAACGATCCATGGTTTCCCTCGTGTTCATTCTCCGCGACTGCTGAGGCAATAGCCCAGGTCGGCGATCAAAGTTCCGTAACGGCATTCGAACTCGTCGATCTCGGCGGCCGACAGGAAATCGCGCCATTTCGAGATCGTGCGGGAGTGGATGTGCCGGTTCTCCGCGACCGCCTCATCGCTCATGCGAGCCACATCATGCGGTCGCGCAAGCTCGACCGCCTGCGCGCACTCGCCGTCGCTGAAGCCGACATGCTTGAAGATGGTACCCAGCGCGCCATCAAAGTCACTCATCACGGTTTCGAGCTGCACCTGCAATAGATCTGGTGTGGCCAGTCTCCAGCTGCGCATAGCATCGAGCGTGCGGCCGGTATAGCCGGCGAGCTCGAAGGCGAGGCCCGCTTCCCGGTCGCGTTCGAGAAGATTGTCCTGATAGGACTTTCCGTCTAGCCATGCCAGATAAGCGCCCTTCAGGCTTTCCGGGTAATGCTCGACGGAGTAATCGACACGTGGATAGGTTATCGGGGCGGACGTATCGAAATTGGTGTTTGTGCACCACTCTTCCCGGCAGTAACGGTGGTAGAGATAGCCCGACACCCAGATGTCGCGGGGGTCGCGGACGACCCGTATCCCGCGAAACGGGCGGGCAGCAAAGTCGCGACCGACCAGCGAATGGCCAAGCAGCACGATATCCATGCCCGGGTCGACCTTCTCGACCAATCCGAAATGCACTGCGACCTTTAGGCCGAAGCGTACCGCGACGGCCCGCATGACCTGCTCGAACAGGACCGTGCCGGTCTTGTGGTAGGTGAACACGAGGATCTGCGGGCGCAGAGAAAACTCCCAGGCTGAGCTTGGTACGGATCTTAACCGAGGACCCCCTGGGGGAGTAGCCCGTGTTCGCGACCGGATCCGGCCGACGCCGTCGCTCGTCTTTCGCCGCAGCCTCCACTAAAATGGGGTGGTCCGGCCAACACGATCGGACCTGGTATCGACAATCTCGGGGAGCATCGTGCGGGCCTCAGTACTGATGACGGTGTACAATAGTCAGAATTATTTGAAGACCGCCGTCGCGAGCGCATTGGCTCAGGTTGCCGAGGAGTACGAGGTCGTTGTGATCGACGACGGTTCGACCGATCTCACACGACAAATTCTCGATAGCTTCGAGGACCCACGTCTCAAGGTTGTGCATAGCGGCAGGCTGGGACGCCCCCGGGCGCTTAATCTTGGTATCGAGAGGTGTGCCTCCCCGTACATCGCCATATTGGATGCCGATGATGTGGCGCTTCCCCATCGTCTTCGCGAACAGATCGCCTATCTCGATGCAAATGCCGATGTCGCGCTCGTGGGTTCACGATATCGTCCCTTCATCGACAAGGATGGCAAGTCGATAGGGGAGGACATCTTTCCGCTCGAGTTTTCCGAGATCGCCCATGAGCTGAAGCAGTTCAGATGCCCCCTGTTCCACAGTTCCGTAATGTTCAGGAAGGAGAGAATACGCGATGCCGGCGGATATGATGAAGGCTTGGCATCCAATGAGGACTGGGACCTCTATGTCAGGCTGGCCTTGTCGGCACGCTGCCCGATCGCCAACATCGACGAGAGATTGTCCTTGAAGCGCCTCCATCGCGAACAATTCTTCTGGGGTGACGATGGCGTCGAGTTCTCGCCCGCCGGTCAACAAGCGGAAATGACGGTGAGGCGTCGCATCTCGGATTTGCTTGAGAGTGCGTAGCTGAACCGACGCCTGGAATTCACGCGCCGTTCGCGTCCGAAGTGAACCGAAAGTTGCGTCGCGCCGACGTCTTCCCGCAAAGCTAGCAGAATGCTAACCTCCGCCCGTTACAAGAGTTCAATCAAGAGCCTGTTCTGAGGAAAAGCAGAATGCGCAAAGGCAAGATCCACCGCCGAAGCGTGGAATACAATCTCACTGAACACTGTAATCTGCGGTGCCGCGGTTGCGGGCACGCGTCGCCGCTCCTTCCGCAGAAGTTCGCGTCGCTGCCTTCATTCCGTGCGGATCTTGAGGCCCTTGCCGAAGTATTTCATTCAAGCGAATTGCGCGTTGTAGGTGGAGAACCTTTACTCCACCCCGAATTGCTGGATTTCCTGAGGGAGGCAAGACGGATCAACATCGCTGACCGAATAGTCCTCTACACCAACGGTGTGCTACTTCATGGTGCTCCTGTCGAGCTGTGGCAGTCGGTGGACGAAATCTACTTGTCGATCTATCCCGGCGTGCATCGTCGACTGGACGAGGCGGAATGCGCAAGTCTTTGCCGGGAGAACGGCGTCAAGTTGACCGTATACCGCCCCGTTCATTTTGAACAGATGACGATCAACAACAGAATCGAGGATGTCGAACTGGTCCAGGCAATATATGACAACTGCAAGCAGCGAGCAGAAACGTCATGTCACACAGCATATGAAGGGCGCTTCTACAAATGTCCTGTAGCGGCTTTCACGAAAGCGCGTTTGGCCCGCGGTGGGATACCCTTTCAAGAACAGGCCTCTGACTGGGTCGACCTCCATGATGAAGCGAATCTGGAGGGAAAGCTTGAAGCGTACCTCGCGAGCACCAGTCCGCTAGCCGCCTGCTCTTTTTGTCTTGGGGACTCCGGTCCTACCTTCAAGCACGAACAGCTGAATCGAGTGAGATTGCAGCGTTGGATAGAGGAAGACAACAGCCTGGATATAGAACACACGCGCAAATCTCTCCTGCACCAGACCTAGCGTGCGCCAAGGGGACAGTGCTGCCCTCAATTGGCGTTTCTCTCCACTGTAGAGAAACGCGCCAACTCAGTTTACCCTCCGAGTTCGAGTGGGGGATTTCGCGAGTTGCCATCCTGTCTGCTGATAGAGTGTTGCCCCTATCACTGGGAGGTCTTCCCGGCGTGGGTGAGCCTGCTCGGCGAGTTCGGCTACAAAGTGGACATCGCTTGTCCCGACACACCCGGACACCTCGAAACCCTGGCGCTGCTCGGCATGCAGCGGCTCCCGGTCGAGTACCTGCGCGATATCCCCTTCGAGCGGTACGACCTGGTGGTGATCGGCACCCTCATGCACGTAGGCTACAACCGCCTGGACATTTTTCAGCCCCTTCCCGGGCTCGATCTGGTCGAAAGGATTGGTCGACCCTCGATCAGCGTGGTCCACGACGTCGTCCAGTGGAACAAGCGGTGCCCAGAGGCGAGCTTTGATGGCCGTCACCCTGGGGGGTGGGGAACGCTCAATCTCTTTCGCGACCACACCTTCTATTGGCAGGGTCGGCTGCGCAAGAAGCGCCGGTGGTCACGGGAGGGAGAACGCCTGGTGCTGTGGGAAGAGGGGCGCAGGCTGGTATTCTCGAGCACCGATCGCGGCGCGACTTACCGGGGTCCGAACGGTATGGCGCTGCGTCGCCGACCGGGATTGCGCGCCGATCTGAAACGCCACACGCGCTCGGGTCGCCACGCGATCGTCACCTTCTCGCGCCAAGCCGCCGAGAACCTGAAGGCCCGCTGTCCCAGCGCCACCTGGCTCGTGCCGTTCGCGAGCGACGACGGGCTCGCGCCGCCCCCAACCGGAGAGTTCGTCTTCGCCGGATCCATCGACTACAGGAGCAAGGCTGTCTCCTCGCTCCTCAGCGCGTGCGCGACCCTGGCGGCGAACGAGAGCGTGCTGATTCTCGGCGGCAGCCGCTACGCCAATTTGGCAGAAGACCCGCACGTCGACAGGCTGATCCGCGACCTGACGGCATGCGGCCTCGAGGACAAGGTCCGCTTCACCGGCTACCTGTCATACGGCGAGTTCGTCGAGCGCCTGCGCCGAAGCCGCTTCCTCCTGCCCCTGGTCGACGACCGGATCTCCGCCGGCGACTATCTGACCCGGACGCCGGCCGCGATCCCCCTCTCTCTCGGCCTCGGAGTGCCGCTGATCGTTCACGAGGCGATTGCACGACGTTTCGATCTCGACTTCATGGTCTGCTACCCAGGCGAGGATCTCGCGTCCGGTCTCGCCGCCGCGCGATCCATGAGCGAAGCGGAGTACGCTCGGCTGCGCGAGCGCACGCGGGACGCCGCGCGGCGCCAGACGGCGCACAACTTCGAAACCCTCGGCGGCATCCTTCGCCGTATACTGCCATGAGCTTCGCCAGCGGCACCGATTATTCGACGCCTCACCGGTTGGGATGCATCAGATGATCTTTAAGCGGATCGTCCAGCAACACCGTAACCAAAAGTTTCTTCGTCAGTATTTTGCTCAGACGACGATGCCAAAGCTCCATGTCGGATGCGGCAAACACATTCTTTCAGGATGGCTAAACGCGGACAATTACTTGCAGGATCCTTCGCTTCCCGTCTATTGCTTCGACGCCTCGCAGAAGTTTCCGTTCGCGGAAGGAACTTTCGCGTATGTCTTCAGCGAACATATGATCGAGCACATCTCCTATTCGGCCGGCCTTCTTATGCTTAGGGAATGCCTGCGGGTGCTCAAGCCCCACGGTGTCCTTCGCCTGTCCACCCCGGACCTGGATTTCCTGCTCGATCTTCGTCGCGCGGACAAGTCGCCGCTGCAACGCGAGTATATCCGATGGGCCGCCGAGACAAACACGCCGAACATTCCCGATCCCACGAATGAGACCATCCTCATCAACAATTTCGTGCGGGACTGGGGACACACCTTCATCTACGACGAAAAAACCCTGATGCACTCTTTGCAGCTTGCCGGGTTCAGCCAGCTGCGGAAATGCGACCTCCAAGAGAGCTACGTGGAGTGCCTCCGCAACCTGGAAAACGAAACGCGCATGCCACCGGGTTTCCTACGCCTGGAATCAATTGTGATTGAAGCCACCAAATAGCGTCGCCTGATGGCTCGAAAACAGACGATGACTTGCAAGGACTGAGATCATGGAAAAGCGCAAACTTGGCCGTAGCGCACTCGAATTCCTACCGATCGCCTTAGGCGGCAGTGTCTTCGGCTGGACGATCGGAGAAGCGATGTCGCATAGGCTTCTGGATGCGTTCGTCGACACCGGGTTTTCGCTCGTGGAAACTGCCGAGAGCTACACTTTCTGGGCTCCAGGCGGCAAGTGGGGCGAATCAGAGATGCTGATTGGCAGCTGGCTTAAGAATAATCCCGGCAAGCGGGATAGGCTCCTGATTGCCACGAAATGCACCGTTCTCTCGAGAACACGTCTCAGGGCTTCGGTCGAAAGTTCGTTGGCTCGCCTCAACACCGATTACATCGATCTGTTCCAGTCGCATCGCGATGACAAGGACGTCCCGCTGGAAGAGACGCTTTCGGCCTATGGCGAGCTGATCAAGGAGGGCAAGATCCGCTACATCGGCGCTTCCAACTACGACGCGCCACGCCTGGCAGAAGCCGCCAGGGTCGCCAGCGGCAAGGGCCTGCCGCAGTACCAGAGCCTGCAGCCGCACTACAATTTGCTCGAACGACCATTGTTCGAAGGCGCCCTGGAGGAGGAATGCCTGAGGCAGGAGCTCGGCGTCATTCCCTACTATCCCCTGGCCGCCGGCTTCCTCACCGGCAAGTACCGGTCGGAAGGTGATTTCGGCAAGAGCGTTCGGGGCGCCAGCCAGACCGTAAGGAAGTACGCGAACGACAGGGGCGCCGGCGTCCTCAAAGCGCTCGATGCGACGGCCAGGAAGCACAACACGAGCAACGCCACGGTGGCGCTTGCCTGGCTGCTCCACCGCAAGTCGATCACCGCCCCAACCGTAAGCGCTACCAACCTCGACCAGCTCACGGAGCTGCTGGACGCGCCGCAGCTAAAGCTCGACGAGGAGTCACTGATCGCGCTCGACAAGGCAAGCTCGGCGTAGTTCCCAATCGTCCTTGGGTTAGATTGTCAAGTTGCCACCGCTCGACGAACTCCACCTATCAATCCAGGACCACTCGGACTAAAGGGTTTTCCGCTGACTGCAAAAGCTGTGGCTGCAACCGAAAGGGATTGGAGATGAACACCACCGTTGAGCCCAAAGACCAAATTGACGAGTGGATTGCGCGATTGGTGCCCGGTAAGTCTTTCGTGGACATAGGTGGCATCGGTGAGGACGCCGTCAACGAACGAGTCAGTTTTGCCCACTCGGCGGGCGCTCGCTCCTGTGTGATGGCGGACATCATGCCGACCAGCCACGACTGGTGGGACAGCTTCCGCAGGAAGTGCACCTCGCTTGGGCTGCCTGCGTTCAAGGAGCTGGGGGACGTCGACATCCGGTCGCGGGAGAGCATGAACCCTCTCGGAAAGGTCGACGTCGTTCACAGCACCGGCATCTTCTACCACCTCTCGTCGGTCCCAGATGCGCTCTGGTCGCTGCGTTCCATTGTCGGCGAATATCTGATCACCAACACGATCACCTTCCCGAAGAAGGTGGCCAACGAGTTCGGCACTGTGGAACTACCCGATTGTGGCGTCCTCTTCCTCCCGGCAATGACAGAAGCCGAGCGCAAGGTGATCGGCAAGCATTATCTACACAAGTTCGGCTCACGACCACGATGGAAGGACGTTGATCACATGTCGCCGCGGCCCGGTGACCAGGCGGAGGTTCAGTACGTGGAATACGGTGAACTGAGCTGCGGGCCGAATTGGTTCTTCTACAGCGACAACGCCTTTCGTGCTTTGCTGCGCCTATGCCGTTTCGAAATTCTGGACGAGTACAGCTGGCAGGATCACACCCTACAAATTCTCTGCAGGCCAATATCATGACGCCTCGCGCTGGCATATCCGATGCCAGGGCAAACATAGGCATTTACTCAGGCGCGTCGTGGAGTGTTAGCAATGCGGCGAAAGCGGCCTTGTGAAAGGACGGGCAAGCGCGGCGCGCCACTGCAACCCTAAACAACGAGAGCATGCACAGAGCTTGGCGTTGCAGGCTGCAGGCGGGATATCGACCGACCGACGAAGGCGAGCGTGGCGGCGACATGGAGCGTCTAAAACGAACCGACTGGTAATAGGCCAGGCTAGCTACTGTCTCCGCGGCATGGTCGGCCTGTGCCGCAAACCAGTGCATGCTACCCGACTACAGGTTAGTCGTACTTAGATCAGATCGTCAGTTCCGCGGCGGCGCAACCGACCAGTATCGGCCGTGATCGAACTCCGAGCGCTCCCCGGAACTCCTAACCAGAAGCACCGACCAGTACCAGCACGCTCCTCCAGACAGGCCGTCCAGCTCGGCGTCACCCAGTTCCTTGCCGACGGCCTTGGCTCTCGCCTTGGTATGCGCCTTCGCCTCGTCGACGGTAAAGCGATAGCCCTTGCGCGCTGCGAACGCTATTGCCCTGGCAAGCGGTGTGCCATCCGATTCTTCGTTTTGCACCCTCTCGGCCTCTGCTCGCAGCCCCGCGTCGGACTTCAGATCGGCCGCGAAGCGTTCGATCTCATGCAGGCTCATGGCCCTATCTCCTGCCGCTTTTTGAATTAGAGAACGGCTCGACTGATACATCAAGGACTCTCCCTCATCCCGGATGGCTACAGCAATTGCCGCTGCACAAGGCGACGGAATGCGCCCTCGTGGCCGACGAGCTCATCGTAGGTGCCGGTCTCGGCGATCTGCCCGTTCTCCAGCACGACAATGCGATCGGCGCTGCGGATGGTGCTCAGCCGATGGGCGATGATGATGCGCGTGGCATTCATCGTCGCCAGGCTCTCCCCGACGATCGCCTGGGTACGGTTGTCGAGGGCGCTGGTTGCCTGGTCGAAGAAGATCAGGCGAGGCCGACTGACCAGTGCGCGGGCGATCATCACGCGCTGCCGCTGTCCACCTGAGAGCTGGCTGCCGCCCTCCGTGACCAGCGTATCCAGGCCCAGCGGCATGGCGGCGATGTCAGCGTCAAGGCCGGCCAGCCGTGTGGCTTCCATCACCTGGTCGCGTGCCAACGGGGCGCTCCCCGCGATGTTCTCGAAGATCGTGCCCGGCACGAGCCCGGCCGTCTCCAGCACGGTGCCGATCTGGCCGCGCACCAGCCGCAGGTCGAGCGTCTCGAGATCCTTGTCGTCGTAGTAGACGCCACCGCGCTCTGGGGTCTCGAAGCCCAGAAGCAAGCGCAGCAGAGTCGACTTGCCCGAGCCCGATGAACCGACAATCGCCACGCTTTCTCCTGGGCGGGCCTCGAAGTCGATTCCCTCGAGCGTCCAGGGCCCGTCACTTGTATAGCGAAACGACAGGTTGCGGATGGCGACGTGTCCGCCGAGAGGGCCGGGATCGATGCGCCGGTCGTCGACCTCGAGGGGAGCCTCGAACACCGGGCGAATTCGAGCAAAAAGCGGCACCGCCGCAATCGCCTGGTTAAGGGAGTTGGTGAGATTGAGAATGGCGCCGGTGAACTGAGCAAATGCACTGTTGAAAGCGGCGAAGGCGGCGACCTCGACGAGATGATCACCACCTGCCGCTATCGCGAATACACAAAGGGTGCCCAGGATTGGAAGACTGGTCGAGGCGACGATCTGCCACGAGCCGACAAGTCCGGATCGGCCATCGATGGCGCGTTGTTCGGCGAAAGCGCTCGACCAGCGAGAGAAGGCGCGCAACTCGGCGGCGGCGACCCGCAGTTTTGCGATCCCGCCCAGGATCTCCATCAACAGGCCGGTGACAACGCCCTTCCGCTCCAGGACGAGGCGATCCAGTTGCATCTTCCTACGGCCTAGGAAGAACAGGAAGGCAGCGGCCACCAGGGAATAGCAGACCGCGAATGCAGCCAGCGAGACATCGTAGATCAACATGATGCCGAGGTTCGCCACCGAGAAAATGCCGCCGATCAAGGCGTTGAGGGTCTGGCCCGCGAAGATGCGACGGATGGTGTCGATGCCCAGGATGCGAAGAGTGAGGTCGCCAACGGAATAGCCGCGGAAGAAGGACGTTCGAAGACGCATCACACGATCCCAGATCGCCGGCTGCAGACGGCGGTCGATGTACGAGCCGAGCCGGATCATGGCGACCGCTCGCACGACCTGGAACCCCACATTGCCGATCGAGGCGGCCACCAGCAGGATCATCATGTCGGCGAGAAGCGATGTCCGGCCATCGGGAACCGCATAGCCCAGGACCGCTCCGGTAGTAACCGGGACCAGGAGGCTCGAGAGCACCGCGGCCGCCGCCCCGACCATCAGCCGGGCGATGTCGCCACGTGCGCCGAATGCGGTGAAGCGCCAGATGTCGCGCATCGTGACGTGCTCGGGAAGCACCGGATATACCATGTAGCCACGTGGAAGCAGCGCGGCGGCCGATGCCTGATCGATCGCGGTCTCGGCCTGCGTTTGCGGATCGACGATGCGCCAGCGCCGACGCCTCCAGACGACAGCTCGGGGCAGCTCGCTGGCTGCCTCGATGGCCAGGAAAGAGGGCCCTTCCTCCTCCCACCAGCCGCTTTCCAGGGCGATCGGGCGAAACCGAAAGCCACTGGCGCTGCCAAAACGCTCGAGGCGATCGATCACGAACGCGTTGTGATCGTCATCCTGGGGGAGACGTAGGTTGAACCCCTCCTGTGCGGCGATGACCGCGAGCGCACCGGCCAATGGATCCGGGGTCCCGCCCACTGCCGCAGCGATCTCCGGCGCGCGTAAGGCGGCGGCGTCGCTCAGGCGCTGTATGGCCCGCGAGACCTCAGCCTCGTCCCGCACCAGACGCTCTTCGGCGCGCTTAGCAATTGCCGCGTCGTCCTTGACCAGGGAAGCGGCGATCCGCATCGCGAGCAGGGCCGACGGTCCGCTCAGTGCGGCAGGCGGGTTGTCCAGGAGCAGCGATGCCGACGTGGCCGCACGGACCTCGCTGGCCTCGATCACCTCCGCCAGGATCTGATCGGCCAGGACCAACAATGGCTTTGGAGCCGATGGTTCACTCGCGACAGTCGCCGAGTAGCGCAGAACAGGCGCGTCCGCCTGCAGCCAAATGACGTCGCGAGTTGTGACCACGGCGCCTTGCGGCAAGGTGCGGCTTTCACCCGCGACCATCAGTACTGCGGCGCCATCGCTCCGCGCAAATTCCGGCCAGGACAGCAGGGCGGCATGCCAGGCGTCCAGGGCGGCGGCATCGATGGGGCCGGGCGCCAGCAGCGTGTCGGCGACCGACACTCCCTGCTCGACCAGCAGGAACGATACGCCTGGGGCAGCCAGGGCGAACACAGCCGCACCCTCGGGCAGCTCCGCCACGAAGTGCCGCCGACCGGGCGCTCCGTGGTCGTCGACGACCGTTGCGTAGAGCCGCGATGGTCGCAACAACCGCCCAGGCGAAGCAAGCGTTGCGAGTTCCAGCGACCTCGTAACGGCGCCTGGCAGTTCGAGGGTGCTCATTTCGCCAACTCGGCGTGGATCAGCCGGGCGTAGGCCCCGGCGTTCGCCATCAGCGAGGTGTGGTTTCCGCGTTCCACCACCTTGCCGCGCTCGAGCACGATGATCTCGTCGCAATCGCGAATCGTGCTCAGACGATGGGCCACGAGGATGCAGGTCATGCCCCGGCGGCGCACGGCGGTCAGGATCTCGTGTTCACTTGCGGCATCCAGGGCGGCGGTCGCCTCGTCCAACACCAGAATGGCCGGTTCGCGGATCAATGCGCGCGCAATCTCGACGCGTTGGCGTTGGCCGCCGTTGAGATTGCGGCCGCCTTCCTCGATGATGCCCCGAAAATTGCCAGACAGATTCTGAATGGCCGACGTCAAGCCTGCATCGTCGACGGCAGCGACCAGGCGACCGTGCTCCACAGTGTCGTCCCATAGGGTGACATTGTCGTGGACCGTGCCACTGAACAGGCGGATGTCCTGATCGACCGAAGCCACGATGTTGGACAAGCGTTCGCGGCCCCAGGAACGCAAGCTGTAACCATCGATCAGGATCTGTCCGGATTGCGGCTCGAACAGGCCAGTGATGAGTTTGCCCAGCGTGGATTTGCCGCTGCCGGACTCTCC
>Ga0193726_1000794_pt1 | contig 29114 bp, 33 predicted proteins | sample H2c1metaG_FD_144928 | JGI IMG/M metagenome (GOLD analysis project Ga0193726, IMG submission 144928) | Soil microbial communities from a riparian zone of the East river system, Colorado, United States - H2c1 | ecosystem: Environmental > Terrestrial > Soil > Riparian zone | place: USA: East River...
CACCGGTCAGGATCGCCATATCCTCGAGCATCGCCTTGCGGCGATCACCGAAGCCCGGCGCCTTGACGGCAGCGATCTTCAGCCCGCCGCGCAGCTTGTTGACGACCAGGGTGGCCAGCGCCTCGCCCTCGACGTCCTCGGCCACGATCAGCAGCGGCTTGCCCGACTGCACGACCGCCTCGAGCACCGGCAGCATCGCCTGCAGACCCGAGAGCTTCTTCTCGAACAGCAGGATGTACGGCGAGTCGAGCTCGGCGATCATCTTGTCGGCATTGGTGATGAAGTAGGGCGAGAGATAGCCGCGGTCGAACTGCATGCCTTCGACGACGTCGAGCTCGGTGTCGAGGCTCTTGGCCTCTTCCACCGTGATGACGCCCTCGTTGCCGACCTTCTTCATCGCCTCGGCGATCATCTTGCCGATCGACTTGTCGCCGTTGGCGGCGATCGAGCCGACCTGGGCCACTTCGTCGGTGCCGGTGATCTTCTTGGCGCGCGCCTTGATGTCCTCGACCACCGCGTCGACGGCGAGGTCGATGCCGCGCTTGAGGTCCATCGGGTTCATGCCGGCCGCGACCGACTTCACGCCTTCGCGCACGATCGCCTGGGCGAGAACGGTCGCCGTCGTCGTGCCGTCGCCGGCCAGATCGTTGGTCTTCGAGGCCACTTCGCGCACCATCTGGGCGCCCATGTTCTCGAACTTGTCGGCGAGCTCGATCTCCTTGGCGACGGTAACGCCGTCCTTGGTGATGCGCGGGGCGCCGAAGCTCTTGTCGAGGACGACGTTGCGGCCCTTCGGACCCAGCGTCACCTTGACGGCATTGGCGAGAATGTCGACGCCGCGCAGCATGCGCTCGCGTGCATCGCCGCTAAAGCGGACTTCCTTGGCTGCCATTGATTAATCCCTCTCGGATGTTGGTTGATTGCTATTGGCTGAGACGCTCAGGCGGCCTTGCGGACCGCGGCGGGGGAACCTTCGATGATTCCCATGATGTCGGACTCCTTCATGATCAGGAGATCTTCGCCATCGAGCTTGATTTCGGTGCCGGACCACTTGCCGAACAGGATGCGGTCGCCCTTCTTGACGTCGAGCGGAACGAGCGTGCCCTTCTCATCGCGGGCGCCCGGGCCGACGGCGACGATCTCGCCTTCCATCGGCTTTTCCTTGGCGGTGTCCGGAATGATGATGCCACCCTTGGTCTTGCCTTCTTCCTCGACGCGCTTGACCACGACACGGTCGTGAAGCGGACGGAACTTCATGTTTTTCCTCCAAAAGTTACGGAAACAATTCCTATCAGCACTCTCCTGCGGTGAGTGCCAATGGCGCACGGGATGTAAGGGTGTGGGTTGTTTGAGTCAAGGCGAACGCGAAAAGGTTGCGCCAAGTCGTTTCGCACTAGCAGCAATCATCAGAGATGGCTGCTAATGCATTGTTGTGGAACGATTTTATTGATTTTTCGTTAAGCGCGAGTGAATATTCAACTCTGCGTACCGTGTCAAGGAGTGCTCGATGGACCGCAGTTTTGTCGCCCAGCTCAATAACTACCGCATCACGACCGCCGAAATCCTCTATTGGATGCCCGACCACAAGCATGTTCTGCAAAGTTTCGTTTGGCAGAACCTCGATCTCGCCCCGCGTTTTCCCGCTCTCACCAAGTTCCTCGATTTCTGGGAACGCAATCTCGACGGCAAGGTCCACCGGGTGAAGGTGGCCAACGCTGCCCTGATCAAGCCGGCCGAGTTCAAGTTCGCTTCGGGCCTATACGCCCTGCACTGATTCGCGCGGATCTTATCCGCGCTTACTTGCCCTGGCGTATTCGGCGGCGGTCCGCTCGACCAGCTCGGCGACCGACGGCACGTCCGACACGCCCGACACGGAGTGGCCGGCGCTCCAGATGTCCTTCCAGCGCTTGGCATCCGGGCCCTCTGCGTCACGTTTGTCGCGCTCGGCCGCGTTGATGTCCTTGGCGATATCGATGGCGCCACGCACCGGCAGGTTGTCGGGATCGAGGCCAGCGGCGGCGATCGAGGGTCGCAGCATATTGGTCTCCAGCCCGGTGAAGGCGCGGGTCAGCAGCACGTCGTCGAGCCGGCTCTTCACCAGCATCTCCTTGTAGGACTCCTTCGCCAGGCTCTCGCGGGTGGCGATGAACTTGGTGCCCATGTAGGCAAGATCGCAGCCCAGCGCCTGGGCCGCGGCGACCGCCTGGCCGTCGGCCATGCCGCCCGCCATCACCACGATACCGTCCCAGAATTTCCGCACGGCGCGCACGAAGGCGAAGGGATTGACCCAGCCGGTCTGCCCGCCCGCGCCCGCGGTCAGCAGCACCAGCCCATCGACGCCCGCCGTCACCGCCTTCTCGGCATGACGCACCGAAGCCACGTCGGCCAGCACCAGGCAGCCCGAGTCCTTGAGTGGCTTCAGCACCGGCTCGGGCGAACCGACCGACGTGATCACGATCTCCGCCTTGTGGCGCAGCACGGCGGCAAGATCGTCGGGCACCCGCGGGTTGGAGCGATGCACGATCAGGTTGGGACAGAGCGGCGCGGGCGCCCGGCCGGTCTCGTCGGCGGCGCGTAAAAGGTCGTCGCTCATGTCGGCGAGCCAGCGGTCGAGCTCTTCGACGGTGCGGCAGTTGGCGGTCGGGAACGAGCCGATGATGCCGGCGCGGCAAGCAGCCTTCACCAGCGCCGGGCCCGAGACCAGGAACATGGGCGCCGCGATCAGCGGCAGGCGCAGGCGACTCTTCAGGGCGGCAGGCAATGACATCGCAGCAGACTACCTCAGCGCAACACGGCGAGAAGCACGATCCCGACCGTCACCAGCACCGCGGCGGCGATGCGGCGCGGCCCGAAGCCTTCCTTCAGCACGAGCGTGCCCAGGACGGCGCCGAAGATCACGCTGGTCTCGCGCAGCGCCGACACCGGACCCAGTGGCAGGCTTCGCGCCGCCACGAGATAGGCGAGGAAGCCCGCCACCGACACCACGCCGGCGAAAAGCCCGACGGCGCCGTGACGGCGCATGTAAATCACGAGGTCGGCGCGCCGCACGACGACGCCATAGCAGAGCATGCCGAAGCCCGTGACGATCTCCAGGCAGGCCTGGAAGCCCAGCACTGTGCCGGCGGTGCGCACGCCCAGCCCGGCGAAGAAGCTGTAGGTCGCGACGGAGACGCCGGTCGCCAGCGCAAAGCCCACCGCGGTGCGACTGGCGCCGGCGCCAAAGGACAAGGCCATGATGCCGATCGAGATCATCACGACGGCTGCGATCTGGCCTGTGCTCAAGGCCTCGCCGATCACCAGGAACGCAGCAATCGTGGTGAGCACCGGCGCCAGCCCGCGCGCCAACGGGTAGACGACGCTCATGTCGCCCACGCCATAGGAGCGGACCAGCAGCGCGTAGTAGGCGAACATCACGACGGCGGTGACGGCGAGCCATTTCCAGCTTTCCGGCGAAGGCCAATCGACGAAAGGCAAGGCAACGAGGCCGAGCAGCATGCCGACCGTCCGGATCGCCACCATGGTGAGGGTGCGATCGCCGGCCGACTTCACCAGCGCATTCCAGACGGCGTGAGCGATCGCCGACAGGATGACGAGGCCGTAGAGCAGCGCCGGAGTCATGACGTCCGATTAGCGGGCGTCCGTCACGACCGGTCAATGCAGTGTCTTGCGCGGAGCCGCCCCGCAAACGCCGTCTGCGGGGCGAGCCGCCACGAGAAATATATTCGTCGTCCTGACGTCAGGCGGCCGCTGTCAGCCCTTCCTGCTCCAGCACGCGCTTGACCGCCGGCCGGTTCTTCATGCGCTCGTAGTGGGCAGCGCAGTTCTTGGGCAGCGGCATCTTCATGCGGCCCGACGCCCAGAACTCGACATAGAACAGGGCGGCATCGGCGACGGAGAACTTGCCGGTGAGGTATTCCTTGCCTTCCAGCGACTTGTCCATCAGGGCGAGGCCCTTTTCCATGATCTCCTTGCCGCGCGCCTTGACCGTGTCGTGATCGGCTTCGGTCGGCGCGTAGTTCATCGGCCGGAACATGCGCGAGAAGCCCTGCATGTGCATGGTCGACACGGCATAGTCCATGGCTTCTAGCGCGCTCGCCTCGCCGTCGGCGTCGGATGGCAGCAGGCCCTTTTCCGGATTCTTGCGGGCGAGCCACGTGGCGATCGCCGGGAACTCGGTGAGCACAGACCCGTCGTCGCGCTGCAGGGTCGGCACCTTGGACTTCGGGTTGAGCTTCACGAACTCCGGCCCGTACTGCTCCTGCTTCGCGCCGTCGATTTTCTGCAGGTCGTACGGCTTGCCGATTTCCTCGAGCAGGACATGGATGCCGATCGAGCAGGCGCCGGGCATGTAATAGAGCTTCATCGCACTCTCCCTAGTGTGTCTAACGCAGGTGTTAATTGAGACGGCCAACGCTAGCATCGCGGCCACAAGGGGGAAACACATGCAAAGCGAAAACCTGCGCACGCTGGTCGGCACGCCCACGATCAAAGTGGGGACTTTCCTGTTCGAATTCGCCACGCCCGGCATCGGCCAGATCCTGAAGGCGGCGGGCGCCGATTTCGCCGTGCTCGACATGGAACACACTGGTTACGGCTTCGATACCGTGCGCCAGGTCGTGCGCTACTGCCAGGCTGCCGCCTTGCCGCTGGTCGTGCGGGTGCCCAGCCAGCAGCGCCACCATATTTCTCGCGCGCTCGACACCGGCGCCGACGGCGTCATGGTGCCGATCGTCTCGTCGGTCGCGCAGGCCAAGGCGGTGCTCGACGCCGCCAAATACTGGCCCGACGGCACTCGCGGCGTGGCGCTGGGGCTGGGCCACGAGCGCTTCGCCATGCGCAGCGAGCCCCTGGTGCCGCGCTTTGCGGAACAAAACGCGCGAACCTGCATCATCCTGCAGATCGAGGACCCGCGCGGCGCCGTTGCCGCCGACGACATCGCGGCGATGCCGGGCGTCGACATGCTGTGGCTCGGCCACAACGATCTCTCGGTCGCGCTGGGCGAGCCCGGCGCCTTCGACCATCCTGACTTCGTGCAGGCCGAGCAGGCGACCATCGCCGCCGCCAGGAAGCACGGCAAGTCGGTGGGGCGCCTGTCGGTCGACGCCAAGCAGGGCGCGGCCTTCGCCGCCATGGGCTACGATTTCGTCTCCATCGCGGGCGATGTCTGGCTGCTGCAGCAGGCGTTTGCTGCGGGTATCGCGACGGTCAGGCGTGGATGACCACCGGCAGCGAGCGGATGCCGCGGATGAAGTTGGAATAGAGCCGCACCGGCGGCCCGGCGATCTCGAGCGCGAGATCGCGCTTCAAGATCTCCTCCCACAGGATTTTTAGCTGCATCTCGGCCAGGCGGTCGCCGACGCAGCGATGGATGCCGGCGCCGAAGGCGAGATGCTGGCGCGCCTTGGGCCGGCCGACCACAAAGCGCTCGGGTTCGTCGATCGCCTCCTCGTCGCGGTTGCCCGAGACGTACCACATCACGACCTTGTCGCCCTTCCTGATCGCGCGGCCGGCGAGCTCGGTGTCCTTTGCCGCGGTGCGCCGCATGTGGATCACGGGCGTCTGGTAGCGGATGACCTCCGACACCAGGCTGTCGAGCAGGCCTGCATCGGCCCGCACCTTGTCGAGCTCGGCCGGGTTCTCGAGCACGGCGATCAGCCCGCCGGTCATCGAGTTGCGCGTCGTGTCGTTGCCGCCCACGATCAGGAGCGCGAAGTTGCCGATGAATTCGCGCATCGGCATGGCCTTCGTCGCCTCGGCGTGCGCCATCATCGAAATCAGGTCGAATTTGGGCGGCTGAGATGCACGCTCCTGCCACAGCGCCGCCATGGTCTCGGCCATGCGCGTGAGCTCGGCCATGCGCTCGGCCTCGCTTTTCACCACGGCGTCGGGGGCCTCGATGTTGGCGATGGCGACGTCCGACCAATGGGTGAGCTTGCGGCGATCCTGCCATGGGAAGTCGAACAGGGTCGCCAGCATCATGGCGGTGAGCTCCGTCGAGACGCGGTCGACCCAGTCGAACGGCTGGCCGCGCGGCAGGCCGTCGAGCACGGCCTCGGTGCGCTGGCGGATCGTCGCCTCCATGTTGGCGAGGTTCGTCGGCGCCACGATCGGCGCCACGGTCCTGCGTTGCGCGGTGTGGCGCGGCGGGTCCATGCGGATGAAGTTGGGCAGCTCCTGGCCCTTGGGCTGGTCGGCGATCTGGATGCCGCCCAGCTCCGAGGCCGACGAATAGGTGCCGGGGTCGAGTTCGACCCTCATGATGTCGGCGTAACGCGTCACCGACCAGTACGGGCCGTAAGGGCTTTGCTCGTGGCGATGGACCGGATCCTGGCGCCTGAGCCGGGCAAAATGCGGGCGCCACGAATCTTCGCGATAAAGGCGCGGATCGCTGACATCGGCGTACGCTGGGGCCGGCCCGTTCATGGCTCAAGGCCGCCTCCGGGCCGGTCTCAAGTCAAGCGCTTTCGTCGCAACTCCCCTCGATTTGGCGCGTTGACAGGCGGAAGGCGTGGGCGCAAACCGTCGCGCCGCCGCCAACCCTGGCGGCGTTCGATATCATGGCCCCTGCCACCCTTACTCCATCGTCCGTCGCCGCCGACGCCCCGGCCACGCCCCATAACAAGGCCGCCGCCGGATTGATCGTCGGCGCGCTAGGGGTGGTGTTCGGCGACATCGGCACCAGCCCGATCTACGCGCTTCGCGAGTCCTTCCTGCACGGAACCGGCATGGCGACGACGCCGGCGCACGTGCTGGGCGTGCTTTCGGTGCTGTTCTGGGCGGTGACGCTCACCGTCACCATCAAGTACGTCACCCTGATCATGCGCGCCGACAACAAGGGCGAGGGCGGCGTGCTCGCCCTGGCGACGCTCGCCACCCATGGCCTGAACGGCAAGGGCCGCCATGTCCGCCGTGCCATCACGCTCCTGGCCGTGGTCGGGCTGGCGCTGTTCTACGGCGATGCCATCATCACCCCGGCGATCTCGGTGATGAGCGCCGTCGAGGGCCTTTCGGCCGTGGCGCCGGCTTTCACGCCCTTCGTGGTGCCGCTGGCGCTCGTCATCCTGGTCGCGCTGTTCCTGCTGCAGTCGCGCGGCACCGCCGATGTCGGCCGGCTGTTCGGTCCGGTCATGCTGCTGTGGTTCGTGGTGCTGGGCGTGCTGGGCCTCTGGCAGGTCGCCAAGCATCCCGCCGTGCTCTACGCCATCAACCCGATCCACGCTTATCGCCTGATCTCCGACCAGGGGTTGGGCGTCTTCTGGACCTTCGGCTCGATCGTGCTGGCCGTCACCGGCGCGGAGGCGCTCTACGCCGACATGGGACATTTCGGCCGCCAGCCGATCCGGATGGCGTGGCTTGGCCTCGTCATGCCCGGCCTGCTGCTCAACTACTTCGGCCAGGGCGCGCTGATCATCAGCAGCCCCGACGAGATTCACCAGGTGTTCTTCGACCTGGTGCCGCAGGACTACATCATCGCCCTGGTGGCGCTCTCTACGCTGGCCACGGTCATCGCCTCGCAGGCAGTCATCACCGGCGTGTTCTCGCTCACCCGCCAGGCGATCCAGCTTGGTTACCTGCCGCGCATGGAGATCAAGCACACCTCCGAGACCTCGATCGGCCAGATCTACATTCCGCGCGTCAACTGGATCCTGATGGCCGGCGTCGTCGCCCTCGTGGTGGGCTTCGGCTCGTCCGGCGCGCTGGCCGGCGCCTATGGCCTGGCCGTCACCGGCGCCATGCTGGTCGATGCCGCGCTCGCCATGGCGGTGGCGATCCTGGTGTGGCGCTGGGGCTGGCCGCTTGCCGCCCTGGTGTTCGGCCTGCTGGCCGTGCCGGACCTCGCCTTCTTCGTCGCCAACGCGCTGAAGATCCCCGACGGCGGCTGGCTGCCGCTCATCGTGGCGGCCTTCATCTACTTCACCATCACCACCTGGCGGGTCGGGCGCCGGCTGGTCGCCGATGAGCTGAGCGAAGGCGCCCTGCCGCTGCGCCAATTCCTCGAGCGCATGGAGCGCGCGCCCGACCGCGTCGCCGGCACCGCGGTGTTCCTGACCGCCGACGCCAGCCGCACGCCGGCCGCCTTCCTGCACAACCTCAAGCACAACAAGGTGCTGCACGAGCGCGTCATCATCCTGCAGGTCGAGACCATGGACGTGCCGCGCGTGGCCGAGGCCAACAGGGTCGTGGTCGAGCGCCTGGGCAAGGGCTTCCACACCGTGATCGCCCGTTACGGCTTCACCGAACAGCCCGACGTGCCCGAGGCGCTGCGCGCCTGTCGCCCGCACGGCATCGCCTACGACGAGATGGAAACCAGCTTCTTTCTGGGCCGCGAGACCCTGCTGCCGAGCCAGCACTCCCGGCTCGGCAGATGGCGCCGCGACTGGTTCATCTCGCTCTCCCACTCGGCCTCGGGCAGCAAGACCTTCTTCCGTATCCCGCCGAACCGCGCTATCGAACTGGGCAACCAGATCCAGGTCTAAGCTCGACTGATGCCCCGAAAGACGCTTGTTTTGCTGCCCGGCCTGCTGAATACGCGCCGGGTCTTCGAGCACCAGATCGCGGCGCTTTCCGGCATCGCCGACTGCATCGTGCCCGAGCTCTGGCATTACGACACGATGGGCGCCATGGCTGACGCCGCTCTGGCAGCGGCGCCTCCGACCTTCGCTTTGGCGGGATTTTCGATGGGCGGCTACGTCTCCTTCGAGATCCTGCGGCGCGCGCCTGAGAGGGTAGAGCGGCTGGCGCTGATCGACACTCAGGCCACGCCCGACTCGCCGGAGTCGATCGCGCGCCGCCATGGCCTGGTCGAACAGACCCATATCGGCCGTTTCCATGGCGTGCAGCCCTCGATGCTGCCGCACATCGTCCATCGCTCGCATCTCAACGAACCCGCCGTCACCCAGCCCATTCTCGACATGGCCCGCGAGATCGGCGCCGAGGGCTTCCTGCGCGAGCAGCACGCTATCATGGCGCGGCCCGACAGCCGGCCGCTGCTGGTCGATATCGAAGTCCCTACCCTGGTGATCGTGGGCCGCCAGGACCAGTCGACGCCGCTTGCCCGCGCCCACGAGATGGCGGCCGACATCGCGACCTCGCGGCTGGTGGTGATGGAGGATTGCGGGCATATGAGCCCGCTGGAAAAGCCGGACGAAGTCACGGCCGAGCTCAGGAGATGGTTGACCTAATGACCACTGTTTACGCCCGCGAGGAACATCTCAGCGCCGACGAGTACATCGACGTTGTCGCCAAATCGGGCCTTAACCGGCCGATCGAGGATCGCGCCAGGGTCGAGCGCATGCTGGCCAATGCCAACCTGTTCGTGACCGCGCGTCAGGACGGCCGGTTGGTAGGCTTCGCCCGCTCGCTGACCGATTTCTGCTTCTGCTGCTATCTCTCCGATCTCGCCGTCGACAAGGCCTGCCAGGGCCAGGGCATCGGCAAGCGGCTGATCGAGGAGACGCGGGCCGCCGCGGGCGGGAGCTTGACCACGACCTTGCTGCTGTCGGCGCCGACGGCGGTGAGCTTCTACAAGGGCATCAAGATGCCCCAGGCCGACAATTGCTTCCTCTACCGACGAACCCAGTAATAGGACATCCACCCAGGCTCCTTCCTATCCGCAACGCCTCAGACAGGCCCCGCGTTCACCCCCGGAACTGCACCGGAGGGCCGCGATGCCTCGCAATCCCAGCCATGCCGCCACCCATGCCTCGATCCATGCCGTGGTCTGGCTCGATTTCCACCAGGCGAAGATTTTTCTGATCAAGGCCGAGGACGTCGAGGCCCGGCGCATCGGGCCCAACACACCGCATCGCCAGATTCACCACAAGGCGCAGGTCCGGGGCAGCGGACATGTGCGCGACGACCGGACCTATTTCGAGGCCATCCTGGCCGCCATCGAGGAGGCCGATTCCTGGCTGATTGCCGGCCCCGGTGGGACCAAGAAGGACCTCGAGAAATACCTCGAAGGCCACGGCGAGGAGCTGAAGAAGAAGCTGGTGGGGGTCGAACCGATGGATCATCCGACCGAGGGCGAGTTGGTCAGGCAGGCCCGCAAACTGTTCGAGCCGACGACCGCCTGATACCGGGTGCTCCCGGGTTCTGCGGGGCGGCACGCGGTCAGCCTTCGGCGCCGGCCGGGCCCTACGGCCGTGAAACTCCGGTTGCGCGGCGGATACGATGCGCCATGCTTGGCCCGTCATGTCCGCCCTCCGGAGCAACGCTTGAACACCAACGCAAGCCACGCCTCCCAGCTACGCGTTATTTCCCTCTTCGAGGATCTGCAGCCTGCCGAGCTTTTGCAGGTCGCCGGGCTGTGCACGATGCAGGCTTGCGAGAAGCACACCCAGATTCTGGGTGAGCAGGATCAGACGACAGACGTCTTCTTCATCCTCGCCGGATCGGTACGGATCAGCAGCTACACGGAAGCCGGCCGAGAGGTGATCTTCAGCGAGATGCACGCCGGCGACATCTTCGGCGAATTCTCCGCCGTCGACCGGCTGCCGCGCTCGGCGTCCATCGTCGCCCTGTCTGACTGCCTGATGGCGCGCATGCCGTCAGCCAAGTTTTTCGAGGTCCTGAGGGGCCATGCCGACATCGCGGTGCGATTGATCGAACTCCTGGTGTTCAAGATCAGGAAGATGTCGGAGCGGGTCTTCGAAGTGAGCGCCTTGGGTGTACGCGAGCGCGTGCGGCGCGAGCTCCTGCGCCTGGCAACCGAAGGCCAGGCTTTCCGCAACGGCGTCGTCGTCCAGCCGGCGCCGACCCACTATGAGATTGCCGCGCGCATCGGCTCGCACCGCGAGGCCGTCACTCGAGAATTCAACCGCCTCGAGGCGGAGAACATCATCGAGGTGCGGCGGAAGCAAATCCGGATTATCGATCTTCAGCGACTGAAACACGCGGACGGAGACTAGGGTCTCCCGACGCTGCAGCCGCTGCCTGAATTGCGATCGAGCGCGAGGAGCAAAAGCTCCTCGCGCCGCTGCAATTCGCTCTACATGCCGCCCTTCATGACCTGGCCGCGGATCTCGCCGCCCTTGTTGGCCGCGGTGTGGACGTTGAAGTACCACTTGCCGGCGGCGAGATCGGCCGCCTGCGCGTCGGTCAGGGTGGCTTCGCCCTTGAGCGGGCTGACCAGCCCGCCGCTCGCCGGCGCCGGCACCGGCACGACGACGCCGGCATTGGTCTTGGCATCAGCCGGACCGTGGAAATGCGCCGCAGCCGCGGGGCCGGTCAGGTCCTTGTAGGTGGCGCTGTAGGTCAGCTTCTTGGTGGCGGTGTCGTAGCTGGCGGTCAAGGCACCGCTGCCCTTGCTGTCGGTGGGCGGTACCTCGGCTGCCGGCGTGAGGGTGGCCTTGTACATGACCATCTCGGCAAACGCTGCCGGTGCTCCAACGAGAAACGACGCGGCAATCAAACCGGCGAAACCGGAACGAACGAGTAGCGTGCGCATGGCAGTACCTCCTCCCAAACATTGATGACGCAGTATGCCACGGGTTCAGCCGTGGGCATGGCATCACAAAGCCTTGAGGACAGGCCGGGTTGCAGCCACGCTAGCGGAAATCGATCAATTCGGCGCCGTCGGTGACATAGCGGGCGTAGCGGAAATCGCGAACCTTGAGCAGGCGTTCGCCCGTCCAGTCGAGCAGGATGAAGTAAAGCGGCGCGCCGGCCGGATCGTCGGGGTCGTGCACCAGCACCGCCGGCCGCCGCTCGACCAGGCCGGGGACCAGCAGCCAGTCGCGCGACTGGCCGTAATTGCCGAAGTAGCGGCCGGCCTCGCCGCGCCCGTTGAGCCGCGTGCGATTCACCACCTCGACCCGGACCTCGTCGGCCAAAAGATCGCGCAGCGCGTCGAAGTCGCGCGCATTGAAGCGCGCCGTGTAGGCGGCAAGGCGCGCCCGGTCGGCCGCGACCAGGACGGGCGCCGGCCGGTCGTCCGGCTCGGCCGCCAGCTCACGCAGCCGATTGCGGCCGCGATGCAGCGCCGCCTTGACCGCGGGCACGGTGCCGTCGAGCACGGCGGCGATCTCCTCCAGCGAATGGCCGAGCACGTCCATCAGGATGACGCTGCTGCGCTGGGCGACCGGCAGGCGCATCAGGGTGCGCAGGCTGGCGGCAGCGGCCTGGCGGCGGTCGATCTCGCTGTCGGGATCGGCGATCATGTCGAGATCCTGGTCGGCACGGACATTCTCCTGGCGCGCGCGGCGGCGCAGGAAATCGAGCGCCGCGTTGTGGGCGATGCGGAACAGCCAGCCCTCGGGATGGGCGATCGGGCCGGCGTGGGGAAACGCCTCGATCGCCTTGGCCATCGCATCCTGCAGCACGTCCTCGCCATCGATGACAGAGCCGGTCATGCGGGCGCAATAGCGATGCAGTTTGGGGCGAAGCTCCGCCAAAAGCTGCTCGAAGCCTGCGCGCGGGTCGTTCATGCAGCCCTCTGAGGGTTTGACTGGACCACTATGCCAGCAGGACGTTTGGCGTGGGCGAAAGGATTCGCAGAGGATTGTCTTTTTCTGCGAATCCTTTGCCATCCCCCGTTCGTCTTCAGGGCAGCAACCCAACGACGGAGCTAAAGCCATGAAGTGGACATTGGTGCGCTACAAAGCCAGGCCCGACCAGGCCGAGGAGAACCAGCGCCTGAGCGCCGCCGTGTTCGGCGAGCTGCAGCAAAAGGCGCCGGCGGGGCTGCATTACGCGGTGTTCCGGCTGCCGGACGACACGTTCGTCCATCTCGCCTCGCTGGAGGATGGCGCGACGCCGTTGTCGGCCCTGGAGACATTCCGCGCCTTCTCGAGCGGCGTGCGCGAGCGTTGCCTCGAGCCGCCCGTCGCCGCCCAGCCGGTCCTGGTCGGCAACTACGGAATGCTCGCGGCCGACAAGGTCAACTGAGGGAGATTGCATCATGCAGCACGAGATCGTTTCTCGCGAAGAATGGCTGGCGGCGCGCACGGCATTGCTCGACGCGGAAAAGAAGCTGGCGGAGGCCCGCAGCGCCGTGGTCGCGCAACGCCAGGCGCTACCCTGGACGCGGGTCGAGAAGACCTATGCATTCGACACGCCGGCCGGCCGGCAGACCCTCGCCGACCTGTTCGAGGGGCGCGGCCGGCTGATCGTCTATCACTTCATGTTCGCGCCGGACTGGCAGCAGGGCTGCCCCGACTGCTCACGCCTGGCCGACCATTTCGACGGCATGCACGAGCATCTGGCGCGTCGCGACGCGACCTTCGCCGCCATCTCGCGCGCGCCGCTTGGCAAGGTCGAGGCCTATCGCCAGAGCAAGGGATGGCGCTTCAAATGGGTGTCGTCAGGGCCCTGCGACTTCAACTACGACTATCAGGTGTCGTTCCCGGCCGAGGCGATCGCCCGCGGCGAGGTCGTCTACGGCTATGAGCTTTGCAAGATCGACAAGACGGAGCTGCCGGGCACCAGCGTGTTCGGCCGCAATGCGGCGGGCGAGGTCTTTCATGCCTACTCGGCCTATTTCAACGGCGGCGACATGCCCCTCAGCGTCAACTATCCCGACCTTTTGGGGTAGGCAGAGCTTCAGCGGCCCTGCTGGGCCTGGACGGCTCTCTGATACTGGGCGGCAAAGCCGTTCAGTGACTGCTTGAGCGGCCCGGCCATGCTGTCGTCCTGCGTCGAGGCCTGCACGGTGATGCGCGACCCTGCCAGCATCTCCTGCACGAGCTGGCTCGACTTGCCCTGCTCGTAGGTGCACGCGCCGCCGGTACAGATGTCGGTCGAGACGAAGGGATTGCCGTCGACCTGCATGGTGGCCCTCTGGCCCAAGCCATCGACCACGACGGTGAGGGTCGTATAGGCCACCGAGTAGCTCACGATCAGAAAGGTGCCCAACAGGTTGTCGGGGCCGCCGTCGATCATGGCCGACACGGTACAGTCGCGGCCTCTTTCGGTGTTGCAGTTCATGACCCATTGATCGGGCGGCTGGTTCTGCCCGACCACGCCCTGAGCCGAAGCGGAGGAGGCGACCGTCAGGAACCCGGCAGCGACGAGAACAGCTTTCACTATCTTTTTCATTGGTTTGCCCAACCCCAAAACCTCATCATGAGGAGCCACGCGAAGCGCGGCGAGACGCCGCCTGCGGCTCCTCAGGGTGACGTTACGTTGTGTTCGACGTGATGACTAGCTTGCCGCGACGTCGCCTACCACGCGCACGCGCACCCTTACCGAGTTGCCGGGCAGATAGGCGAGCGGCATGTCCTCGCTTTCGATGGTGCTGAGCGTCTTGCGGTCAGCGCCGGCCGCCACGGCGCGGTCGTTGGCGATGCCCTGGGCGGCGGCGATGGCGTCGCGGCGGCTCATATCCTTGAAGATCTGATCGCACTCGCCCGAGACCTGGGCGATCGCGGCACCGACGGCATTGGCGCAATCGCCATGCTCGACATGGACGACCCGCGAAACGCCCGGCAGCTTCTCCGGGATCAGGAACGCCCCGCCGCCAACGGCGATCAGCGGCACGTCGCCCGACTCGGTCTTCATGCGGTCGATCGCCTCCTCGGCCATGCGGGCGGCCTCGACGAACACCTTTTGGCAGGTCGCCTTGTCGAGATGCGCGACCTTCTTCCTGTCGCCAAGCTCCAGCACGCCCGCGGCGACAGCGATGTCCGTCGTGGTGAGCTGGCTGCCGCCGAAGGCAATGCCGTCCTTCAACAGACGGTAGCCGACCGACACCGGCCCGACTTTCAAGGGATCGAGAGTTACATGGCTGCCACCGCCCAGCCCGATCGACAGAAGATCGGGCATGCGGAACAGTGTGCGCACGCCGCCCACCTTCACCACCGAGTTGGCTTCGCGTGGAAAGCCGAGCTTGAGCTGGCCGACATCGGTCGTGGTGCCGCCGACGTCGATCACCATGGCGTCGGCCAGGCCCGAGAGATAGGCGGCGCCACGCATCGAATTGGTGGCGCCCGAGGCGAAGGAATAGACCGGCAGGCGGCGCGCCTGCCCCGCCTCCGCCACCGTGCCGTCGTTCTGGGTGATGAACAAGGGCGCGGCGATGCCGGAATCGTGGATCGCCTTCTCGAAGGCGGCAATCGTCTCGCGCGAGAGATCGGCCAGGCCGGCGTTCAGCAGGCCGGCATTCTCGCGCTCGAGAAGTCCGATGCGGCCGAGATCCGACGAGCAGGTGATGGCAGCGTCGGGAATGACGGCCGCGACCAGCTCGGCAGCCCTCCTCTCGTGACTCGGGTCGAGCGGCGAGAAGATCGACGAGATACCGACCGATTTCAGCCCCGCTGCCTTCATCTCCTGCGCAGCCTTGGTCACCGCCGCCTCGTCGAGCGGCATAAACGGCCGTCCGTCGTACTCGTGGCCGCCTTCGACCATCCACACGCCGCCCCTCACCAGGTTGGCGAGATCGTCCGGCCAGTCGCAGAACGGCGGCAGCGAGGCCGAAGCCGGCATGCCGAGCCTGAGCGCCGCGACTTTGGTCAGGTGGCGGCGCTGGACCACGGCATTGATGAAATGCGTGGTGCCGATCATCACGCCGTCGATGCGCTTCAGCTTGCCACCCGAGTCCTTCAGCACGCCGGTGGCGGCCAGGCTCTTCAGCGAATCCAGGATGCCCGTCGTCACGTCCTCGCTGGTCGGCGCCTTCACCGCACCCGCCACCTTGCCGTCTTCGATCAGGACAGCGTCGGTGTTGGTGCCGCCGACGTCGATGCCGATGCGTCTCATGTTTTAAACACGCTCCTGAACTCGAGGTCATAGCCGAAGGCACGCGGACCGACATGTGCAAGCCCACGCGGCGAGAGGAAGACCGCCGGCGGCGGCAGCGCGATCACGGTGACCCTCTGACCATAGCGGATGGTCTCGCTGCCGACGGCTTCACCCGATACCGAATCGAGCACGCAGATCAGGTCGGGCGACATGGCGATGGCCTCGCCGTCGCGATGCGCCACAATCCACTCGTTCTGGAAATTGATGGTCATGGTCGAGCCGCGCCAGTCGTCCATGCCGTCGAACCGCGCAATGCCGCGCAAAAACCCCTCGGTCGCCCGGCGTTCGACGTCGATCACCTTGCCCTTGTACAAAAGCTTGCCCGGCTCGACCGACAGGATGGCGGCGACGGGATCTTCGTGCTTGCGCTGGGCTTCGCGCACGGCATGGCCGATGGCCATGGCCTTGGTGGTCGTGCCATGGATGCCCCACTGCTTGACCTCCGCGCCGGTGCGCGGCGGCTGGCAGGTGGCGGCGACCGAGCCGTATTCGACGCAGATCTTGCGCGCCACCCGCTCGGTCCATTTCCAGGTCGGCACCTTATCGACGATCGATTCGAGGCCGCGCACGTCCACCGCCGTCAGCGGATAAGGTTTTAGGCCGCCCACCGCCACCGAGGTCATCTGCGCCTCTGGATAAGCGCGACCCATCGTGTCGGAATCGATTACCGGCCGCTTGAGGTGCGCCGCAGCCATCAGCGAGCGCACGCCGTTGGCGCCGCCGATCTCCATGCTCATGAGGCCCGCGAAGTGGTGGCCGGTATGCTCCTCCATCAGCGCGACGGCGCGAGCCAGGATGCGACTATCGGTCAGCCGCTCCTGACCGACCAGCGGCGCGCCCATGTTGGCGACGACGCCGACCCAATCGTCATCGGCAAGGTCGGACGCGTCCATGAGCTGCACGCGATAGCCTTCGCGATAGAGGGCGCGCATGTTCAGCAGTGGCAGGTAGGGATTGCCGCCGCCGCCGGTGCCGAGGATCCAGGCGCCGACGGCGAGCGATTCGATATCGTCGGCGGTGATGTCGCGCAAGCTCACGCAAACACGCTCTTGAAGTCGATGTCGTAGCCGAAGGCGCGCGGGCCGACATGTCTCAGGCCCTTCTCCGACAGGAAGACCGGCGGTGGCGGCAGGGCGATCACGGTGACCCGCTGGCCGTAGCGGATGGTCTCGGTGCCGACCGCCTCGCCCGACACCGAGTCGAGCACGCAGATCAGGTCGGGCGACATGGCGATGGGCTTCTTGTCGAGCCAGGCCACGATCCATTCGTTCTGGAAGTTGAGCTCCAGGCTCGCACCCTTGTATTCGTCGGTGCCGTCGAAGCGCGTGCGGCCGCGTAAAAAGCCTTCGGTGGCGCGACGTTCGACATCGACCACCTTGCCCCTGTAGAGGACCTTGCCGGGTTCGACCGAGAGAATGGCCGCGATCGGGTCTTCGTGTTTGCGCTGGGCCTCACGTACCGCGTGGCCGATGGCGATGGCCTTGGTGGTGGTGCCGTGGATGCCCCACTTCTTCACTTCGGCACCGGTGCGCGGCGCCTTGCAGGTCGACGCGATCGAGCCGTACTCGACGCAGATCTTGCGGCTGACCCTTTCCATCCATTTCCAGGTGGGCACTTTCTCCACCACTGATTCGAGCCCTCGCACATCGACGGTGGTGAGCGGACAAGGCACGAGATCGCCAACGGCGACCGAGGTCATCTGCGCCTCGGGATAGGCGCGGCCCATCATGTCGGAATCGATCACCGGCCGTTTCAGGTGCGCCGCCGCCATCAATGGCTGGATCGAGTTCCCGCCGCCGATCTCGAGCGACATGATCCCGCGGAACTTGTAGCCGGTATGGCGTTCCATCAGCGCGACGGCGCGGGCGATGGTGCGGCTGTCGGTCAGCCGCTCCTGCCCGACCAGCGGCGCGCCCATGTTGGAGACCGCGGCCACCCAGTCGTCGTCCAGAAGGTCGGCCGACGGCATGAGCTGCACGCGGTGGCCCTCCTTGTAGAGGGCGCGCATGTTCAGCAGGCCGAGATAGGGACTGCCGCCGCCGCCGGTGCCTAAAACCCAGGCGCCGACGGCGAGCGATTCGATGTCGTCCAGTGTGATCTCGCGTAGCGGCATTGCGTTGCCAATTCTCCCAGCGGCTTCTATGTAGCCGCCTGCTTCTTTGCTGACAAAGACCAGTAACCGGGGAGAAACCGAGCAATGTCCGAGCCAATCAAAGTCGTCGCCTTCTGTGGCAGCCTGCGCAAGGCGTCGTTCAACCGCATGGCGCTCAATGCCTTCATCGAGCGCCTGCCGGCCGGCACGTCGGCGCAAATCATCGAAATCGACTGGCCGCTCTACAATGCCGACATCCAGGCCCAGGGCTTTCCGGACAAGGTGCAGGCCGCGCAGAAAGCCATGATCGAAGCCGACGGACTCGTACTGGTCACTCCCGAATACAATTACGGGCCTTCGGGCGTTCTGAAGAACGCCATCGACTGGCTATCGCGCATGACTCCGCAGCCCTTCGCCGCCAAGCCGATCGCCATGTTCGGCGCCTCGGGCGGCGTTCTCGGCACCGCGCGCGCGCAATACCAGCTGCGCCAAATCATGGTGTTCCTCGACGGGCGACCGGTGAACAAGCCGGAGGTGATGATCGGGGCGGCGCAGACCCGCTTCGCCGACGGCAAGCTGACCGACGAGGCGACGGGCAAGCTGCTCGCCGAACTCGGCGCCTCCCTGGTTCTCGCCGTGCGCCATGCGCGGGCGATCAAGGAACACGTGAAGTAGCACGGAAGCCTACGCGAGCTTCGTCTTCACATGCTCGGGCTGCACACCCAGCCCGAGCACGCGGGCGGGAATGCGGCGCAGGAACGGGACGGCGTTCAACAGACGTGCCGCCCAAGGCGGACGCAGCGGCCGCGTGCCGGCAAGCGTCGGCGCGATCATCCTGTTCTGGAGGAAGACCTGGATGCCCTGCGTGGCGCGCACCGGCCACATGCGGCGCGCCTGGACGGCTTGGAGATCGGAATCCTTCAGCCGGCCTTCCTTGAGGGGCGCCGCCAAGATGTTGGCGGCGGCAACCGCGTCCTGCACGGCGATATTCACGCCGACGCCGCCGATCGGCGACATGGTGTGGGCGGCGTCGCCGATGCAGAGCACGCCGGGCTTCCACCACTTGTCCAGCCGTTCGACGCCCACGGTCAGAAGCTTCAGGTCGTCGACGGTGGCGAGCTCGTGCACGCGGTCGGCGAGGAACGGCATAAGCTGCGCGATCTTCGCGCGGAACGCCTCGATGCCGGCTGCCTTCAGCGTTTCGGCCGAGCCCTTGGCGATGACATAGGCGCACTGCCAGTAATCGCCGCGGTCGAGCATCACGAGAATGCTGCCACGGTCGAAACGGCCCATGGTTTCGGCCTTGTCGGTGGATTTGTGCGTGAGGCGGAACCACAGGACGTCCATCGGCGCGCCGAGCACTTTCACGTCGAAACCGGCGCCGACGCGCACTGTTGAATGCCGGCCGTCAGCCCCCACCACCAGGTCGGCACGGATCTCCTGCGGCTTTCCGTCGACCGTCGCCTGGACGCCAACGACCTTGCCGCCTTCCTCGATCAGGCCAGTCGCCTCGGCATGCATCAGCACAGAAAAGGCCGGGTAGCGCTTGCCTTGGGCGGCGAGGAAGTCGAGAAAGTCCCATTGCGGCATCAATGCGATGAAGCCGCAACGCACCGGAAGGTGGGAGAAGTCGGCGACCTGCACGTGCTCCTCGCCGAACTGGGCGCCGAAGCGCGACACTTCCTGGTGCGGCAGCTTCAGGAAATCGTCGAGCAGGCCGAGCTCGTCCATCACGTCCAGCGTCGAGGGATGGACGGTATCGCCGCGGAAGTCGCGCAGGAAGTCGCCGTGCTTCTCCAGGACGACAGACCGGACGCCGGCGCGCGCCAGCAGGAAGCCCAGCATCATGCCGGCCGGGCCGCCACCCACGATGCAGCACTGGGTGGCGATCGCCGTCATTCGAGCATCTCGCGCAAGACGCGGCCCGTCGCGCTGATGGCGAGCAGCGCCGGCACGCCGAGCGGGCCCTTGACCCATTCCTTGGTAATCGGCGTGTAGCTCATGCAATCCATGGCGACGAGGTCGGGCTTGTGGTCGGCGAGGCGACGCGCGGCCGCTTCGGCCTCTTGCGCTCCGGCGCTGGGCGCCAGGGCCTCGGCCACGATCTCGAGTCCCGGCCGCGCCCATTTCGACGTGAGCTTGCCGGCCTGCTCAGCCAGAGGAATCAAGATGCCGAGCCGGCCACGCGGCAACAGGCCAGTGGCCAGTCCGTTCAGAACGCGCGACGGAAACACCACGCCCTCGTCGCCCGCCAGCGGCGGGAAATCGCCGGTGCAGGCATAGACCAGCACATCACAGCCATCGGCGCGCAGTTTGGCGAAGGCCGCCGGCGAGCGGGCGATCACGGCCTTCTTGGAGATCTTGACGTCGCGGCCGCCGCGCAGGCGGGTGTAGAGCGTGTCGGCGCCGCTCTCGGGTTTCAGCGTATCGACCTCGGCATCCGAGAGCCCATCGAGCGCGCCGCGCAGGACGACCTTGGTGCCGGTGGGTGCATACATGGCGAACAGCGAGGCGATATCGTCGCGCGGCGCCTGGCCAATGGTGATGATTCCGAGGGTGCAGGGCATGGCGGGATCATACGCCTATTTTTCCCGTCGGGACGACGGCGGTTAGCCTTCCAGCTTCACCGTATCCGAGTCAGCCCAGGCGAGACCGATGGCGTCGCCGGCGCCGCGCGGGGCGCGTTCGCCGGCGTGGGTCTCGCGCACGAGGAGCGCGCGGCCATCGGCGGCGCGGATGCGATAGAGGGTCGAACCGCCGAGGAAATTCGCGGTTTCGACAGTGCCTGCGACCCGGGCGTCCGAAGCGGGAACAAGCCGGATTTTCTCCGGCCGCAAGGCACGCGCCAGGCCGGCCTCCTCCAGGATGTTGATCTCGCCGATGAAGTCGGCGACGAAGCGCGTGCGCGGCCGCTCATAGATCTCGGTCGGCGCGCCAACCTGCTCGACCTTGCCCCTGTTCATCACAGCGATGCGGTCGCTCATGGCGAGCGCCTCCTCCTGGTCGTGCGTCACGAACACCAGGGTGACGCCCAGCCGCTTCTGCAGCTCCTTCAGCTCGAACTGCATCTGCTGACGGAGCTTGCGGTCGAGCGCACCCAGCGGCTCGTCGCACAGCAGCACCGGCGGTTCGACGACGAGCGCGCGGGCGAGCGCCACCCGCTGCTGCTGGCCGCCCGAGAGCTGGCCGGGCTTGCGTTCCTCAAGCCCGGTCAACGCGACCTGGGCCAGCGCCGCCTTCACGCGACGCTCGATCTCGGGCCGCGGCACCTCGCGCATGCGGAGCCCAAAGGCCACGTTCTCGGCCACCGTGCGATGCGGGAAGAGCGCATAGGACTGGAACACCATGCCCATGTCGCGCCGGTGCACCGGCAGGTCGGTGATGTCCTTGCCGCCGACATGGACGCGGCCAGAGTCCGGCAATTCGAAGCCCGCGATCATGCGCAGCGACGTGGTCTTGCCGCAGCCTGACGGACCCAGCAGCGAGAAGAACTCGCCGGCCGCGATGTCGAGCGTGACCCCGTCGACGGCCACGACGTTGCCGTCGAAGGTCTTGGTGACGTCGTCAAGTCGGATGGCGGCGGAAGTCAGCGCTCAGCTCTTCAAGATCTTCGTGACCCGCGCGTCGATGTCGTCCTTGCGCTCGTTGTACCACTTCCAGTCGGGCTGGATCAGCGTCGCCACCTTGGCTTCGGTGGTGAGAAGTTTCTCGTCGTATTTGGCGTCGAGTTTCACCTTCTTGTTGGCCGGCGAATACCACACGGCTTCGGCCAAAAGCTTCTGCACGTCGGGCCGCAGCATGTAGTCGATATAGCCGAACGCCAGCTCCTTGAGCTTGGAGCCCGGCGTCACGTTCAGCACCTGCTCGAGCGACAGAACGCCTTCCGACGGACTGGCGAAGTCGACCGCCTGGTTCTGGCCGTCGTAGCGGTAGACGCCGGAATCGTGGATCACGCCCTCCGAGACCTCGCCCGACAGCAGCATCTTTTCCATCTGCCCAGTGAAATCCACCAGTTTGATGGGCTTCAGCTGTTCCAGCGCCTTGTAGGCGGCGTCGAGATCGGTCAGGCCCTTGCCGTAGATCTTGCCCAGCATCATGAGATGGGCCTGGCCGAGGCTGTTCACCGGGATGAGGTAGCCGCCGCGCGAGCCGGCGAGCTTGGGATCGGCGAGGTCCTTCCACGAGGTCGGCTTGGTGAGACCCTTGTCGGTGCGGTAGCCCAGCCCGATCGCGCTGGTGAAGATGGTGACGCCGACGATCTTGTCGCTCACGGCGTAGGGATAGACGTCGGCGACGTTGGGCACTTCCTTGGCGGTGATCTTGGGCATCACCAGCCCCTCGGTGAGCGCGCTCCACTGCTCGTTCGAATTGGTGTGGAAGACGTCATAGAGCGGATCGGTCTTCGAGCTGGTCTGAAGCTTGGGCATGAACGGAAAGGCCTGGTCGGCCGATACCGTGCACTTGAACTCCTTTTCGAAGGCCGGCAGGACCGTGGCCTTCATGATGTCGCCCCACTTGCCGCCCCAGGTCGTGATCTTGAGCGTCGCGGTCTGGGCATGAGCGATCGCCGGCGCACCGAGTGCGCCGATGGCGGCCAGGCCCGCGCCCGCCCGCAAGGCTTTACGACGTGAAATCATGATGCACCCCTCCTGTTCCCCTTCACAGCTTAACGTAGGCTTTCAGCCCGATCAGCCTTTCCAGCACCAGCACCACGGAAAGTGCCAGCAAGATCGAGACCATCGAGGCCGCGGCAATGGCGCCGTCGAGGTCGAATCTCATGTAATTGAACAGCACGACCGGCAAAGTCTCGCCCTTGGGCACCACCAGAAACAGCGACACCGGGAACTGGTCGAACGACACGATGAAGGCAAACACGCCGCCCGCGAACACGCCCGGCCGGATCAGCGGCAGGGTGACCTCGAAGAAGACGCGGACGGGGCTGGCGCCCAGCACGGCGGCGGCCTCCTCGATGCGCCGGTCGAAATTGTGCAGCACGGCCAGGGTGGTGCGAATCACGTAAGGCACGGCGACCAGGGTATGGGCCATGATCAGGCCCCACACCGGCCGGCCGATGCCGATCAGCAGGTAGGACTGGAAGAGCGCCAGGCCGGTCAGGATGGCGGGCAGCATCAGCGGCGACATGAAGAAGGCCGTAAGAAACGCGCGCCCCGGCAGGTTGCCGCGCGCCAGGGCGAGCGCCGAGGCGCCGCCGATCAGGATCGAGAGCACCAGCACGCAGCCCGCCACCCAGAGCGACAGCCACAAGGCGTTCATGAACTCCGCACTGCCGAAGAACTTCTCGAACCAGCGCAGGCTCACCCCGACCGGTGGAAAGGAGATGTAGGGCGTGGGATTGAGCGCGAAGATCAGCACGATGACGATGGGCGCCAGCAGGAAGAAGAGCAGCGCGACGTTGAGCGCGAGGTAGGCTGCGCGTCCCGCGTCGAACGGCTGCTTGTTGGGAATGGCGCTCATGCCATCCCCTGCTCGCCCGACAGGCGGGTCAGGATCCTGTTGTAGGCGACCACGATGGCGAGCGAGACCAGCAGCAGGATCACGCCCAGCGCGCCGGCGAAATTGGGGTTGAAGCTGGTGCCGACCTGCTGGGCGATCAGCATGGGCAAGGTCAGCACGTCGGTGCCGCCCATCAGCGAGGGCGTGACATAGGCGCTGATCGAGAGCGCGAACACCAGCAACGAGCCGGCCAGGATGCCGGGCAGGCTGAGCGGCAGGGTGACCTCGACGAAGGCGCGCAGCCGGCCCGCGCCCAGGCTGCGCGCGGCCTGCTCGAGCCGCTCGTCGATACGGCCGATCACGCCGGTCAGGGTCAGCACCATGAACGGGACGTAGATATGGACCAGCGCCACGATCGTGCCGAACTCGTTGTACATCAGCGGCAACGGCTTCTCGATCACGCCCCACTGGATCAGCAGCGTGTTGATGACGCCCTTGTCCTGCAGGATGGTCATCCAGGCGAAGGTGCGCACGACGATGCCGGTCAGCATGGGCGCGATCACCGCCATCAGCACCAGGGCGTGGCCGAGGCGTGACTGCATGCGCGCCATCCAGTGCGCCAGCGGATAGCCGATCAGCAGCGACACCACCGTGGTGATCAGCCCGATGCGCAGGGTCGCCCATAGCGCGTCATGGAAGATGCCGGCCGAGTCGAAGATAAATCGCTCGTAGTGCCGCGTCGTCAAAAAGGCGTTGGGATTGGTGACGGGGTTGGATGAGAAGAACGACATCGCCGCCATCACGCCGAACGGCAAGACGAAGAACAGCACGAAGAGCAACAATGCCGGCGCCAGCAGCCAGGCGATCGGCGTCGGTCGGGAAGAAGCGGATGCCATGTGTCTCGTATCGTGGCCGAAGGCGATGCTTCGGTCCACGCCGAAGGACAGCGGCCTTTGGCCATGCTAGGCCGGCCGCGCAATGGCATCGAAATTGCCACTCCTTCTGCTGCTGATCGCGATCACCTGCCTCAGCCAGTTCTACCGCGTCTCCAACAGCGTGATCGCGCCGGAACTCACGCGCGACCTCGGCCTGTCGGCGCGCCAGCTCGGTTGGGCGGGCAGCGCCTTCTTCTTCGCGTTGTTCGCGGTGCAGATCCCGGTTGGCATGTGGTTCGACCGCTACGGTGCGCGGCGTACGGTGGCCGTGCTCTCGATCCTCGCCATGGTGGGTGCGCTGTGGATCGCCACAGCAGTCGACGCGTTCGATCTGATCGCCGCGCGCGCCGTGGTCGGGGTGGGCTGCGCCGCCTCCTTCATGTCGGTGGTCTTCCTGTGCTCGCGCTGGTTCCCGCCGGTCAGGCTCGCGACCGCGCTCAGCTGGGTGTTTGCCGCCTCGAACATCGGCACCCTGGCCGCCGCCACACCGCTCGCCTGGATCGCGGCCACCGTGGGTTGGCGCAACGGCTTCCTGGGCCTCGCTGCCGTTACCGTGCTGGTGGCCGTGGCCTTCTACGCTTTCGTGCGCGATCGTCCGCCCGACCAGCCGGTACCGATGGCCAGGCGGGAAAGCATCGGCGAGATCGTGAAAGGTCTGCTGGAAGTGTGGACGACGCCCGGCTTGCTGCCGCTCCTCGCCATGCATTTCTTCGCCTACGCCACCATGCTGACGGTACTGGGCGTGTGGGGCGGGCCTTATCTCTACGACGTGTACAAGCTGGACGGCGTCGAGCGCGGCAACGTGCTTTTGGCCATGGGCCTCGCGCAGATCCTGGGCATTCTGGCCTATGGCCCGATGGATCGGCTGTTGCGCTCGCGCAAGAAGGTGGTGCTGGGCGGAGCCGCGATCTCGGTGCTGCTGCTGGCTGCCCTCGCCCTGCTGCCACAGCCGGCGCTTGGCGTGGCGGTCGTACTGCTCACCGCCTTCTGCTTCTTCTGCGCCTTCGGCACGGTGATCGTTGCGCAAGGCCGCACGCTCTTCCCCGACCGCCTGGCCGGCCGCGGCGTCACCACCGTCAACATGGCGCAGTGCCTCGGGCTCACCGTGCTGCCGGCCCTCGTCGGCTACATCGTCGAGGCGTTCGGCAATTCCGACCTTGCCTATCGCGTGGCGTTCGGCGTGCTCGCGGCCGGACTTGTCCTCGGCGCGAGCGTCTATGTGCGCTCGCGCGACAGCGCTACTGCGTCGCCTGCTTCAGATAGGCCACGAGATCGGCAAGTTGGCCGGCCTGCTTGATGCCGTTGAACACCATCTTGGTGTCCGGCACCTTGGCCTTGGGATCGCGCGTGTATTCGGCCAGGCTCGTGTCGTCCCACACGATGCCGGACTTGATCATCGCCTCGGAGAAGTCGAAGCCCGCCGCCGTGCCGGCCTTGCGGCCGAACATGCCGTGCAAGGTCGGCCCGGTGATGCTCGGGCCCTCCTCGAGCGAGTGGCAGGTCTTGCATTGCTGGTTGAACACGCGCTCGCCGCGCGCCGCGTTGCCCGCCTGGGCGAAGGCTTGCGTGGCTGAAAGGCCGACGACGATCGTAGCAATTGCACCTGCCCAACTTTTCATCACGCGTCTCCGCACTCTTCAGGTCGATGCCGCTCCATGTGGGACGGCCTCGGACGGACGCAAGAGGCCAGCCCTGTGTTCACGCTCCAGCAGAGCCCGCTTGCGCCGGACACCCCAGCGATAGCCCGAGATCGAGCCGTTCTTTTTCACGATTCGGTGACACGGCACGACGACCGCCAGCCGATTGGCGGCGCAGGCCTCGCCGACCTCGCGGGCTTCACGCGGCGATCCGACACGAGCCGCGATCTCGCCGTAGGTTGCCGTCGCACCGGCCGGGATCTCGCGCAAGGCGTTCCATACCTTGAGTTCGAAGGCCGAACCACGCAGGTCCAGCGCAAAATCGCCAGTGCTCTCCGGATGCTCGATCAGGTCGCGAAGCCGGCCAAGCGTGGCCTGCAATGTCGCCGGATCTTCGACGATACTGGCATCCGGAAAACCTGCCCGAAGATCGGCCTCGGTCATCTCGCCGAACTCCACCATCGCCAGGCCGCGCTCGGATAGCGCCGCGACGAAGGGCCCGAGGGTGCTTTGCCCCGCGGCATAACGGATCGTGTCAGCCATGGTCTTCTCCATCGTTGGATCATCGATGGCAGGAACATAGGGGCGCCCTCGTCCCCTGGCGCTCCGCCAGCGGACTGGTATTCGGATTTTCAGCGCCATATTGAGAGAGTGATGACCGATCTGTTCGACCTGGAAGCCACGCAAAAATTGCAAGACGGAGCCGTGCTGCTGCGCGGCCGGGCGCTGCCTGTCGAGAGAGCGCTGATCGCCGCCATCAACCATATCACCGCGCAAGCGCCGTTCCGGCGGATGGTCACGCCCGGCGGTTTCCAGATGTCGGTGGCGATGACCAATTGCGGCAGCGTCGGCTGGGTCACCGACCGCACGGGCTACCGCTACGATCCGCGCGACCCGGACAGTGGCGCGCCGTGGCCGGCGATGCCGGACGTCTTCCTGGCGCTGGCGCGCGATGCAGCCGAAGACGCGGGCTTCACCGGCTTCGTGCCCGACGCCTGCCTGATCAATTGCTACGAGCCCGGCACGCGATTGTCGTTGCATCAGGACAAGGACGAGCGCGACTACGCCCAGCCCGTCGTATCGGTATCGCTCGGCCTGCCGGCTGCCTTCCAGTTCGGCGGGCTGAAACGCAACGACCGGCCCCTCAAAGTGCCGCTGCACCATGGCGACGTCGTCGTATGGGGTGGCCCCGCGCGCCTCGTCTATCACGGCGTGCTGGCGCTGAAGGAGGGGGAGCATCCGGCGCTGGGCCGCCGAAGGGTCAACCTCACCTTCAGGAAGGCACTCTAGAGATACGGGTTGTATGTCCTCTTGGAATTGCACTTGATCAACCTGACGATTGCCTCCAGAATGTCTTTCATTGAGGGGAAGGGATATTCAAGCATCTATAACTGAAAGCTTCTCGAACAAGGCTCACGCCTGCCGAGAGCCGTAAGCCCATGGCGCTCTCCCCCGTTTCCGCGCTTTTTTAGGCGCCGAGGCGGGGGAGAGGGTTTCACTCGGCCTTGATGCCCTGCTCCTTGATGAGCGTCGTCCAGCGCGTTTCTTCCTTGGCGTAGAAGTCCTTGAACTCGGCCGGGGTCGAGCTCCTGATCTCCACGCCCTGCTGCTTGAAGCGCTCGATCACGTCGGGATCGGCGGCGACCTTGACGATCGCCTTCTGCAGCTTGTCGACGATCGGCTGCGGCGTGCCGGCCGGCACGACCATGCCCTGCCAGAACACCACCTCGAAATCCTTCAGCTCCGTCGATTCGACGACGGTAGGAATGTCGGGAAAGGCGGGCGAGCGCTGCTGGCTCGAGATGGCGATGGCGCGCGTCCTGCCGGATGCCAACACCGGCTTGGCCTCGAGCGAGGCCGAGAACATCATCTGCGCCTGACCAGCCGCCACGTCCTGGCCGGCCTGCGCGCCGCCCTTGTAGGGGACGGACACCAGATTGAGACCGGCCCGCGCTTTCAGAAGTTCGCCGGCCAGGTGGTTGGTGGCGCCGACGCCCGAGCTCGCGATGTTGAACTTGCCAGGATTGGCTTTCACGACGGCAATCAGCTCGGCCATGTTCCTGGCCGGGAAGTCGGCGTTGACGTGCAGGATGAACGGCGTGAACGACATCAACGACACCAGCTCGAAACTCTTGTGCGGATCGTACTGCACCTGGCCAGTAAGGGTCGGATTGATCACCAGCGAGGTACCGCCAGCATAGATCGTGTAGCCGTCGGGCGCTGCCTTGGCGACGAAGTTGGAGGCCACCGTGGTGGCAGCGCCCGCGCGGTTGTCGACGATGACGGGCTTGCCGAGTTCGGCCGAAAGCTTCTCGGCATAGACCCGCGCCACCGCGTCGTTCACGCCGCCTGGCGGATACGGCACCACCATCGAGATCGGCTTGGTCGGCCAGTCGGTCTGCGCCAGCGCGCTCAACGGCAGCAGCACGGCTGCAAAGGCGGCCGCGAGAAACCTCGAACGATTCATTTTGTTTTCCTCCCTGAACTCACTCGGCGACGAAGAACGGCAGGGTCACTTCTTTGTTCACCGGTTCGAAGCCCAGGCGCACGCGTTGGCCGATCTTGAGGTCGGTCTCGGCTATGCCGCGCAGCGGCGCATTCACGCGAACGCCGGCATCCATGTCGACCAGCGCCACGATGTAGGGCGCGGCTGCCTTGAAGAAGAAGTCGAAGGGATGGTGGCAGACCGTCCAAGTATGGATCGTGCCGCCGGTCGGCGCGTCCTTGAAGCTGCTCTCCATCGAAAAGCAGTGTGGGCAGACCGGCCGCGGATAGTGCCGCACCTTGCCGCACGCGGCGCAGTGCTGGAGCATGAACCGGCCCTCGCGCATGCCGTCCCAGAAGGGCTGGCTTTCGCGTGTCGGCGTGGGCAGCGGGCGCTCGGGCAACGGCGGCGCGGCAGTCACGGTGCTCATGCCGCCCTCCGCAGGATGGCGATCGAGCCGTCGCCCATGTCGCCGTAGCCGGTGACGAGGCCTACCTCCGCATCCTTGACCTGCGCCTTGCCGGCCTCACGGCGAAGCTGGCGTGTCAGCTCGATAACGTGATTGAGGCCCACCACATGGCCCTGGCTCAACAGCCCGCCATGGGTGTTGATCGGCAGCACGCCGCCCAGCGCAATGCGGCCGTCCATGACGAACGGCCCGCCCTCGCCTTTCTTGCAGAAACCCAAAAGCTCGAGCTGGTTGATCACCGTGAAGGTGAAGCAGTCGTAAATCTCGGCGACGTCGATGTCCGCAGGGCCGACGCCCGCCATGC